>BNJT01002490.1_pt1 | contig 290070 bp, 350 predicted proteins | sample 8540491 | NCBI WGS metagenome assembly BNJT01 (sample SAMD00202455, study PRJDB9452) | human saliva metagenome | host: Homo sapiens | reverse complement strand
TCCCGCGCGCTGAGCGCCGGGCATCCTTCAGCCGTCGGGTCGGGTCCTCCACGCGGGGACTCCGGCCCGACGGCGTTGTGCTGGCCGGCTGTCCGGTTCGTAGGGTAGAGCGTGCGTTCGTACCCTCTACCCCTCGAACGCGCGACATAAGGTACGAACGCGCAGGGACAGGCGGGGGACAGGTGGTGCGGCGAACGCGGTGAGGGGCCGATCAGTGGCGCCAGGCGGTGCCGCGGGCCCGCAGGTAGGTGGTGGCGCCGCGGGCGGCCATGAAGACCCAAGCGAAGGCGACCCACAGCAGCACCAGACCCGACGTCGCCCCGTCAGACCCCGGCAGCACGCCGCCCCCGATGAGCAGCGCGAGCGGCACGTAGGGCACCAGCGTCACCAGGCCCGCTCGGGCCAGGTAGCGGCCGTCACCGGCGCCCATGAGCACGCCGTCGAGCAGGAAGACGACTCCGGCGAGTGGCTGCGCGCTCGCCGCGACCAGGAGTGTCGGGGTCGCGGCCGCGATGACGCCCGCGTCGGAGGTGAAGGCACGGGGCAACCAGGCGGCGCCCACCGCCATGAGCGTCCCGATGAGCGCACCTGTCCCGGCGCCCCAGGTCAGCATCCGTCGCAAGAGCTCATCAATGGACCAGCCAGCGGTCGCCGCAGCAGTCCCGGCCTCCTCCTCGGTGAGGGCCTCAGCGTCCGGTACGGCCGAGTCCGCGTCCTCCCTCTGCGCCTGTCCCAGGGCGGTGCCGATCAGGGGCCTGCGCCGCCACGGCCAGCGCATCCAGGGCGAAGGCCGCGAAGGTCCACAGGGCGTTGACCACCTGGTGGGCGGCCAGCGACACCTCCCCGAGCGCCGTCGCCGCCCACACGGTGGCCAGGATCGCCACCCGGAGGCTCAGTGAGCGGATGAGCAGCGGCGTTCCACTGCCCAGAGAGGCCCCAAGGCCCTCACGGCGGGGGAGCAGGCCCACGCCGGCGGCTCGGGCCTCCCGGGCGATCGGACCGGCCAGCGCCAGCGCCATGGCCGTCTGCGCGATCGCGGTGCCGGCGCCCGAGCCCGCGATCCCCATTCCGACGCCGTAGAGCAGGATCGCGTTGACGACGATGTTGAAGACCGCCCCACCCGTGGCCACGACGAAGGGCGTGTGCGTATCCAGCAGGCCGCGCAGCACGCCGGTGGCTGCCAGGACGACGAACATGCCGGGCAGTCCTGGGCAGGAGGCGCGTAAGTAGGCCACGGCCGCCTGAGCCACCGCACCATCGGCACCCATCGCCACGGTCAGCCAGGGAGCGGCCAGTCCCAGGAGAGCCCCCTGCCCCAGACCCAGCAGGAGCGCCAGCCACATTCCGTCGACGCCGGCCCGCAGGCCCCTCGGTGCGCCGGCCGGCCCCGAACAGTCTCGCTGTCGTCGCCGTGGTGGCGTAGGCCAGGAAGACGAACAGACCCACGGTGGTTGTCAGGATCGTTGAGGCCAGTGACAGGCCCGCCAGGCTCACCGCGCCGAGGTGGCCGACCATTGCCGAGTCCGCCAGGACGAAAAGCGGTTCGGCGATGAGGGCGCCCAGTGCCGGCACGGCCAGGGACAGGACCTGGCGGTTGAGGCCGGTGGAGGCGGAGCTGCTGGTGTGGGGCACGGCCTCCATTGTGGACCAGGGACCGCGTCAGATCATCAGCGCCTCGGCAGTCCTCACGGGCAGGTTGAGAATGAGGTTGAGGATGAGGTCGCAAGGGGTGTGACGTGGACGTAGCTGAGCATACTGATCGCCCGAATTTTCCTGGGAGATCGCACAACTATTCGACCCCAAGAAAAATACTAGAAGGCTGAATATTTGCTGGAGATGTGCCTGATGAAGCCGTTGCTTGGCCGAGACGGTGGGGTCTGGGGATAACCGGCGCGGACCACCCTGTAGGGGAGCCACAAACAGTGTGGACCTCAAGTCGAACGTGATGTTTGTCCACAGGTTTACCCACTTGTCCACAGATCATATTGTGATGTCGTGGGAAGAGCCTATGGGAAACCTGAACCGTCGTATCGCTGTCATGCCAACGAAAGGTCGCCCAGCGTCGGAGTGCTGGCGACAGGTGCACACATCTGTGTCCACAGTGTATCCGCCTATGTCCCCAGGCTCTGGGGGTCTTCCCACAGCGGTGGTGCGGATATCCCCAAGGCGGGTGAACTTGAGAGTTTGCGGGGCCTGCCCGATGGCGTTATGGTCACGCGCGCGCTCCACGCGGGCAAGCGTCCTCCTGACGCGGCGGGCCGTCGTCGGGAGCAGCAGGATGAGCCGGGACCAACCGGCGTGACAGTGCGGAAGGTGGCCGGATGGACAACGGCATGGGCGCTCAGGCCGGCTCGGGCGGCGCCGACGGCGGAAGCGTCCGCGCCGACAGCTCCGCCTTCGACCGCCTCCCGCCCCAGGACCTCGAGGCCGAGATGGCCACGCTCGGCGGCATGCTCCTGAGCAAGGAGGCCATCACCGACGTCATCGACGTCCTGCGCGGCCCGGAGTTTTACCGCTCGGCCCACGAGTCGATCTTCGACGCGATCGTCGAGGTCTACAACCGCTCCGAGCCCGCCGACCCGCTCATCGTCGCCGACGAGCTCTCCAAGCGCGGTGAGCTCGAACGCATCGGTGGCGCCCCCTACCTGGCCACTCTCATGGCCACCGTCCCCACCGCAGCCAACGCCGGCTACTACGCCCGCATCGTCAAGGACAAGGCGCTCATGCGCGGCCTGGTCCAGGCCGGCACCCGCATCACCCAGCTGGGGTACTCCACCGACGCCGGCGACATCGCCGAGCTCGTCACCCTGGCCGAGGCCGAGGTCTACTCGGTGGCCCACCACGAGGGGGAGAAGGAGGACTACGTCGCCGTCTCCGAGCTCCTGGGGAGGCCAACCTGGAGATCGAGGCCGCCCAGAACCGCGACAACGGGGCGTTGACCGGGGTGCCCACCGACTTCATCGAGCTCGACGAGCTCACCGGCGGGCTCCACCCCGGCCAGATGATCATCGTGGCCGCGCGCCCCGCCATGGGGAAGTCCACGCTTGCCGTCGACTTCTGCCGCTCGGCGTCGATCCACCACGGCATCACCAGCTGCTACTTCTCCCTGGAGATGGGGCGCATGGAGCTCATGATGCGCATCCTGGCCGCCGAGTCCAGCGTCGACATGAACAAGCTGCGCGGCTCGCGCCAGATGGAGGACCGCGACTGGACCGACGTCGCCGTGGCCTACAACCCCGTCTCCAACGCGCCGCTGTTCATCGACGACTCGCCCAACCTCACCATGCCGGAGATCCGCTCCAAGGCGCTGCGCATGAAGCAGCAGCACAACCTGGGGCTCATGGTCATCGACTACCTCCAGCTCATGAGCTCGGGTAAGCGCGTCGAGTCGCGCCAGCAGGAGGTCTCCGAGTTCTCCCGCTCCCTCGCCTGCTGGCCAAGGAGCTGGAGATCCCGGTGATCGCCGTCGCCCAGCTCAACCGCGGTCCCGAGCAGCGCACCGGCAACAAGCCCCAGATGAGCGACCTGCGCGAGTCCGGGTCACTGGAGCAGGACGCGGACATCATCATCCTGCTGCACCGCCCGGAGTACTACAACAACGAGGAGCGCCCTCGGCGAGGCCGACATCATCGTGGCCAAGCACCGCAACGGGCAGACCCGCACCATCCCGGTGGCCTTCCAAGGGCACGTGTCGCGCTTCGCCAACATGGCGCGCGACGTCACCCCCGAGCCCGCCTACGAGTAGGCCGGCCACTCCGGGCGGAGCGGGACGGACCGGATCATGAGGCCCGGCTCCCGGAGCCGAGAGGGCATGGTCGACGGCGTGGTAGCAGGGTTTGGGTTGGACGTGAGCGCCGTGAGCATCTCAAGGAGACCCTGGAGAAACCTGCCCGTACCTCTTGCAACACAACCTTTCGGGTTGAATAGCGTTGTTTCATGGCTGGTGACTACTACCTTCTGAGCCCGAGCGATCAGCCGCAGCCGACTGGCCCCCGGGAGCAGAGCTCCCGATCGCGGAAGGGCGAGTCCCCTCCGGTCAGTGAGAGTAGGAGGGAGCTGCCGATGCCCCCGGTCGTCTATGTGCCCTGTACTCCTGGCGACGATGGGATCAACCACTTGGCCTATGGTTGGGTGGCGCGGTGGATATTAGCGACTCTTTGTCGACCCGTATCACCGACATCGCGATGGCGCTCACTACCTATGCGTCGATTCTCTCCTCCGTAAAGACTGGAGCGGAGTGCATTCGAAGCGATGCCACCGCGGGAGATCTTGTGATGAGTGGAACGGTGGTGCAGGAACCGAAAGACTCGTCGGATACGAAGAAAATTGCACTATACTCTAGTCTATCCGGGCGTATGTTCGCGGCAAATTTAACACTTGCGACTGGGCGGCAAGATATTCGTGAATCTTTAGCTTCCAGCGATGTCGATCGAATGAAGGATGGATGTCAGATTTTTAATATCGTGGCAAACTTTGCTCGCAGCGGCGCGCCAGCAATATGGACGGTGTACTCGAGGAACTTCTTTTCTAAAGAAGGAGCGCGTCTAATCGATATGGTTGGAGATATTCTTTCGGGCATCATATCGACACCGCCTTCAGGGGTACTCAATTCAACTAATGCTCGTGCGGCTAATAAATCTATCAACTATGCTAGAGAACTCGAAATGAAGGGTAACAGTATGTTATCCAAGTCAAAGAACTAGGTGGCTTTCGGTAAGGGAACCAAAGTTGCTGCGGCCGTTAAAGGCCTTGGCGCAGGTCTAACCGTCGTGGGCACTGGAATTGGGATATGGGCTGATAAACAGGAAGGAGAATCTGATGAGCAGGCTTGGACCTCTAACCTTGCCGCGGCAGGCGCAGGAGTTGCGACTGGAGGTGCAGTCGGCTCCGTTATACCGGGCCCGGGACAGATGTCGGCGCCGTGGTTGGATTCACTGCGGTTGCGGCATCGTCGTATGCGGCGTCGACGTTTACAGACGCGGCAGTAGACTCGTTGTTCGAGGACAATAAGGGTGTGGCACATGTTGCCGCAGAAGGTACTGACGCTGTCGTTCCCGATTTCATCTCGGATGACGTAGGCCGGGATTTATCAAAGGTTCATGATTTAGCGAAGCAAATGGACAAAGATATTCAAAAAGCATTAGGAAAATGAACTGCGGTTCTCGTTCTGATTGTGACATCTCCTCGGTGCTCATGCCCGTTGTGTGGATGACTTTGACTGAAGACTCTACGTATCTCTTGAGGCATATTCGCAGACCAGGCGAAGGTTCATGTTTCCACTGTTCAGAGGTTGTGCGCTCGAGTCTGTGAATAACCCTCCTCGTTAGTTAGTGAGTCGAACTCCGTGAATGATTCATCAATGAGCATGCGAGAAACTGTGCGTGTCAGTAAATACGATCCTCGTGGTGCTGCAGGTTGGTTATTGGCTCTGATGTGGCCGGTGATTGGTCTCGGCTTCCTGCTCGCCATGTGGTCGGTCGATGATATAGCACATGGATCTGTTGGATTGATCTTCGGGTACGGTGCTCTTGTTCTGGCCTCTTTTGGGATGTGTCTATACACCTTGCACTCATTTCGATTAATGGGTTACTCCGTGTTAGTTCCTGAAATAGTTGAAGAACATCAGGGCGTGAGGCTGGTCGCGGACAGATCTTTCGATCCACTGCTGTCCTTCATTATGTTTTGGCTGTTGTGCGCATCGGCTGCTTTTGGGCCTCTGCTGATAATGATTAGGGCCGAAGGAGAAGCAGGTGATCTTCCTATCACACATGTGGCACTTGCGCTACTGCTTGCTGTGGCGCTAGTTTGCATCATTCGGGGCACACATTATGCTTGGATGAGGCATAGGCGTAGACGGTTTCCTGGAGACATTGAACTGACTCCTCACGGGATTCGGCAACGTGTTGCTGATCGAGTCGTTGAGGTATCGTGGGAGGAGATTAATACGTGGGTGGGAGGGCGAAGAAGTAACATGGGTGAGTTTACGGACCTTTGGGGTGCGATCAGCACAAAGCAGATTTGTCGCTTTCGGAACCGAGAACCGAAACTGTACTCGAGGGAGCGCCCGCAGAACTTCGGAATACTCATGACTCCAGTTGCCGACATTGACGCCATGCATGCATTTATCCGGACTGCATGGATTGATCCGGCATGGGCTCGTGCGTTATTGTCATCCCCAGGCCGAGTCGGCCTACTTGCAAACATTCTCTCAGCACCGCATTTGCAGGATCCCTCGTCATAGGAGAAGCAGAATCGCTGCATCGACCTGTATCTCCGATGATGCATGTAGGGAGGTTGGTGTAGGTGAGCATCTCTAGTTCAACACTCCTGCTTCGGTTGAGGCGGGAAGGGTTGCTAGTTTTGTTCGGGTGAATCTGGTTACGTGGTAGTTTATTGTCCAGTGGTCAATGCGGCTGCAATGTTCGTGTACTTTGTTTGCTTGAATGGTGCGACCGCTAGCGTGCTGGCGAGATATCTTTCGTGTGTGCTGATATTTACCAGCGATGTGTGTGTGTGCAAGCGTCAATGTTTATTTTCAGACAGAATGAGGCTTATTCATGGGGTGTGGGTGAATATGATTCCGAGGATGGCTGTGATGGTTGTCCGGAAGGTTTCTGGTGGTCTTCTGTAGCCGGTGTGCAGGACTCTCCAGGTCTTGATGTTGGCGATGACTCGTTCGATCTTGTGGCGGATCTGGTTGACGGTGGTGTTGTAGGCCTTGTCATCGGGGTGGAGCGTTAGGTTCGCGGGCTTTCTCCTGGGGGTGATCATTCTCAGCCCGGTATACCCCTTGTCGCCGATGTGCTGCGGTGGTGATGCCCCTTCCGGGAGGTCGGCGGGTGGCACGTCAAGCAGGCCACAGCGGCGCAGGGCCTCGGTGTCGTGGACCCTTCCGTCGTGGGGGGTGCCTCTATGTGGTGTGTCAAGCGGCTGCGGGTAGCTGTGTTGATGGTTGTGGGTTGTAGAGGGTGTTGTTGCGGATCATGGCGTGCAGGGTCAGGATGCGGCGGTGGGCCAGGGTGAGGACGGCCTGGCCAGTGGGGCAGCACCGTTGTGGCTGCGTTGGTGCCGGCGACCACAACGGTCTGGTGCTCCAGGGCCGAGACGATCTGGGCTGCCCAGGTGGCGTGTCGCCTGCACCCGTGCTTCTTGAGCTTGGCGTCGATCCTTGTCCTGCCCGCGTGTTTCAGGTCGGCTGGGGTGGGCCAGGCGGTGACGGGCCTCCAGAGGCGGCGTCGTGCGCCCGGCCAGGGTCCCACCACGGCCCTTGAAGGTGGGGTGGGGTCTGGGTTGAGCCACCGGCCCCGGATCCGGCCCTTGGTCTGGTTGACCTGGCGGGCCAGGTCCAGGTCGAATCCCGTGAGCATCGACAAGGCGGCCGCGTCCTCGTCCGAGGCGTTGATGGCTCTCAGGGTGTGGGGCATGCTCCTGGCCGCGCCGGCGATGACGGCCGCGTCCTTGGCATCGGTCTTGGCGCTGCCCGGTGTCAGGTCGGCGATGCGTCGCATCGACAGTCCGGGCAGGTAGCCCACGGTGATGCCCATGTCCTGAGCCACCGCCACGGCCAGGGCCCCGATGGTGGCAGGCTGGTCGACCACCACCAGCAGGTTTCCGTGATCGGCCAGCTTCTTGTAGACAGCGCGCAGGCGCTCCTCGTCGTTGGGCAGGGGCCCGCTCGAGGATCTTCCGCCCTTCCTGGCTCAGGGCCGTGGCCCAGTGCTCGCTCCTTGCCGACGCCCGGTGCCGACGGAGGACCTTGATGTCCTCGATATTCATCTTCGTGCCGTCTCTGGCTGCATGGGTGCGGGGCCAGCCGGTTGACAGGCCGGTCCCCGCACCCACGCCTGCGTTAGACCTCACACTCGATGGGTCGTTTCCCTTATCAGCGGTCACCAGCGCCCGGCTGCCACAGGTGACTCTTGCCCCCGGATCATCTACGGACAGGGGCAAGACACCCGTGCCCACAGCAGCCGGCCCAGCCCCGGACCACCCAGGACCACCAACAAGGAAACGGGATATCCCCGCACCACTTACGTCCAGGTTCGTCAGCGGTGAAGTCGCGCCGGAGCAGGTCCGGGCGCTCATCCAGGTCCTGGGCCGGCACCGTGGTTCGGACTTTTGCCCGCGGCCCGGCGGCCTGTAGCCCCAGGTCACGCATGATGGACCGGATGGTGGCCCCGTCGGCCCGCACACCACGCCGCTCCAGGACCACCTGGATGCGCCGGTACCCGTAGGTGCCATCGGAGTGCCAAAAACGTCCTTGATCATAATGGCCAGCTCCTCCCTCCGGACGGCTGTCTGCGACTGGGGTCGGTCACGCCAGGAGTAGTACCCTGATTTTGACACGCTCGACCACCAGCACATTGAGGAGACGGGATAGCGGCCTTCCTCGCGGCCCCGAGGCTCGTAGCGGTCGGTCACGGTCGTTCCTTGGCAAGCCAGGCGGCTGCTTTTTTTCAGGAACTCGTTCTCCTGACGCAGCTCACAAACCTCTGCCTTGAGTTTCGCTATCTCAGCCGACTCGGATGCTTTCCTGCGGTCCCGGTCAGTGGCGTGCTCTTTCCTGTACCTGGCAAACCCAGTTACCCACCGTCTGGGCAACAAGATCGTATGAGTCGGCCACCGAGGCGACCGTGCATTCCTTCTCGATCACCTCGCACACCACCTGCGCCTAGCAGCTCCTCCGAGTATCTCGCTGCTGACACGGTATCCATCCAATCGACTCACGGGAAGAAAAAAACTCCCCCAGTCCAAAAAAACACCACGCACCCCAAGGTAGACAACCTCCACAGTTGTCCTCTTAGCCCTGCCGTTTGTGTCCGTGTTCTTGTGGTTGCTGGTGGTTCGGGTGCGTCGCACCTGGAGCACCTGGGTGGCTGCGGGGAAGTCGACCCAGGCGAGGGCCTCGACGGCCTTGACAGTAGCCGCCCCCGCCGTCCGTGGCCGGTGTCGACACCTGAGACAGCCGGGACTTTTTTCAGGGCAAGGCCTGCCCCGCCTCCACCCCTAGGGACCGCAGGTCGGCGCCGGTCAGGTCGGTGGCGTGCTCCCATATCGCAGTCAGGCTGCGACAGCCGGCCAGCACTCCGGTCACGGCCAGAGACAGCACCGTAGGCAGGTCATGGCGCACACCCTGCCTGTCCCGGGGGCAGGGGGGCGGCAAAATTGGGTCAGGTGCTTGGCTGGGTGATGAGCTTGATGGCTGGTTTTGGTTGTCGTGACAGGGATCTGGTGGTCGAGGCGATGCCGGCGCCGGGGCCGTGGACCAGGCGGATGAGGCCGATGGCCAGGTTGCGTAGGATGGCCATGATCTCGGGGCCGTTACGGGTGCGCAGCTGGTGGCGGTCCTCGTCGAAGACCACGTCCCTGACCCAGCGGAGCCGGTTCTTGATTCCCCAGTGCCCTTGGACCCAGGCCGCAACCTGCTCGGGCTGAGCCTGCTCCATAGGCAGCGAGCAGACCAGGTAGACCACCTCAACGGTTGTCCTCTTGGCCTTACCATTCTTGCCCGGACTCTTACGGTTCCTGGTGGTTCTCGTGCGCCGGACCTGAAGCACCTGAGCCGCCTCAGGGAAGTCGACCCAGGCGGGTGCCCAGACGGCCTCGGGCGGTGCGTCGCACCCGCCGCCCGCGAGAGGAGTCAACGCTCGAGACGGACGGGACGTCCTTCCAGGGAAGCCTCTTGAGCGTCCTGCGCACACCGGGCTGGTTGTTCTTAACAGCGAACACGTAGTGACCGCCTCGGCCGACGATCCACTGGGCGGTGTCCACCTGGGTGCGCATAGCATCGGCGCTCACCACCGCCCCGCCCAGGTCGAGGGGCTCGAGAAGCTCCCTGAGTGCCGGGATCTCGTTGGACTTGTCGGCTACCCGGGCCTGGGTCAGCACGACACCGGTGGCGTGGTCCAGGGCTGACAGGAGGTGCGGCGCCCGTGGCCTGCCCCAGGCGGGCTGCGCGCACGGTCTCACCCGTCCACCGCGATGAGTGTTCTTCCCTCGACGGTGCCGGTGCGAGTGCAGTACCAGGACCTTAAATGGGTGTTGAGGTCGGTGGGGTCCAGGTCCTGCAGGACCCTGCGAATGGATGACTGCCGAGGGCAGGGCTCGGTCCCGCCTCCAACCCCAGGACCTCCAGGTCGGTGGCGGTCAGGTCGGTGGTGTGCTCCCAGATGGCCGTCAGGCTCCGGCAGCCTGCGAGCACTCGGTCACGGCCAGGGACAGGACCGCGAACAGGCTGTGGCGCACACCCCGCCGATCACGCGGGTCTCCCACATTCTTAAGAACCTGGGCCAGGGGCTGGCACGACAGGACGGTCATGGTGGAATATGACATGGCGGCGTGATCTCGCTGGTGACGGGATTAAGTAGACACCACTCATCGTCACCATGCGGGTCACGCCGCACCCGCACCAACACACCAGACCCTCTAAAGATCAGACAACCACCCACCGACTTTGCCGACCTCTGCCCATACCTCTTGCAACACAACCCTTCGGTTGAATAGCGTTGCCTCATGGTTCGTGACTACTACCTTCTGAGCCCGAGTGATCAGCCACGGCTGACTGGCCCTCAGGAGCAGAGTGCCCCGCCCCAGGAGACTGAGGCTCCTCTGGCAGGCGAGCGAAGGCGGGAGCTGACGATGCCTCCCGTCGTCTATGTGCCCTGCACCCCTGGCGACGATGGGATCAGCCATCTGGCCTACAGGAATCTGGATGACGGCCGGGTGGCGCTCCTGGTTTATACGGCTCTGGATCGATTGATCGACCTGGCCGGTGATGTTCACTGGGCGCTGTTGGACTGGGACGCTCTTCAGCAGGCGCAGGATCTGCAACGCTACGACATTATTCTTCAGGACGTCAGAATTCCGGAGGACCGGCGATGAGTGGAACGGTAAAAAATCGATAGCGGCACAGCCGAGTCGGCGATCTCGGGCTTGACGGTTGCCCAAGACGAAATTGAACAGTGTGAAGGTGGGGGGCCCAGAAGAGGTTGATGCGGGCCCGGTTACTGACATTGTCCTTGCCGCACTCCAAGAAGTGTTGACGAGCACCGACGAACTGAGCAGCGGAATTACTGGATTCAGCAGCAATTTGCGTGGGACGGTAAGTAGTTTCTCAGCGACAGATCAAGAAGTCAGCGATGGTGCACAGTCGCTGAATTGGAAGAAGGATAAGAAATGAGCATTGAGACAAAGGTTGAGGGAAATCCGGATCAAATTACTAGTTTGGCCAGTTGGTTGACTTCTTCGCTGGAACCTGCGGTGAGCACATCGGGCGACAAGTTCTCCTCGGCCAGGACGAGTCTTGGCTCGGAATGGCAGGGTGAGACCGCTGAAGCGATTGTCAGTTGGCTGGGTGATGCAGTGGATGCTAGTGACTCTTTGTCTACACGTATGACCGACATTTCCGCTGCACTCACCACCTACGTGACAGTTCTGTCTTCTACGAAAACGGAGGCAGAGTGCGTACGTAATGACGCAACCTCTGGGGGGCTAAAAGTTAATGGAACGGTAGTTCAGGAACCGAAAGACGAGTCAGATGCGAAGAAAACCGCGCTATATTCGAATCTTTCTGGGCGTATGGACGCCGCGAACTCGAATCTCGCTACTGCGCAGCAAAATCTCCGCACGTCGCTGGCCCCCAGCGATATCGCTCGGGTGAAAAACTGCAACGTGGTGTTCGGTGTCGTGAGTGGGCTTTCTGTGAACTATTTTAAACTGTATGCGAGTAGAGTAATTCAAAACTCTATTCTTGATGCTGGGCATGCCAAAGTTCAGCAGGCAACTAAAATGCAGAACTCTATCGCGGCAGCGAGAGCAAGGGGAGGAGCATCGCCAGCGGAAGTTCGCGCAGCCAATGCCGAACTTAATAGGGCTACGCGTCTAGAGCATCAGGGAAAGGCATACATAGACGTTGCGAGGGACTACCATGCTGCGCCCGGAACATTCAAAGGGGAGATTACAGATCCTGCCGCAGCTCGCGCAGCGAAAGTTACAGGACAAAAAAACACGGTAATGGGAGCCAGCAAAACTCTGAGTCGTGTTTCCAATACTTTGCTTGTTGCTGGAACAGGTGTGGGCATTTGGGCCGATAAGCAATCCGGAGAATCTACAGAGCAGGCGGTTGTATCGAATGTATCCGCTACCGCGACCGGTGCAGCAGTTGGGTTTGCTATCGGGTCAGTGGTTCCTGGCCCCGGGAATGTTGTCGGTGCAGCAATAGGAATTGCCGTTGGGGCGACAGCGTCTGTGGTAACGTCCACATTTACTGATGAAATGGTGGACTCTTTATATGAGGATAATAAGGGTGTAGGACATGCCGTTGAAAAGGGCGGAGAAGCGGTCGTACAACTTGGTAAGGATGTCGGTAGTGGTATAGGAAATGCTGTAAAGGGTGTCGGAGAATATCTGGGGTGGTAGGTGCATAGACTTCGGATAGAGCATTTAAGTCTATGGCAGATTGGTGTCAGTAAATGTATCAGCTAGAGACGCTCAAGTGTGACCCTTGTCTATATCAAAACCTTGGATGCATATAAGGCGTGAAAAAGTTCAGTTGCACTCACGAGCTTGCAGACAGCGTCATGCGCACGTCACAAAGACAGATGTCGATTCTGGTATAATTTCATGTTTCATCGTAATGTCGAGTGTCCTTTGTGAGTTGGCATTCTACTTTCGTTCCAGGAGTACGTCGATCTATCTGCTGGTGCAATTTAAATTCGGTTCTCGAAATTTATGACTATCGAGAATATTAGATCGTAACCCTTGACGTAGCCTCAAGAGGCAGATAGAAGGGGTGTATGTAAATGAGCATTTCTGATTCACCTGCTCATGCATCGTGTGAGGCAGAGAGGGTTACCGTATTTGATAGGATGCGACTGTCTGCATGGATTTTTATTATCCTATGGCCGATCGTGGCTGCGGCGTTTGTATACTTTGTCTGCCTAGATGGTGAGGGAAGTAGTTCTACGGCGACTTATCTTGCGTCGGTATTGATGCTCGCTAGCGGTGTATGCGCAAGCATCAACACTTATTTTTCAGACAGAATGTTTAACTATCAGGTGCTGGTTCCAGCGGTAGTTCGGATCGAGCGGGGCGTGAGGGTACTTGCTGACAAAAAGTTTGACCCATTGATGTCGTCAGTCCTGGTTAGACTGGCGTGGACGTTGCTCACATTCGGACTTGTAGCACTGATGTACACCGACCCAGTGGACGGTACACCTGCGGTAGTCCCTATCGCCATTTTCATGGGAATAGGTGTCTGTTTGTTTGGGACTGTAGTTTACTATTGGTGGAAGCGTAGGAGGCGCAAGCAGTATCCAGGAGACATCGACCTGTCCGCTGAAGGAATGCACCAGAGGCTCGGGGATCGGGTGTTGGAAGTGACATGGAAGGATCTTCGCGCTTGGAGAGGACTCATACATAAGTTTCAAGGGGAGACGTATGGGGTATGGGAGGTTGTTGCTGGCTATCCGGTAAATAGGCAAACTTCTGCCGTTTCGGTGCTCTCCAGTTCTGTGCGCCCACAAAAGTTTGCTCCCTTACTGAATTCCGTTGGGGATATTGATAAATTCAATATCATGCTTGCTTCGGCTCGACGCTATCCAGATTGGGCGAAAAACCTTTTTATGGATCCGAACAGGGTTGATAGAATAGTGCGTATTCTTACATTGGATTCAACGTCGAAAGATTTTATGCAAGTAGCAGACGCATTATTCGAAAAGTATCCGGATCTGCCTTTGAGCTATGCGGATTTGACAATGCTTGATATGAACTTGCCTACTTCGTTGCTGGGGCAGGCGAGGACTTCGGAGCGTGACGGAGGAAATGCTGTGAACTGGCATGATTATGGCATGAAGGAGTGGAGTATCGACGATGTAAGGGGCACTCGAGACGGCCCCATTTATATTGAAGGGCGACGACCTGTGGGTGTCTTCGTTGGAGTTCTTCTTATCGTGGTGGGTGTTCCTTTACTTATCGCCCTGCAAGGCGGCTGGGACCCAGTGTGGATCGTGATCGTAGGTATTATCGCATGGGTTCCAGCGCTTGGTCGATTGATTTCCATGTGGCGAGTCATGCTGAATCATTTCAGTCTCACGATCACAGAGAATGGTATTATTGACAGCAGTTCTTATGGATTCAGAAGGTGTATTCCATGGGGTGCGATTCGTGGCTTTTCAGTGACCGAGCAGTTCGTGCACTTCGCCCCCGATAAACGATCTCCTGATTACCGAGCAATACCTTTCGTCATTCGTGCTTCACTGTTCAATCGGCAGGTCATCGTGGCGCAGCATCTTCATTACCCTCCAACATTTCTGTTGGCGATCCTTGACAGGGAGAAGACGGCAAGTCTGGCCAGACGTCAGTGAGGTCGCCGGTTGTCTTCGATCATGCGTACAAATCGGGTCGACGGCCGTGTTGGTGTCACCCGCGAGCAGGAGTTGGGAGGCGGGTCGTGCGCAGGCGCAGGACGCCCACGGCCCAGCTCGCCGCCGTCAGCAGGGCGGCCATGGCTGCGCCATGCGCCAGCCCGCGGTGCAGGTAGGCGCTGGTATCCGGCCCCAGGTTCTCCACGACGACGCTCGCCAGTTCTCGGGTCGACCACAGCGGTAGGACGCGGGTCCAGCCCTCGGAAGGATCCACCAGTACCTGCACCGCCATGACCGACAGCAGCAGAAGAGCCCCCTCCAGGTCCCGTGGAACCAGGGCGGCGGCCAGGGAGCTAGGGGAGTGGCGACGGTGGCGGTCAGCAGCAGCATGACCGGCACGGCGCTCGGGTGGGTGAGCTCGTCGCCGATCGTGGCCAGCACGAGCCCGGTGTAGAGCAGGCCAATGGTCCACCCGAGCCCGAGCACCGCGAGGTAGCGGCCCAGCAGTAGGCTTGCGGGCGGAGCCCCGCTCACAGCGAGGCGGCGGTCCACTGAGCGGGACGAGACCTGCGTGAACAGCGCAAGCGTTGCCGTCGCCCAGCCCAGGCCGATCGACAGGAGCCGGATGGCGGTCCAGTGCGTCTCCAGGCGCACCAGGTAGAAGGTCAGCGGCAGCAGGGTCGCCAGCGCGAGGGCGCCGCGCCGTCGGGCGAGCTCACGCAGGGTGATGAGCGCGACCAGGCCCGTGGTCGCGGCCGTTGACCGGAACCGGGCGCCCTCGGCGCGGTCCCACTCGGTCTGCGCCGTGGAGTGGTCGGGCGATGTGCTCATGCGGACTCCTTTCGCTGTGCCCGTCGGGGCATTCGGCGGATTGTCCGGCCTGCGTTCTCCTGCGGGGCCGGCAGCTCGACGACGCGGTCGACCAGGTCGACGTCCCGTAGCAGGTGGGTGACCAGCAGGACGCCTGCGCCCGAGGCGCGCCAGGCTGAGATGAGGGCCCACAGGTCCTCGTAGGCCAGGGCGTCCAGGCCCTGGTAGGGCTCATCCAGCAGGAGCAGATCGGGTGCGTCGAGCTGGGCGAGAGCCACGTTGAGCTTCTGCTGGGTCCCGCCCGAGAGCGTCCCGGCGGTCTGGTCTCCGCGAGCGGTCCAGCCCAAGCGGGTGAGGAGGCGGTGGCCGGTTGAGACGGAGCGGCCTTGCCGGATCCTGCGAGCCGCCCCGAAGAGCCGGAGGTGCTCGTCCACCGTCAGCAGTGGTGCCAAGGAGTCGAGCTGGGGCGCGTAGCCGAAGCTCGGCGTCCTCTCGATGCTCCCACCGCTTGTGTGCAGCAGGCCTGCGCAGAGTGAAGCAGGGTCGACTTGCCGGCGCCGTTGGCCCCGACGACGGCGACGACCTCGCCCCGGTGGATGGTGAGGTTGATGCCGGACAGGACGGTGCGCCTGCCGCGGCGCGCGGAGACATCCGTCAGGCGCAGGACCACGGGGGTTGCGGGCGAAGTCTTGGCAGATGCGGTGGTGGGGCTGGTGGCGCCGAGGCCGGCAGTAGCGTGGGGTGACGAGTTGTGCGGGGCGGGAGCGGGTACGTCAGCCTGGTAGTCCCGCAGTGCAGAGGCGACCTCGCGGGCGTAGAGGACTGCCGGACCGTACAGGTCGCCGGGTGTCTCTCCGGCCGCCTCGGCCTCGGCCCGGGTTGAGGTGGCCGTGCGCTCGACCTCGGAGGTCGGCAGGCCGCGGGAGGCGACTCCGCCTCGAAGCGTCGGTACCAGTCGGCCGTCGTGTCCGGCACCGGCTCCCTGGCTTCCTCGGGCCGGCTCATGAGGGGGCCTCCGTGCGTACCTTCCGGCCCTCGATGAGAGCGCCGACCGCCGTGGAGAAGGTTCGCCACTCGGCCCGTCGTGCGGCGAGCTCCGTGTGTCCGGCGTCGGTCAGCTCGTAGTACTTGCGGGCGGGCCCGGAGGTGGAGGGGCGCCAGGAGACCGCGACGAGGCCGCGCTTCTCCAGGCGCATGAGAGCCGGGTAGAGCGTGCCGCCGGGCACCTCATCCAGCCCGGCGAGAGCGAGCCGCTGTGTCAGGGACAGTCCGTAGTCGGCGTGCTCGGCCAGCAGTGAGAGCAGACAGGGTTCCAGGAATCCGCGCAGGAGACGCGCTGCTGATGAGTCCATGGTTGATAGTCTATCTAGTTACTAGGTCGTCTATCTACTGAGTCGGCATGCCGGTTCTCAGGGGGCGATGTGTCACGGATGGCGCCTTTTAGGTGCGTCGGTGCTGCTTCATGCTGGTGGGCCTGAGGTGTCTGCGCAGGTCAGGCCGGTGCGGATGGGGCGGCGGCCGCAGCCGTACGCATGAAAAGTCGCTAGGAGTGACAAAACGGGCGTGGATGACGCACATCCGCCGCCGACGGGCCCGGAGGCCGTCGGCGGCGGATGGTGAAACCGGAAGGTCAGTGAGGTACCGGGAGGCAGCTCGGTGGCGGGGTCTCAGGCCGGCCGGTACTCGCCCTGGTAGACGTAGAGGAAGGGCATATTGCCGCGCAGGCCGTGCCGGATGGAGGAGGAGACGACCTCCTTGGCGGTGACAGCGGCCTCAAGCGGGGAGGCGCCCTTGGCGAGTCGGCGGTCACCGCAGCCGCCAGGGTGCAACCAGCGCCGTGGACGCGCTCGGTGCCCACGGCCTCAACCTCGAGGACCTCCAGGGTGGTGCCGTCGTAGAAGACGTCCAGGGCGGTGCCGGTGCCCAGCGACGGGCCGGCCTTGGTCAGGACATTGGGGACGCCCTGGTCGTGGATGCGCTTGGCGGCGTCCTTGAGCTGTTCAACGGTGGTGATCTCCTCCATGCCCGCCAGCGTGGCGGCCTCGAAGAGGTTCGGGGTGGTCATCGTGGCGCGCGGCAGGATCTTGGTGCGCAGGGCGTTGTCCACCTCGAGGGCGCCCCCGAACTCCTGGCCCTTGCAGATGAGGACCGGGTCGAGCACCACGGCGGGGAAGTTGTAGGTCTGCAGGGCCTGCTCGACGACGTCGATGGTGGGTGCGGTCCCCAGCATGCCGATCTTGACGGCGTCGACGCGCGAGTGGACGGCGGCGCAGGTCTCGATCTGGTCGGCGATGACGCCGGGGTCCACGGGGACGAAGCGGTGGTTCCACCCGTCCTTGGGGTCCATGGACACGATGCAGGTCAGGGCCGTGCATCCGTAGACGCCGAGGGTGTGGAAGGTCTTGAGGTCGGTCTGGGCGCCGGCGCCGCCCGAGGCCTCGGAGCCGGCGATGGTCAGGGCGATGGGAGGGGGGTGCTGCTGTCATGGTCCTAGCCTGCGTCCTGATCGGGGCCGGTGGCCATCTGGGCGCACCGCGTGTTTGAGCAGCGGTGAGCGTGCAGCGGTTCCCGGCACCTTCGGTACCCGTCTGATACTGTCTGATGCCGTGGCGCCGTGGGTGTTGCACCAGCCATCAACGTCTGCCGGTGAACGTGCCAGAAACCTGACAGGTGCCTGCTATCTGACACCCAGTCTCTTATGGTGACAATCACTTCATCGAGTTTGCACGCGTGCAGGTTGGAGACAGTACTACCGTGTTCCGCAGCCCGAATGTGGGTTCGACAGATCGCATTACCTATGAAGGGGGACTCATCACATGACTGAGTACATCGCCGCCATCGTCTATCCGGAGAAGTCCAAGACCTACGAGGCCTTCAGCAAGATCAGTGCCGGTTCCGAGCGTCTGGGAGTTGTCAGCGCCGTCCTGGTCGAGTGCGACGCCGATGGTCGGCTGACGATCCCCGAGGGGGGAGGACGGTCACGCCGGTCTGGGACTGGGGACCGGCTCGCTCATCGGTGTTCTTGTCGGGGCCCTGGGAGGTCCGATCGGGATGCTGCTGGGGCTGGGAGTCGGTGCGGCCACCGGCGCTGCGGTTGACGTCTCTCGGGCGGAGGTCGGGGATCTCGCCGTGAGCACTTTCGCCAACCTGATGACGCCGGGATCCAACGCCATCATCGCCCAGACCGATGAGGACGGCAGCACCGCTCCCCTGGACGCGGCCGTGGCCGAGCTCGGGGGCTCGATCGTGCGTCGTCCCCTCGATGAGGTCCTTGCTGAGCTCGAGGCGCAGAACGCTGCCGCCGAGGAGGCCGCTGAGGCGGCGCGTCGGGCGATGCGTGAGGAGAAGCGTCAGGAGCGCAAGGAGAACCGGGAGCGCCGTATCGAGGCGCTTCGCGAGAAGTTCAGCCGCCACTGAGAATGGGCGCGACGCCGGCACAAACCCGTGCCGGCGTCGTCGTCTGAAGCGACGAGCGACCGGGCTCGGTCGAACCGACGTGGTTTGACCGAGCCCGGCGCTCCTGTGGGGAGGCGCGTCCCCGCGGTCTCAGGCGTTGGCGATGGTCCAGCGGTGGCCGCGGTGTGCGTCCTTCTCGGCCTCGTCCACCAGGGCGACGGCGAAGTCGGCCACGGAGATCTCACTGCCCGCGGGCTGGTCGGTGCCCTCGGTGTAGGTGCCGGTGCGCGGCTTGTCGGTGAACTCCGGGGCGGGGGAGAGGAAGGTCCAGGTCAGGGTGCTGCCGGCCTCGCGGTAGAGGTCGAGGATCTCGGTGAAGGCCTGGGCCTCGGGCTTGTACTCCTCGGGGAATCCGGGGGTGTCCACCAGGCGGGTGCCGTCGGGGGTGAGCAGGGAGCCGGCGCCGCCGACGACGATGGTCCGGCCGGTGGGGGCCGCCGCGATAAGGGCGCGGTGAGCGTCGATGACGGGCTGGGCGGACTCCCCGCGGCCGGCGGAGACGGTGATGACGGTGGCGTCGGAGTTGTTGATGAGGTCGACGACGGCCTGGTGACGCGCACCCAGCTGCCGGGCGTGCCGCCACGGGTCGACTACGAGCTGACCGACCTGGGGCGCAGCCTCCAGGCCCCCATCGACGCGCTGCGCACCTGGATCCACACCCACTCCGCCCAGATCCTGGCCCACCGCGAGTCCTACGACGCCGTCGGGCCCTGATGCCCCGGCGCGATTGGGACGTGAGCGCGCTTGTTTCCGCGGCTGTTTCTGCCGCCGGGGACATTCTGCGCGGCCGGGTGCCTTCCCGGTCAGCCGGGGACGTGTCGCGCGTGCGGGGACGGGATTGCTGTCCCCGACGGCGTCGAATGCCCCCGCCCGGAAGGACACGCACCCGGCCGCGTGCAATGTCCCCGTCGGTGGTGGGCTCGCGGGCTCAGGCGGCCGGCGCCGTGGGGCAGAAGGTGGGGCGGAGCCTGTTGGTGGTTGTTGGTGGCCGTCGGGGGCCGACTGTATGGCCGACTGCGTGACCGTCTGAGGCGCGGCCTCGCCGAGGATGCCGTCGGCGACCGACTATGCGGCCGATCGCGCACCCGACCGTGCCGCCGCCTCGCCGATGGTCGCCCCGGCCGACGGGACGATGAGGAAATCAGTACCGCGCCGCCGCCGAATCGGGGACCATAGATCTATGAGCGCCGCCACTTCCCTCCCGCCATCCCTCAACGACATCGTCTTCCACGTCCTGGACCCGCTTGAGGCCGTGGAGCGGGACATCTTCCTCACGCGTGCCGAGGCCTGGTACCCCGACCTCCTTGACGGGCTCACCACCCTCTACGGCGACGCCGCCGAGGAGGAGGCACTCAACCTGCTGGCCCTGGCCGCCCGGGCCTACGCGGAGCGCGATTACGAGCTGCGCCGCCTGGACCTGGCCCGCACCCTCGACCCCACCTGGGCCCAGCACCCCGGCCGCGTCGGCTACGCCGCCTACACCGAGCGCTTCGCCGGCACCCTGCGCGGCGTGGAGGACCGCATCGACTACCTGCGCGAGCTGGGCGTCACCTACCTCCACCTCATGCCCCTGCTCACCCCGCGCCCCGGCGACTCCGACGGCGGCTACGCGGTCGCCGACTACCGCACCGTGCGCCCGGACCTGGGCACCATGGAGGACCTCGAGCACCTGGCCGGCGAGCTGCGCGCCGAGGGCATCTCCCTGGTGGTGGACCTCGTCCTCAACCACGTGGCCGTCGAGCACGAGTGGGCGGCGCGAGCGCGCGCAGGCGAGCAGCACTACCGCGACTACTTCCTCATCTTCCCCGACCGCACCGAGCCCGACGCCTACGAGCGCACCCTGCCGGAGGTCTTCCCCGACTTCGCCCCCGGCAACTTCACCTGGGACGACGGCGTGGGCGGTTGGGTGTGGACCACCTTCAACTCCTTCCAGTGGGACCTCAACTGGCGCAACCCCCACGTCATGGCCGAGTTCGCCGGCATCGTCCTGGACCTGGCCAACCGGGGTGTCGAGGTGCTGCGCCTGGACGCCATCGCCTTCACCATCAAGCGCAAGGGCACCGACTGCCAGGGCCAGCCCGAGGTCCATGCCATCACCGAGGTCCTGCGCGCCCTGACCCGCATCGCCTGCCCCGCCCTCGCCCTCAAGGCCGAGGCGATCGTCGCCCCCACCGAGCTCCTCCAGTACTTCGGCCAGGGTAAGTACACCGGGAAGGTCTCTGACCTGGCCTACCACAACTCCCTCATGGTCCAGGTCTGGTCCATGCTCGCCGCGCGCGACACGACGCTGGCCGTCGAGGCCCTCCAGAACCTGCCGGTCGAGCCGACCACCGCCACCTGGATCACCTACCTGCGCTGCCACGACGACATCGGCTGGGCCATTGACGACGACGATGCGGCCGCCGTGGGCCTGTCCGGCTACGACCACCGGTCCTTCCTGTCCGACTGGTACAGCGGCGAGTACCCCACCTCCGACGCCGCGGGCCTGGTCTTCCAGCACAACCCGGCCACCGGGGACCGGCGCATCGCTGGGACGGCCGCCTCACTCATCGGGATCGAGGCCGCCACCGAGGCCTGGGAGGGCATCACCGACGAGACTCCCGAGCACGAGGCCGAGGCGCTGTGGACCTGGCGCGAGGAGCGGATCCATGCTCTGCGCATGGCCCACGCCATCGTCTACGGCTGGGGCGGCATCCCCGTCCTGTGGAGCGGGGACGAGCTCGCCCAGCCCAACGACCCCAACTGGGACACCGAGCCCGGCCACGAGGCCGACTCGCGCTGGGCCGGGCGCCCCCGCCTCGACGAGGCCCGGCTGGCCAACCGGCGCGACCGCTCCACCGTCGAGGGGCGCGTCTTCACTGACCTGGCGCGAATGGCGCAGGTGCGCGCCGGCCTGCCCCAGCTCGACGCCGCCGTGCGCACCCAGGTCCAGGACGTCGACGACCCCGGGGTGCTGGTGACCTACCGCGACCACCCGCGCGGCAGCTTCGTGGGCGTGTACAACGTGACGCCGCAGTGGCGGTCGGTGGCCGCCGACCAGCTCGCCCGACTCGGGGTCATGGGGGCCACCGATGTCCTGACCGACACGGTCCCCTTCGGGTCCACGTCACTGGACGGGGCGGGGGAGGGGCGCGTGCCCGTGCCGCCCTACGCCGCCTGGTGGCTGGTGCGCCCCACGGACTGAGACGGACCAAGGTCCCGGCACGGAGTTGGGTCCCGGGCGCCGGACATGCATCATTAAGGACGTGACCCGCCGCAGCCTCTCCTCCTCGACACCCGTCCCTGATTCCGCAGCCGGTTCTGCGACCACGGCGGTCACCGAAGCACCCGCCGCCCAGGAGACCGCGCTCGTCTCGACGGCGCTGGACTCGGCCACGCCCGCCGCCCTGCTGGCCGGGGCGATCGACGTCGAGCAGGCGCCCCGCCCGCTGAGCGTCTTCGATCTCATGCGCATCGGCATCGGCCCCTCCTCCTCCCACACCGTGGGTCCCATGCGTGCCGGCCGCGCCTTCAGCCGTGCCCTGGCCGAGGCGGTCCGTCCGGGCGGCGCGGGGGCATCCGACGGCGAGTGTGCCTCACCTGCCCCCGGCGCCGGCCTGCCGCAGCCCACCCGCGTCACCGTCGAGCTCTACGGATCGCTCGGCGCCACAGGCCGCGGGCACGCCACCGACCGCGCCGCCGTCATGGGCCTGGCCGGCTACGAGCCCGAGACGGTCCCCGCCGTCGTGTGCGAGTCCCTCATGGAGGAGGTCGAGGCCGCCGGAGAGCTGGTGGTCGACGGCGTCGGCCCCGTCCCCTTCAGCCCGAGCGCCGACATCCACTTCCTGCCCGGGCGGGTCCTGCCCTACCACGTCAACGGCATGACCCTGACCGCCTACTGCGCCAGCGGCGCCGAGGTCCTGCGCCGCACCTACTACTCCGTGGGCGGCGGCTTCGTCATGGAGGACGTCGGCGCCCCCGGGTCGCCGTCGATCCAGGCCCTGGCGACCGCCTCCGCCACCCAGGTCCACGCCACCCCCGCGCCCTTCCCCTTCACCACGTCGGCCGCGATGCTGGCGACCTGCGAGCGCGAGGGCCTGAGCGTGTCCGACGTCGTCCTGGCCAACGAGCTCTCCGCCCGCAGCCGGGACGAGGTCATGGCCTACCTGGACCGCCTGCGCGCCACGATGCGCGCCTGCATCGAGGCCGGCATGAACGCCGAGGGCATCCTGCCCGGCGGGCTCGGGGTGCGCCGGCGCGCCAAGGCCCTCCACGAGCGGCTGCGCGCCCAGTCGAGTGGCCCGGCCGCCGCCTTCACCATGGCCGACCCCCTGCGCGGCATGGACTGGGTGGACCTGTTCGCGCTCGCGGTCAACGAGGAGAACGCCGCCGGGCGCCGCGTCGTCACCGCCCCCACCAACGGCGCGGCCGGCATCGTCCCGGCGGTCCTGGCCTACTACGAGCGCTTCATCCCCGGGGCCGACGACGACGGCGCCCGCCGCTTCCTGCTCGCCGCCACCGCCGTGGGCGGGCTCATCAAGACCAACGCCTCGATCGCGGGGGCCGAGGTGGGCTGCCAGGGGGAGGTCGGGTCGGCCTCCTCGATGGCGGCTGCCGGCTTGGCCGAGGCCCTGGGCGGGACGCCCGCGCAGGTGGAGAACGCCGCTGAGATCGCCATGGAGCACAACCTGGGGCTCACCTGCGACCCGGTGGGCGGACTCGTCCAGATCCCATGCATCGAGCGCAACGCGGTGGCCGCCGTCAAGGCCATCAACGCCGCCCGCATGGCCCTGTGGGGCGAGGGACGGCACGCCGTCAGCCTCGACACCGTCATCGAGACGATGCGCCAGACCGGCGAGGACATGCTCGCCAAGTACAAGGAGACCTCCCGCGGGGGCCTAGCCGTCAACGTCGTGGAGTGCTGAGGAGTGCATCTCTATGTGTGACAACACGGATTGACGCGGCCAGTCGGGCGGTCCTTGAGTGTGACTCAACTATTCCGGAGTACGGTGCAGAACGTAAGTCTAAACAACTGAGATGTCAGCGTATGGGAAACTTCAACTACATTCTTATAGCCATTGCTGTTGCTGTCGGCCCCGCGGTGAGAGTGTATTTAGGGCGCAGAAACTCGAAACGATACTCGGTCTCCACTGAGGGTGCCGTGAGGGTGCGAGCCCCAAGGTTCCCGTTAATTGCCGTTATCATCCTAGCACCCGTAGGGATTGCTTTAAATGTCGTTGGGGTGTTCTGTCTGTGGTTTTCTATTCAGGCCTGGATATATTCGCAGGATACCTCTCTGTTCTCATATGAAGACACTGCCTGGGTCTTCTTGTTGGCTCTGATGTCCCTCGCCGGCGGCATCTTCCTGTCATCTTTGTCGTATCTCATGATCATGTCTCTGAAAAATGAGTATGTCGAGACGGGAATTGATTATGTTGAGAAGCGCGGACGGCTTGGTAAGGTCACTCGGATATTTTTTCAAGAAATTTCCTCGTACGATTATGACGTGGATTCCGAGGGAGGTGTGTTGACGGTCGGGGCGGCGGACGGTCGCGAGATCTCGTTTGAGGTGGACTATTATCGTGGCGATTATGTGATGGCTGCCATCGCAATTCGGAAAGCCAATGGTCGTTGGTTCGATCCGACTGATGAAGCCGTCCATCAACGACTTGTTCAGATCGCTTCTGACGGGACGGCCAGGCGTTATATCAGAGAGCATCCGTGTGATGATGATCTGAATGTGTCATGTGGCTCCTAGGGTCGCGCTGGGCTTGATCGCCCCGTCGTGGGGTGGTGCGCACCTTCTTGACCGGCTTCCCCTTCACACGCTGTATGGGCAGGAGGGGCTGGGAGATGTGCGCATGGCGCCGTCGACGAGACCGATGGCGCGAGTGAGCCGCTCACGTTGGTTGGAGAGCGCCGACCGGTGATCATTCAGCAGGGCCTTGCGCTCCTGCGCGGTTGCTCGGATGAAGCGCCTGATCTGTTCCAGGGTGAATCCCGCCTCCTGTGCGCGTCGCACCGCCGTGGCCCGGCTGAGGTCTTCAGGGCGATAACGACGGTGCCCGAGGGAGTCTCTCGCAGGCTTCAGGATCCCCTCATCCTCCCAGTGCCGTAGAACGTGTGCTGCGATTCCTGTCTCACGAGCCACGTCGCCGATCCGCTTGCCTTGAGGTCGGCCTGAAGGGGGAGCCTGGTTGTCATGACGATTCATCACCTCAACTGTGGCACACTCCACCCACCGAGCCAACTTCTTGTGAATGGTCGAGGAAGTCTGACCGCTCCTGCGATTCTCGTATGTCACTGCCTTGTGGTACAGACGGGAAAGTACTGGACTCTTGTCGATGCAGGTCTGGGATCAGCCGACCTACGCAATCCCCGCGATCGCTTGGGCGATACCTTTCTGCGCAGAGTCCGCCCCGCCCTCAACCCCGCAGAACCCGCGATCACGCAGGTTCAGGCACTCGGCATCGATCCGCACGACGTGAGGAGCATCGTCCTGACCCATCACGATGTCGATCATGTGGGAGGTATTGCAGACTTCCCTTGGGCGAGCGTCTACGTGTCACGTGCTCAGGTCGACCTCATTATTCCCGCGCTGCGCAAGGACATGGTGCGCAGGCTTCACCCTGTCCAGTGGTCGCATGCACCTCAGTGGAAGCCTGTCACCTTGTCGGAGACGTGGCGTTCGCGCCCCTCTTTCAGGCTCAACGACAGCATGAGTCTGGTGGCGCTTGATGGACATATTGAGGGGCACTGTGCGGTTGTCATTGACCGGGAGAACAAGCCCCCTCTTATTCATGCCGGCGATGCGGTGATGGATGTCAAGACAGAGCTCTTCGATGGACACGCTCCCCTGGGCCTCATGGCCTTTCAGCGCATGATGCGAACTGATGCTCGAGCGTGGCGAGAATCAAGAGCCTGGCTCAAGGAGTGCGTTGAGGACGGGATCGACATCATCTGTGCTCACGAGCCACACTCACTTCTTTCCAAAGTTCGCTGAAGCAGGCTACTGATGCTTCGAGAAGGAGCCTTGCGATGATGTGCGGGGTGGGGGCCGCAGCGTTGCGCTGCGGCCCCCACCTTCGGTGTCCACCCTGAGTCAGCTGCTCTGGGCGGTGCTGGACTGGCTGTTCTGGTTGCTTTGGTTACCGGACTGCTGACCGCCACCAGACTGCTGGCAGTTGGACTGCTGGTCGCCACTGCCGTGGGCGGGCTCATCAAGACCAATGCCTCGATCGCCGGGGCCGAGGTGGGTTGCCAGAGGGAGGTCGGATCGGCCTCCTCGATGGCGGTCGCCACATGGCTGAGGCCCTGAGCGAAACGCCCACTCAGGTGGAGAACGCTGCCCGTGTGGCCCTGTGGGGCGAGGGCCGGCACGCCGTCAGCCTCGACACCGTTATCGAGACGATGCGCCAGACCGGCGAGGACATACTCGCCACGTACAAGGAGACCTCCCGCGGCGGCCTGGCCGTCAACGTCGTGGAGTGCTGATCGCCGTCAGGAGCGATGGGCGGTCTTAAGGGCGTATCGATGATGTCGGCACGGTTCGGCATAATTGATGTATGAGCGAACCGCAGGCAGTCTCCAGCAGCCAGAGCTACAGCATTGCGCAACTGCGCTCACTGGTGAAATCCGGCCGTCTGCGCGTGCCGCAGTTCCAGCGCTCCTTCCGCTGGGAGAAGCAGGATGTCCTCAATCTCGTTGACTCCGTGCTTCGTGGCTATCCGATCGGCAGCCTTCTGCTTTGGAAGCGGGAGGCTGAGGCGGAACATCTGAGGATCGGTGCCCTTGACATTGAAGCCGGCAGCATCCTGGATGCCCTGTGGGTGGTGGATGGTCAGCAACGCATCACCAGCCTCGTCAACGTCATGGACCCAGAAGGTGCGCACGATCCGAGGTTCTCCCTGGGGTATTCCTTGGAGGAGCAGAAGGTTGTCCCTGTGCGTGATTCAGGGGCATCACTCATCGTGCCTTTACCCGACCTGTTCGATCTGGGACGTGCACTGGCGTGGTTGAGAGACAATCCTGATGGAACGGAGTATGCCTCGCATATCCAGGATGTGACCGGGAGACTCGCTGATGTCTCGGTCCCTGCGACCATCATGGAGGATGCTGATGAGGTGGTTCTTCGGGAGGTGTTCGACCGAATCAATAATCGGGGTAAGAAGTCTCAATGCCGCGGAGATCTTCGATGCGATTCACAGTGGTCCGAGTGATGGGTTGACGACGACGGGTATTGCCGCGCACATTGACGAGCGAACCCATTTCGGTGTCTTAGCGGACAAGGTCGTGGTTCAGGCGCTCCTGGTGCGACGCCACACGGACGTCACCCGCGACGTTCATGGGGAATTCTCCCCGAGTCGTCGGGCTGTCAGTGATTTTCCCAATGAAAGTCAGGAGGAGGCGTATCTGGAAACGGAGCGGTCTCTTGTGGATGCCGTGCTGTTCCTCCAGCAGTGCGGTATCCCCATATGACGTTCCTTCCGTTTCGATTCCAACTGCTGGTTCTGGCAAGATTCTTCTCCTTCTTCCCGCACGCTCAGGACCGTAATCTTGAACTGCTTCGACGCTGGTTCTGGCGCACGAGCGTCGGCGCTGATGACCTCGGTATCAATGGCTCGCAGACGGACCTTCGCGATATGGCTGCCTGTCTCGTCCCTGGTCAGGAGTCGGAGTCGGTCCAAAGACTTCTCAACGCTGCGGCACTCTCGAACCTTCCGCAGGTCCCTGATCTCCGTGTGTTCCGAGCCACTCGCTCCGACAGCAAGGTGATCCTCGCTGCGATGTGGAACCTGGAACCGGTGGATCCTGACTCGGGCGCCCCACTAACAGTGGAGACGCTGGCTGCGCAACTCGAGGGGGGAGACGACGCCGCGAGGTATTGTCTCCGACCTGGTCCCGGCCTCCGCTCTTCCGGACGGAGCCCCTGTCGCCGCTAACAAGGTGATCTCGACAAGAGATCGTCAAGATCTCTTCTCTCTCCCTGGATGGTGAGTCCGATCTCGCCTCGTTGCTTCTGAACGAGCAGATCCTGCATGACCTCCAGGAGAACCAGTACAACGACGCTATAGAGGCGAGAACTGAGCTGCTGCGCAGCTACCTCGACAACTTCATCAAGGCGCGGACCGCATACGGGCACGAGGACACCCCACCGCTCGGTGACTACATCGCCGACGAGGACTGGCAGGAAAGTGAAGCGTCATGATGGAAGCGGTCTACGCGGTACTCCTCCACGGGGAGCATGTTGGAGCGATCCATCGCAGAGACGCCTTCACGAAGTTCGTCTTCGACCGGGACTACTGGGACCGTCCGAACCGCGCAGTGCTGGGACGCTGGTTCGAGGACCACCCGCGCAAGCAGCCTCGGGCGACCAACTGGGTGCCCGCGTGGTTCTCCAATCTCCCTGCCCGAGGGACGCCTCAGGGAGGCGATTGCTCGTGAGCAGAGAGTCGACACCAACCGTGAGATCGACCTCCTTACGCGGATCGGGGCGGATCTGCCTGGAGCCGTCCAGGTCGTCCCCGATCCCGATGCGCCTATCGATGAGGGTTTCGAGGCAGCGGCTGGTGGGCTCGTGAACGTGCCCAAACCTTCCGCACGCCTGCGCTTCTCCTTGGCGGGGATGGGGCTGAAGTTCTCCATGCGCCAGGAGGGCGACCGCCTGGTACTCCCCGCCCATGGTGAGGATGGCGGCTGGATCGTGAAAAACACCTGATGGGAACTATCCGGGGCTCGTGGCGAACGAGGCCGCTGTGATGTGGTTGGCAGGCGAAGTCGGTATCGAAGTTCCCGAGGTTCACGTGAGGCACCGCAATCAGGTGGATGAGTCTGGGAGAAGGAGCATGGCCGTCTGATGAGGACGAGGGCCTACGTGGTGCGCCGCTTCGATCGGACCGCCGAAGGGCGCGTGCATATTGAGGACTTCGCCCAGGGTGCTGGGACGCTTCGGTCTTGGTGAGGGAAGTACCGCTCCACGGTTGAGGCCGTTGCCGCCATCGCCTACCGCGGGCGGGATCATGCCTCGCTGCGGGAGATGGTGCGCCGGACGGTTTTCAACCTGTTTGTCGGGAACGGGGACGCCCACCTCAAGAACTGGTCACTCATCTACCCGGATCGGAAGATAGCGCGGCTCTCTCCCGCCTACGACCTCGTATGCACGGCCGTCTACCCCCAACAGGCAGACCTGGGCCTCCCCTTCTTCGGTACAACGCGACTCTCGGAGATCTCCCGGGATCACTTCGCACGGCTTCAAGCGGCTCTCAATGTCGACGACGATGACGTTCTTGACGTCGTTGACGAGATGATCGAACGGTTCTGTCAGGCCTGGGCGGCCGGTGACGCCGAAGGCCTACCAACGTCGGTGGCCACATGGATTGAGGAGCACCGTGAGCAGACTCGTCAGCAGCTGACGCAGACCTGACGGACAGGGGCTCGATCTTGGAAGGAACCGAGCTCGCCAGCACGGCATGTTGTTTGAGTGTGGGGCCGCAGCGTTGCGCTGCGGCCCCCACCTTCGGTGTCCACCCCGGGTCAGCTGCTCTGGGCGGTGCTGGACTTGCTGTTCTGGTTGCTGGACTGCTGGCCCTGGCCGCCGCCGGGTTGACCGCCCTGGCTGCCCTGTCCTCCCTGGCCACCATCCATGGGGCCGCCCATCCCGGCCGACAGCGCCGAGGCCGTCCCCGTGGCCGAGCCGCCCGACGACGTCGCCACCGTGTACTGCTGGCCCTCCGTGAGCCCCAGCACCGTGATCGCCTCAGCCGTGAAGTCGACCTTGACCGAGGCCACCTGCGACCCGGAAGCATCCGTGACGGTGAGCGTGTCCCCCGCGCTCACCGACGGCGAGCCCGTCAGCCCCACGAGCTGGCTCTCACCGTTGGCGTCCACCGAACCGTCCATCGCACCGGCCTGCCCCGAGACCACCACGATTCCGCCCTTGACATAGGCCGAGCCATTGGAGTCGATACCGTCGGAGGAGGCGTAGGAGACCTCCACCTCACCGCCGCTGATCGTGAGCACCGAGCCGTCGTCGGACTCGGAGTCGGCGTTCTCGTGGCCCTCGATGACGTGGTCGCCGTTGGAGGCGTTGATGCCGTCGTCGCCGGCCGCGATGGACAGCTCCCCGCCGGACACGTTGATGAACGGCGCCTGCAGCCCCTCATCGGCCGCGTTGACGGTGACCTTCCCGGAGTCCTGCGTGTAGCTCACCCCGGCGTTGATGCCCTTGGGTGAGGGCGTTGAGGAGTCCGCCGTCGACTCCTGCCCGGGCGCACCCTTCTCCTCCACAGTGGCGTTGGCCTGCCCGCCGCCGGCCGTGATCGTCAGGGTCGTGTCCTTCACGGTGACGTCCGTGGTCGCCGTGATCGCGTCGTCGGAGGAGGTCAGCGTGATGCTCGCCTTGCCCAGGGAGATGAAGCCCTTCGTCTCATCGTCGCCCTCACTGGACTTCAGGGCGTCGCCGCCGGCCTCGACCGTCAGCGTCCCGGAGTCCACCACCAGATAGTCCTTGCCGCGCAGGCCGTCGTCGGCGGCCTTGACCTTGATGGTGGCGTTCCCGGTGATGATGAGACCGTTCTTGGAGGAGATGCCGTCCTTGTAGGGAGCCGGTCACGTCCAGCTGGCCGGTCCCGGTGACGGTGAGGGTGTCGGAGGAGAACAGGGCCGCGGTGGCCTCCTGCCCCGAGGCGTAGCTCGCGCCGTCGGTCAGCGTGTTCTTGGAGTCCTTGGCCAGGACCACGATCGCCTTGCCGGCGTCCTGGATGTCGATGGCCGGCCCGTCCGAGCTCGTGATGCTCGCGCCATTGAGGACCAGGCGCACATCGGCCTTGGGGGCATTGACGACGATCCGCCCGTTGCTGAGCTCACCGCTGAGGACGTAGGTGCCGCCGCCGCTGATGGTGACGGTGCCCCCGTCGACCTTCACATTGCTCGACGCCGACCCGCTGGCCGAAGCCGACGACCCCGACAACGTGATCGTGGTGGCCGACGACGTGTCCGTGGTCCCGGCGTCGTCCGCGGAGCTCGAGGCGTCCTCCACCGAGACGTTGGCGCCCAGGATGTCGGAGACGCTCGCGCCGGTCGACGCCGTGGCGACAGCTGAGGAGATCGTCGTCCACGTCGTGTCCGACTCGCTCGAGGCTCGAGGCACTGGCGTTGCCGGAGGCCGAGGAGGTCGAGCAGCCGGCCGCCAGGGCGATCGCGGCCAGGAGCGCGACGGCTCCGGTCGCGCGGCGGCGGAGTCGGTGGAGGGGCTTGGTCGTCATCGTGGTGGTCTTCATGGTGTCTGGCCTCTTCTTCTTAGGTTCTTCTCGGGTCCGGTATCGGATCGTGGGTGGTCTGGGCACAGCGCTCAGGCGGCGCTCGCGGTGGTGCGGGTGGCGCCGATGCTCTCCAGGCTGGAGCGGTCGGTGCCGAACAGGTCAGCGAGCTCGTGAGTCAGGGTCCGGTACCACCGGTTGGCGGGCAGCTCGGGGTGGAGCAGCGCCATGCCGGTGGCGTACTTCGAGATGCGGGTGGGGCGGTGACCGGCGTCCCACAGAGCGCGGTCCGCAGGTGAGGGCGTGGCCGGGTTCTTCGTCTCGACGACGGCGACGCCCGTCACCGCCACCGGTTCGCCGTCGTTGATGGCCGCGGTCAGGTGGGCCGGGCGCAGGGCCTGCGGAGCCCCGGCGCCGGCGGCGGTGGTCCTCGTGCGGGCCCCGGGCGTCAGGCGTCGCCAGGTCAGGGCCGTGTCAATGGTGGCGCGGGCCTCGGCGTCAGGCAGGTGCAGGGTGGTGCGCTCATAGGTGGTGGCCAGCACCGGCCGCAGCGCGGCGGCGATCTCCCGGGCCGCGGCCGGACCAGTGACCCCGGTGCTCGCCAGGCAGACGGCCACGAAGGAGCGGCCCGGGCCGGTGAGGCGGGAGGCGTCGTCGGGGTGGTAGCCCATGCGCCGCTTGACGGTGGTGCCGCGCGCGCCGCGGGTCTTGACCTCCAGGAAGCACAGGCCGGTATCCAGGTAGGTGCGGGTGCGCACCTTGAAGCGCCGACGCCGCTTGCGGGCCGCGAGCATGAAGGCCTCCAGCCCCGGGGTGTCGAAGTACGTCGAGGCGTAGGAGAACCGGCGCCGTCCATCGATGTCCAGGACCCGGGCCTCGGAGGTGAGGTCGCCCACGAGCTCCTGCGCACGTTCCAGCGGCACCAGGTACTTGCGGTCCACCCGGGTGAGCAGGCCGGCGGCGCTGTTGAGCTCGGCGAGGCTGGTCGAGGTCAGGTGGTCGGTGCTCAAGGGGGCCGACGTCGGAGCCTGAGACCCCGCGGAGGACGCTGCCGGGGAGGTTCTCACAGTCGCCGTTGGGATCGCCGTCGAGATATTGGTCGAGGTCATCATCGGGGTCCTTGTCTGTCCTGGTCTGTCCTGGTCTGTCCTGGTCTGTCCTGTCGGATTCGTTCGGGCCGCCGGTCAGTGGGAGGCCATGGCCGCAGAGGAGGCCGCCTGGCTGCCGGAGCCGGCCGTGGGCGACGCTGCCGACTGCGCGGCGGAGCGGGTGACGTACTGGGCGGCCGGCGTCATGGTGAGGGGCTGGGTCTCAACGTGCTGGGGGCGGGCGTCGGTGTGCGCGGCGCTCAGGCGCGCGCCGACCCAGGGCTGAGCGATTTGCGCCTCTCGGGTGACGGCGCCGGACGGCTCGGCGGCCGGCTGCGGGGCGGGACGACGTCGTCGGATGCCGGGGCGAGTCTCGAGGCTCAGCGGGGGTGTGGCGCGGCACGCGGAAGCGGACGTCGACGGTGGCGGTGTCGTTGACCAGGTCGAGGCGCTGGACCTCCACCGAGCGGACCTGCCCGCCCAGGGTGTGTTCCAGGTGGGCGATGAGGGCGGTCTCGTTGGTGATGGCGTGGTCGAGGGCGATCACCTGGTGGCGGTTGCGGCGCATGAGCGCAGGGTGGTCACCGATCCACAGGGCTGCGACGACAATGCCCATGAGGGCCGCCACCATCCCGATCGGCGCCGTCTCGATCCCGCCGAGCAGGCCCAGAGCCAGGGCCGCGAAGAAGTAGGCCACCTCGTGCTGGGCCAGCTCGGTGGAGCGCAGGCGGATGATGGACAGGACGCCGAAGAGCCCCAGGCCCAGGCTGGCCGCGACGCTCGCCGTCGACAGCAGAAGCGTGACGGCCAGGACGCCCACGTTGACACCGATGTAGGCGGCCATGAGGTCCTTGCGCGCGTGGCGGGGGGCGTAGAGCGCCCCGACCAGGACGGCGAGGGCGATCAGGTCGGCGGCGATGTAGGTCAGAGTGGTCAGGCTCATCGGGAGGCTCCTGTCGGGTCAATCGGACCGGTGACGGGGCCTGGCCGCGGGATGGGCGGCAGAGGTGCGCCCTCAGCGCGCCTCGGTGGCGTGCGGCTCCGTCCGGTGAGAAACAGTCAACGGGCGCATTCCATGAGCGGGCTGTGAACAGGGCATGGGGGAGGCATGACTTGTCCCGCCACGGCATGAGGCGGCGAACAGCGCCTCCGGAGGCGGGCGGTGCCCATGACCTCCGAAGGCGCTGCTAAAAGGGCGGGATGGGAGCGTGACGCCTGCTGCTCAGGCAGCGAGCTGGCGCGACTGGGCCTGACGCCAGTAGCGCCCCAGGTCCCGCTTGATGGTGCGGTTCCACCGGTTGGTGGGCAGGTTGGCGTACAGCAGCGCCATGCCGGTGGCGTACTTCGAGATGCGGGCCGGCCGATGCCCCTGATGCCACAGGAGGCGGTCCGTGGGGGAGGCCGTGGAGGGGTTCTTCGTCTCAACGACGTTGAGGTGACTCACCGAGACACCCTGCTCGAGGCGCTTCCCATCGGGGCCGAACAGGTCCCAGGTGAGCTGGGTGTCGAAGGTGGCGCGGGCCTCGTCATGGGGCAGGTGCAGGGTGGTGCGGCTGTAGGTGGAGTCCATGACCGGGACGAGGGCCTCGGCGATCATGCGCGCCTCGTCCGGGGAGCAGGTGCCGGACTCCACGAGGCGCTCGATGACGAACAGGCGACCGTCGGGCGTGACGCGGTCGGCGTCGTCGGGGTCGTACTTGAAGCGGTCCTTGACCGTGGACTCGCGTGAGCCGTTGGTCTTGACCTCCAGGAAGCACAGTCCGGAGTCCAGGTAGGTGCGGGTGCGGATCTTGTAACGCCGACGGCGCTTGCGGGCCGCCAGGAAGTAGGCGTCCAGGCCGGGGGTGTCGAAGTAGGTCGAGGCGTAGCGGAAGTGGCGCAGGCCGTCGATCTGGAGGACCTGCGCTCGCGGGGCCAGGTAGTCGATGACGTGCTGGGTGTCGCCGGGGGGTACCAGGTACTTGCGATCCATGCGGGTCAGGAGGCTCGCCTCGGAGTTGAGCTCGGCGAGGGTGATCGTGTTGATGCCGTCGGTGTGCAGCACGGTGCAGTCCTTTCCGGGATCGGGAGTCACGAGAGTGGGGAAGCCGGTGCTGCTGGGTGGCAGCGGTGACGGGGAGGCGACGGTGGCTGCGTGGTCAGTACACCGTGAGCCCGTGGCGGGTACGCCGTGGGCACGCGCGATGTCTACGTGGCGGCACCGCCGGAGTGGTGAATCCGGCCGGTCAGTTGTAGTGGGGCTGCACCATGGACGGTGGGGTGCTCACCGGAGCGTGCTGCTGGGAGGCGGGCTGCTGGCGGTGACCGGTGATCCAGTCGTACCGGGGTGGGGCGGTGGCCGCTCTCGCGGCGCTGTCGGCCACGGGGACCTCGGGCCAGAGCTGCTGGTTGGTGGGCTGAGCCTGAGCGGGGGCCTGACTGAGAGCCTGAGGCGGAGCCTCCTGGACCAGATGGGGAACCTGCGGCGTGCCTTCCTGATGCGCCTGGGCGACCTGTGGCTGAGCCGGTTTCACCGTGCGGGACCAAGGATGCAGCCGGTAGTGGACCTCGACGATGGTGGTGTCGTTGACCAGGTCCAGGCTCTTGAGGTCGACGCTGCGCACCTGGGCGCCGAGCAGGTCCTCGAGGCTCGGTGATGAGCTCGTTCTCGTTGCTGATGGCTCGGTCGAGGGTGACGGTCTGGTTGCGGTTGCGGCGCATGAGTGCCGGATGGTCGCCCACCCACAGGGAGGCGAGGATGAGGGCCATGAGGATGGCGACGATGACGAGGTGGCTCTTGATGCCGCCGAGCAGGCCCAGGGCCAGCGCGGCGAAGAAGTAGGCCACCTCCCCCTGGGCGAGGGAGGAGGAGCGCAGGCGGATGATGGACAGGACGCCGAAGAGGCCCAGGCCCAGGCCCGCTCCGACGTTCTGACTCGTCGACAGCAGCAGGGTGACGGCCAGGACGCCCACGTTGACGCCGATGTAGGCGGCTACGAGGTCGCGGCGACCGTGCCGCGGAATGTAGAGGGCTCCGACCAGGAGCGTGAGGGCGACCAGATCGGCGCCGATGTAGGCCAGTGTCAGTGGTAGATCGTGCAACACCTGCTGCATGAGGATGTCCTTGGGGGAGGTGGGTTGGGAACCGTATTATTACAATATCATAACGATGAATCGATCTGTGTAAAAGATGCTAGAGCGTGAGTCTCTTACTCGGTGTGAGGCTGCATACTCCGGATACTCCGGGTACATCCTCGTGGCTCTGCGACTCTCGTCGACCCTGCGATACGACATGAGCGGAAGGTGGCGACCGGAACAATCGCCTTCAACCACTCCTAGCCCCGACTGCTTTCTGGGTGTTTACTGAAAGCGGCGACACGCCGAACGGGCATGTCTGAAGGGGTGAATTCTGCGTCTTCATCCCCAGGCCTGGGGGTGGAGCGCCGACGGTGGCCACCCCTGCCTGTGGTTAAGGGTCCCGAATAGATGTCGCACCTGTGCAGGACCATCGTTGTGCGGATTGCGGAGATGGGGGCGAGCGTCGCCGAGGAGGCGTCCACGGACTGTCTCCACCAGCCGTCCACAGTGCGGTGAACGTTTTCCACAGAGGGAAGGGGTGGTGTGCACAGGGCCACGTTGAACACACTATCTTGGGGTGATGGACCCAGGTCACCCCAAGGGGTAGTGTCTTGCTCCGCGGGGCCGTTCTGGCCTCCCGTGAATGACAAGTGTGTGGTGCCGCCGGCGCAGTCCCTGCCCAGGGACGGGCCGCAGTCACCGCCACCCGACCCTGAGGAAGAGACGGACATGGCGATCACCATCTACAGCAAGCCCAACTGCGTCCAGTGCACGGCCACCTACCGCGCCATGGACAAGGCCGGCCTGTCCTACGAGACGGTGGACATCTCCTTGGACGCCCAGGCCCTCGAGCAGGTCAAGTCCCTGGGGTACGCCCAGGCTCCCGTCGTCGTCGCCGGAGAGGACCACTGGTCCGGCTTCCGTCCGGACAAGATCAAGGCCCTCGCCCTGGCCGTCGAGTCCGTCGCGGTCTGAGGTCGCGGGGGTGCGCCGTGAGCAGCGGGCCTCTGCTGGTCTACTTCTCCTCCACCTCGGAGAACACGCACCGATTCGTGGGCAAGCTCGGCTTCCCGACGGCGCGCATCCCCCTGAGGCGCACGGAGCCGCCGCTGACCGTGGACGATGAGTACGTCCTGGTTGTGCCCACCTACGGTGGCGGCTCCGTCAAGGGGGCGGTGCCCAAGCAGGTCATCGCCTTCCTCAACAACCCGGACAACCGGGCCCTGTGCCGAGGCGTCATCGCCTCGGGCAACACCAACTTCGGCCAGGCCTATTGCCTGGCGGGTGACATCATCGCCAGCAGGCTGGGGGTGCCGTTCCTGTATCGCTATGAGTCTGCTCGGCACTCCCACGGACGTCTCACGCGTCAAAGAAGGATTGGAAGACTTTTTGGCAGACACGCTGACGGACACCGGCTCTGAGACCGTGTCCTCCCCGGATCTGGACTACCACGCGCTCAACGCGAAGCTGAACCTCTACGACGCGGACGGCAGGATCCAGTTCGACGCCGACCGTGAGGCGGCTCGGCAGTACTTCCTCCAGCACGTCAACCAGAACACGGTCTTCTTCCACGACCTGGAGGAGAAGCTCGAGTACCTGGTCGAGGAGGGGCTACTACGAGGGCCACATCCTGGACAAGTACTCCCCGGAGTTCGTCAAGACCGCCTTCAAGGCCGCCTATGCCCACAAGTTCCGCTTCGAGACCTTCCTGGGCGCCTTCAAGTACTACACGTCCTACACGCTCAAGACCTTCGACGGGAAGCGCTACCTGGAGCGCTTCGAGGACCGCGTCACCATGGTGGCCCTCACCCTGGCCGACGGCGATGAGCAGCTGACCCTCGACCTCGTCGACGAGATGATGTCCGGCCGCTTCCAGCCGGCCACCCCCACCTTCCTCAACGAGGGCAAGGCCCAGCGCGGGGAGCCCGTCTCCCTGCTTCCTCGTGCGCATCGAGGACAACATGGAGTCGATCGCCCGCGGCATCAACTCCGCCCTCCAGGCTGTCCAAGCGCGGCGGAGGAGTGGCCCTCCTGCTGAGCAACCTGCGGGAGATGGGCGCCCCCATCAAGCGCATCGAGAACCAGTCCAGCGGCGTCATCCCCGTCATGAAGGCTGCTGGAGGACTCCTTCTCCTACGCCAACCAGCTCGGGGCCCGCCAGGAGCGGGGGCCGTGTACCCTGCACGCCCACCACCCCGACATCATGCGGTTCCTGGACACCAAGCGTGAGAACGCCGACGAGAAGATCCGCATCAAGACCCTCTCGCTGGGCGTCGTCATCCCGGACATCACCTTCGAGCTGGCCCGCAACAACGAGGACATGTACCTCTTCAGCCCCTACGACGTCGAGCGCGTCTACGGCATGCCCTTCGCGGACATCAACGTCACCGAGAAGTACCGCGAGATGGTGGATGACGGGCGCATCAAGAAGAAGAAGATCAACGCCCGCACCTTCTTCCAGACCCTGGCCGAGATCCAGTTCGAGTCCGGCTACCCGTACGTCATGTTCGAGGACACGGTCAACAGGGCCAACCCCATCAAGGGCAAGGTCGTCATGTCCAACCTGTGCTCCGAGATCCTTCAGGTCTCCGAGCCCAGCGAGCTCAACGAGGACCTCACCTTCGCCCACGTGGGCAAGGACATCTCCTGCAACCTGGGCAGCCTCAACATCGCCAAGACGATGGACTCCCCGGACTTCGCCCGCACCATCCGCACCGCCGTGCGCGGCCTGACCGCCGTCAGCGACCAGACCCACCTGCCCAGCGTGCCCTCCATCGACCGGGGCAACCACGAGTCGCACGCCATCGGCCTGGGACAGATGAACCTCCACGGCTTCCTGGCTCGCGAGCGCATCCACTACGGCTCCGAGGAGGGCCTGGACTTCACCAACGTCTACTTCGCCAGCGTCCTGTTCGCCGCCCTGACGGCGTCGAACGAGATAGCCGTGGAGCGCGGGGAGAGCTTCGTGGGTTTCGAGGACTCGACCTACGCCAGCGGGGAGTTCTTCGAGAAGTACGTGACCCAGGACTTCGTGCCGGTCACCGAACGCGTCAAGGAGATCTTCGCGGCCTCCAGCGTGTACGTGCCCACGCGTGAGGACTGGGCCGAGCTGGCCGAGAAGGTCAAGAAGGGCGGCCTGTACAACCGCAACCTGCAGGCCGTTCCGCCCACCGGCTCGATCTCCTACATCAACAACTCCACCTCCTCGATCCACCCGATCGTGGCCAAGGTGGAGATCCGCAAGGAGGGCAAGATCGGCCGTGTCTACTACCCGGCGCCCTTCATGACGAATGACAATCTCGACTACTACCGGGACGCCTACGAGATCGGCCCCGAGAAGATCATCGACACCTACGCCGTGGCCACCCAGCACGTGGACCAGGGGCTGAGTCTCACGCTGTTCTTCCCGGACACGGCCACGACTCGCGACGTCAACCGCGCCCAGATCTACGCCTGGCGCAAGGGCATCAAGACCCTCTACTACATCCGCCTGCGCCAGGCCGCCCTGACCGGCACCGAGGTCGAGGGCTGCGTCTCCTGCATGCTGTGAGGCGACATGGTTGTGAGTCGAGGGTCTCTGGAGTGAACGGTTGGGACGAGAGTCAGCCTTACCGCGTGTTTGTTGACGAATCTGAGGTCAATGGGTACTCAATAACGGCTGTATATGTACGACCGCAGGATGTTCATAAGGTCAGGACTATGCTTCGTAAGCATCTGCGTTCGAGGCAACGTTCCATCCACTTCACCAAAGAGCGGCCGAAAATACGTAATGCTGTGATATCAGACATAGTTAAAATGCCGATTAAGGTCGAACTTTATAAAGTTGCGGAGAAACATCGGGAATCTCGCTCAATATGCTTGCAAGCTTTGGCTGAAGTGTTGCGAGACGGGAAATGTCAACAACTAGTACTTGAGCAGAATGATTCGCTTTGTGATTCCGACCGGAGAGTTCTGAGGGAGTCTCTTGGGTCTGGTTGGAGTGGTACATACGACCATCTCCGCGCTCATCAGGAGCCTTTGCTGTGGCTGCCGGATGCCATCAGCTGGTGCTGGAATAAGGGAGGGTCCTGGCGGGATAAACTCTCTAGCCTGGATCTCAAGATCATTCCATTGCCTAGATGATGCGCAAAACCCGGCTCGCCCACCGTCCGGAAGGCTGCCGGGTCTACTTCACAGGGCTACTGCCCTGAGCACTTCAAGGATAGGTCATTGGGTGCAGAAGCGCCAGTGCTCCGTTAGAGGTAGTGCTGATCGGCTGCTCACATCAACTCCCTGCCCAGGACGTGCCGAGATGTTGCTTCACTTGGCGTCATCGGAATCGGGTTCGTCCTTGGGGTTGCGCCATACTTCGTCGCAGCGGTGGACGCTCGTGGCGATGAGGCGGGCGTTGGGCAGGTCCACTGTGCGCACCCAGTGACCGGCGTCGAGGGCGTTCTTGCCGAAGTCCTCATGTCGGTTAATGAGCCGCACCACAAGGACCTCCTCAGGCACATCGATATGGATGAGGAGGTCGATCCGCTCTCGTACTGCGCCCCAGCCGCGCGTCTCGAGCGCAAGGTAGTTGCCCTCGGTGACGACGACGCCGGTGCCGGAGACGACGCCCCCAGCCGACACCGACTCGTGCAGGTCCCGTCGGTAGACCGGGACGAAGACCTGAGGAGCGCCGTCAGCTCGCACCCGATCCAGGGCTGCCAGGTAGCCCTCGACGTCGAAGGTGTCCGGGGCGCCCTTGCGGTTGCGGCGCCCCAGGTCGTCCAGGACGGTGTTGGACAGGTGGAAGCCGTCCATGGCGACGAGTCCGGCGAAGATGCCGGCCTCCTTGAGTCGGCCTTCCAGGTCTGCGGCGATCGTTGACTTCCCCGAACCGGGGGCGCCGGTGAGTCCGACGAGGAGGCGTTGGGGTGCGTCATCGGCCGCCAACCGCTGCATGAGTGGTCGACGAGGTTGCTGACAAGGGTGGAGGTCTCACCCACCCGAACCGTGGGACTCATGGAACTATTATCTCAGTCAACTATCTGACTGAGGGGCGGACGCGGCATCTGTATCCATTGTGATGCCTGGGAGACCGAGCGCCGGGGAGTAGATGTGGTGGAGCAGTAAAAAGAGGTAGGCGGATGTCGGCTCGCCTACAGCCTCGCCCGGGTGGGCTGCGCGGCGGTCATACATGTTGTTGTGGGGCGGGGGTGCCGAGGCGGAGGCCGTTGACGGCGACGTGGGGGATAGGTCAGTGGCGTGCTTTAGCGGCTTGAGACGTGATGGCCGCAAAGTTGTGACTGCCGATGTGTCCTGCATCACGAGCAATATCCTTGAAGAATCTAAATTCAGACAAATGTAAGTCAATTCTCATAATATTCTCGAAAGGTAGCCCGTGTCCGCCATCCCTATCCCCAGGGTGCTTGGTACTCCTAACCTGAGTTGCACAGGTTGGGGTGGTTTGTGTTTCAGAGTGGGGTTTTTCGTTGGGATTCTGGGGGTGGGGTGGTCGTTTCGGGGCACTAAGGCGGCGGTAGGATCTGGTGGGTGAGTCCGTACCTGCGTCAGGTCAAGACAGCCTCGGGGGCCACGGCCGTGCAGGTCGTGGCCAAGGAGCATGGTGTGCGCCGGATCGTGGAGCACCTGGGGTCGGCCCATGACGAGGCTGAGCTGACTGCGCTGATGCGTCTGGGGCGCCAGCGGCTCCTGGCTGGTCAGCAGGGTCCTGGACCTGGGTCCGGCACTCAACGATGACGCTGACGAGGTGGGTGGTCAGGGGCCGGGTGACGGTGGTGCGGTGCGAAGGCCGCAGATCGTCTCGCGCAGGTCGGCCTGGCTGATCGAGGCCATCAAGACAGCCTATACCCGTCTGGGGCTGGGTGAGGCGGTCGGGGGTGACCGGGCCTTTGAGCAGATGGTCGCCGCTCGTCTGATCGAGCCGACATCCAAGGCCGACACTCCCAGGGTCCTGTCCGAGATCGGCTGGCCGGCCCCGGCTCACCGCAACACCCTGTACGCGTCCCTGGGCCGCTGCGTCGAGCAGGGGCTACCGTGAGAGCCTGTCTGGGGCCTTGCTCGAGCACGTCACCAACACCTCCGGTCTGGCCCTGTGCCTCTATGACGTGACCACGCTCTATTTCGAGGCTGAGAAGGAGGACGACCTACGCAAGGTCGGTTACTCCAAGGACAGGCGGGTCGACCCCCAGGTCATCGTCGGCCTGCTGGTCGACCGCCGTGGTTTCCCCGAGAATCGGGTGCTGGGAAGGAAGTAAGGCCGAGACCACCACGATCATCCCCATCGTGGAGGCCTTCCAACAGGCTCACAGTATTGAGCAGCTCGTCATCGTCGCTGATGCCGGCATGCTCTCGGCCGCCAACCTGGCGGCCCTGGATGACGCCCGGTTGCGGTTCATTGTCGGGGCCCGCCAGGTCCGGGCCCCAGGCGACCTGGAGGCCCACTTCCACTGGGCCGGTGACGCCCTCACCGATGGGCAGCTCATTGACACCATCACCCCCAAGAGGGGCTCGAACACCGAGCGGGATAAGAGCCTCAGGGCTGAGCCCATCTGGGACCCGGTCGAGTATACGGGGTCGTGGAGGGCGGTGTGGGCCTACTCCAAGAAGCGCGCGGCCCGGGACACTCGGACCCTGACCGCTCAGGAGAACCGGGCCCGGGCCGTCATCGCCGGCGAGAAGCGTCCCAAGGGAACGCGGTTCGTCACCACCCATAAAGGCGATCAGGTCCTCGATGAGGCGTCCCTGGCCCGGGCCAGGTCGCTGGTGGGGCTCAAGGGGTATGTCACCAACATTCCGTCCCGCTTGATGGGCGCCGGTGAGGTCGTCTCCTCCTACCACGAGCTGTGGCACGTCGAGCAGTCCTTCCGGATGAGCAAGCACGACCTGAGAGCCCGCCCCGTCTTCCACCACACCCGCGATGCCATCGAGGCTCACCTGACGGTGGTCATGGCCGCCCTGGCCGTCGCCCGCTATCTTCAGGAGACCACCGGGATCAGCGTCAAGCGCACCATCCGCGCCCTCAAGCCCCTCCAGGACGTCACCATCAACCTCAACGGCCACCACCTCACCGCCGCCGACCCCCTGACCCCCGAAGCCGAGAAAATCCTCACCGCCCTGAACATCCCAACAGGGCACTAAAAAAACTGTGCAACTCAGGCCTAAGCGCGCGGTAGGTGCTCTTGTCGCGCTCGTCGCCGCACTCTTGACGGTCCTGCCTACGCAGGCCCGAGCCGCCATCAACCCGAAGATCACCGTCTCCGGCCTGTCGCTCGTGGTCTCCAACGCCAATGGCGTCGAGGAGCCCGACAACACCTCGGTCAAGGTCGATGACATCCTCAAGCTGAATTTCGCCTGGGATGCTCGCAACGCCAGCACCAAGAGTGGCGACTCCTTCCAGATCCAGCTGCCCAAGCAGTTCCGCAACCGGGAGAGCCTCTCCGAGCCGATGAAGGTCTCTCACCAGGGTGCGGAGCATACCATTGGCGAGTGCGTGATGGACGACCACGCCATCACCTGCACCTTCAACAGCACTCTCGACACCATCGTCGGCCAGGGCTTTACTGGACTGCGGGGTGACGGGGCTGCGCTGTTGCTGGCATCTCAGGCCAGCGACTCGGCCAATGTGACGTTCGACGCCAACGGCAAGCAGACCGAGGTGCCCGTGCCCGGCGGCAAGATTGCTGAGAATGTCGGACATGCACACGAGCCGCAGTGGATGAGCAAGTGGGCCGTTGACATCACCAGCACCTCCAAGGTGGTGGACTGGGAGGTGACCTTCGGGCCTGACCAGGTCAAGAAGGCTCTCGAGAAGAACGGTCAGTCGCTGACTGTGGACGGTAGGACCCGCTCGACCATCACCTTCTCCGACCAGCTGGGTCCGGGGCAGGTCTATGTGCCGACTAAGAGCGACTGGAAGCTGAAGATCGGAACCGCCCAGGGGCGGAACTACATCTACGGTCAGGTCACGGATGCCAGCGGCGCCGACCAGGACACCAGTCAGGGCGACTTCGACCTCGATGTCGCCATCCAGGGCAGTACCGCCACCATCACTGTGACGGGCCCCTTCGCGCCGCGGACCAGCTACCACATCTATTACTCCTCCACTCCGTCCACGGCCGACGGCGTCGTTCAACCTGGCGTGGAGTACACGAACAAAGCCTCTGTGGTGGGGATCGGCCTGGAGCACACCTACTCGGTGCACTACAGCAAGTCCTTCACCATCAATGTTGAGATGAAGCCCGGATTTGGTGGGCTGGACATCACCAAGCTCCTCACCGGGTCCGAGACCGGCAAGGTGCCGGCCGGCACCACCTTCGAGGTGGGCATCAACTACACCCTGCCCGGCGGTGCCACCGTAGACACCTACCCGGGATGGAAGGCTCCGGGGACCGTCAACCAGGCTCGCACTGGTGGTGCCACCTCCATGACCGTCACCGTTGGTGAGAAGGCCGTGTACAATGGCACCTTCCCGGTTGGGACGGTCCTGACCCTCGACGAGGACACGACGACGGCCTCGGCCACTCCTGCCGGTGTCGCTTGGGGCAGCCACACCTTCGCAGTAGGCGACCAGAACACCAACAGCCTGACCATTGAGGACCAGAAGTCCACGGCCGTTACGCTGCGCAACTCCGCCGACCCCGCCGCTGCGGAAGAGGGTGACTTCACGGTCACCAAGGCTCTGGCTGGTGACGGCGACTTCAGCAAGTCTGCCTTCGAGTTCACCTACACCTGCACCGACGGCACCGAGGGGTCGCTGACGGTGACCGGAGCCGCGACCTCGGAGAAGTCCAAGAAGGCCAAGGCCGGATCGACCTGCACCATCACCGAGAACAGCGCCAAGGCCGGTCAGGACGGCTACACGCTGACCGCCCCGGCCGCGCAGACCGTGGCGATTACCAAGGACCAGACGGCCGCGGTGACGATGACCAACACGTACGCCCGTGACATGGGCACCTTCTCGGTGACCAAGGTCGTCACCGGTGTCGAGTCGGTGGATAACGAGTTCGCCTTCTCCTACACCTGCGACAACAACGTCAAGGGCACGCTGAAGGTCAAGGCCGACGGGTCGGTGGCCTCCGGGCCCGAGCTGCCTGCGGGCACCAAGTGCACCATCGCAGAGGACGCTCAGTCCGCTCAGGTCGAGGGGTACGCCTGGGAGGCACCCGCCTCCCAGGAGGTGACCATCAGCGAGAAGGAGCAGGCGGTGCTCGTGACCTTCACGAACGCCTACACCCCTGAGCCCAAGCCTGAGCCCTCGCCGTCCCCGACGCCGGATCCCTCGCCGAGTCCTTCGCCGTCCCCGACGCCGTCTCCGTCCCCCAGTGAGCCGGCCTCACCTTCACCGACGCCGAGCGACCCCGCCACGCCTGGCGCCCCTTCCTCGCCGAGTGCTACTCCGCCTGCTGCACCTAGCGGGCCGGCGAAGCCCCAAGAGCCCTCTGGGGGTCCGCTGGCCAGCACGGGTGTCAGGATTGGTCTGCCGCTGGGCATCGCCGTGATCGCCGTGATGGGAGGGGCTCTGCTGGTGAGCCGTCGCCGCGCCTGACGTCGGCCACCGGTCCCCACCTCTCGCAGAGATAGTCCCCGGGCCCACCTGAGTTCTGCACTCAGGTGGGCCTGGGGCGTCTTGCTTACCAATCGCCGAGTAAACAGGAGAGAGGAGTCTTGCCGATACACGCCTCACTCTTCGGCCACGCTAAGGAGATGTGGCTGGGGTTAGATGAAGGACTCGGCGGTCTGAGGTGAGTTGGAATCTACGCAGCCAGGTCTGTGATCGTTACCTTCCGCTTGAGGCTGTGTCCCCAGGCGTAGTCGCCAGTGCGATGCTGTGCTTGTCCCAGCACGATGCTTGGGGCGATCCCTAGTTCCTTGGCAAGCGCCTTCACCTCGTCGAGGTTGCGATGACGAGGGAGCCTGTCCTCGTAGTCCTCCGGAATGAGGAAGCGGGAGGCGTAGGTGTCGGCCTCCGTTTCAAGGTTGTCATGGTCGTTGTTGAGGTAGAGACCATTCGACTCATGGAGAAGGACGTGAGCGATCTCGTGGAAGAGCGTGAACCAGAACTGATCATCGCACTTCCACAGGTCCGAGAGTGGATGAGGGGGTGCCCTTGGAGCCAGCGGGTGGCACCGTGCGTGCCGAGCCCCGGCATTGCTGGCACCAGTGTGAGCGCCACTCCGCAGTCCCGCAGAAGAGCCTGGGCCCTCTGAACGGCCTGCGCAGGATCCTCGACTGTGAGTGAGCGGAGCTCGGGCAGGGCTGCCTCCAGGTTCTCACGGTCGTATATGGGGAAGTCTCCTGGAGCACAACTTCGCTCAGCGGCCCGGAGCCAGGTGGCTAGGCGGTGGGGGTCATGGTGGCCGACGGCGGAACGGCGATACGTGACAGCGCCCTGATTCCAGGTGGCTTGGAAGGCGTCCATCGAGGAGATGCCGAAGAACTGGAGCAGTCCCCGCACGGTCCCGGCTTTGTCGCTGGCAGGCGCGGTGATGAATGAGTGCTTGCGAAGGTAGCTCAAGGGGAAGTCCTTGGCGCGGTCGTACTGGGCGACCAGTTTCGCGTCAGCAGCCTGGCGGGCTAGAGCCGCCTGGTATCCGGCCTCATGGAGGTTCCAGATGCGGGCAGGAACGCCGGTGGTGTTCTCCAGCCTGAGCGCCATGTCGTGGCTGAGTGGGGCTTTGCCTCGGAGCAGCTCGCTGACGTGCTTTCGGCTCACATCAAGTCGGCGGGCGAGCTCAGCGGCATTGATGCCCTCCTCGTCCATCCACTCCTCGATGAAGTCCCCGGTAGGCACGACGTAGTCGGGGTGTGCGGTGTACGTGGCCATGCCTGCCTTCCTTTCAGGTGCTTCGGTGGTCTAGCGGTAGTCGACGATCTCGATGACGCAGGCGACGACAGGAGTGCCGCCTTCATCGGTGACGATGAGTCGCCAGTTGGCGGTGAGTCGGGCTGACCACTGGCCTACGCGGTCACCGCTCAAGGTTTCCCACCGTCCGATGCCTTGGAGGAGGTCATTGAAGGACTCGGCGTTATAGAGTTCTGCGATGCGCAGTCGTAGCCGTTTGGCCACGTCCTGGCTCAGCTTGCGTCTCATCTCGCGCTCGTTGGTACAGATCTTCTCGATCTTGCGGTCGACGTACCTCACTTCCATGGGTGTATGTTACCTGGTGCGTAACAGTTACCTAGATCGTAACACTGTTCCCACCTGGAAAACGAGAGTGTTGTGAGAGTCGTGTCCTTCGGAGGTGAGGGTGGCGGCAGCGCAACATGGTTCAGGCTTCGGGGTGGTCGGGGGCGGGGCGGCTGCCCCGTTGCCACTCTCTGTGGAGCCATCCAGGCTGGCCTAGCGATGCGCGGCGAGCGTGACAAGAGGTATGCACGCTCGCTGACGAGACGGGTCGACTGCCTTCTTGATGTCAGAGGCGAGTCGGTGGTGCCCCTGCCGAGCCTCCCGAGCGGCGACCTGCAGGGCGACGGAGTAGAAGGCGTCCTCGTCACCGGAGGCGTGACTGCGCACCATGGCTGTGATGGGTGCGCCGTGACCTGCCGTAGACGGCCCCTTCTTCCATGTTCACCTAAGTTGTCATCTTCATCGTACGGCACGCAGTGACATATTCCCCTGTGCCGTACCGGACCTGTGCCACCCGCTCCGCAGGTGCTCTTCGACGGTGTAGGCGATTACGGAGATATTCTCAAGAATCAGAGCCCAGTTTGTGTTTTGAGGTGGTGCTGCTTCAGGGCTCCCTGGCATAGAGCCTCATGAAGTGATTCGTTTTGCCGTCCTTGCGGGGGTGCCATGTCCATCCGATTCTGCTCCAGAAATCGTCCGCTTTTTGACGAAAAGGCTACAAGGTATGGGTCTGGGTGCAGCCCTGACAAAAGAGAAATTGCTCGCGCGCCAATACCCTGGTGTCGACGGTTGGCTCTCACTTCCAGAAATTGGATGAGTTTAACCTGATGTTGGTTTTGGATTCCGATGTAGGGGGCTTGGAGGGGTTGATAAAGCACCTTAATGCGAGCTACTTCCTCATTCCTGATCCTGAATGAGAAATCTTTTGTGGGAGCATGAGACGTGTATTCCCACCAAGAATCGGTAAAGCCGGGGATGTTTAGGTTGTAAGGTGGGTTGCCCAGATTCTGGGGGTCGAGCTGTGTGATGCGGAGGAGAGTTGGATCAAACATCCGTATTGACCTTGAGGCTGGGCAGGGAGTTCACGATCTCCTGGGTCTGCATGGAGACGGTGGTGATGCGGGCGATGAGGTCCAGGAGGTAGTGGGGCTGCGCCGAGGCGGTGGGGCCGCCGCCCGCACCCTCTGCCATCCAGTCATTGGGATCCTTGACGATCCCGGAAGCCTTGTCGGTGCTCACGCGGTAGCGGTCCATCAGCCAGTCCAGACCGCTGCGCGACCCCAGCAAGTAGTCCTGTGCCTGGGCGGGAATACCGGAGATCGTCACATGCTCGTTGTAGACGACCGAGGTCTTGTCATCTTCCAGCCTGCCGTCCCGACGCACCCGGGCATAGCGCATTTTCTCCACCTGCAGCAGGTCGGCTGAGATCGTATCCCGCAGATCCCAAGGCACCTCCTGGCCATCGACCACGAGTCGCAATGGTGTGGGCTCCACGGACTCATAATCCAAATGAAGGTCGGTGAGACCGCGCCCAGCCGTGGTGAAGGCGACGAAATCGTCCCGGCTGGCCACCAAAGGGATATGAGGCAATGACTTCTTCAGGTCCGCGCCATACCGCGTCCGATAATCCGGGGAGTGTAGGAGGGTGTACACATAGTAGAAGATGTCATCCTTGGTGACTTCCGGCCCATAAGCGGCCTGGTAGCTACGCAGGGTGGTGTCGGTGATGTTGTCCACCCGGCGGTAACCACCCAGCACCTCACCCTCCTGCCTGACGGCGGTTTCCGCCCCCTCCACATCATCGCCACCCGAGAGATCCAGCATGCCTGACTCGGTCGCATGACGACCGCCGACAGGCTCCCACGTCCAGCGCGGGAAGAACTGGCCTGCATATGTGTAGAAACTCAGATCAGGCACATTGCTGGAAGCCAGTACTGCGAACCCACTTGAATCTGCCCGCGGAGTCATCACAATCATTCCCAGGTTATCATGCGCAGCGGTTGGGAAATAGCGACGCAAGACAGCGGGAAGATAGATAATGCCGTCGGAGGCGTTGAGCCACTGCTTGCAGAAGGGGCGGTACAAACCGCAGTAGGTGGCTCCTGCGTCGTAGGTGATGACGCGGTTCTTTTCCAGAGACTTGTAGAGATCTCGAGTCCACTTGATTCGCGTTTCGTCATTCGTGACAAGGTCGCGGACCTTCAGTCCAGCCTTCAAGTCGGCTGCTCGGGTGCGGTGAACGCGCTCGCGCTCCTCGTTGTACGTCTCAATGAGTCGCTGAGCTGAGTCGCGCAGCTTAGGCAAGGAGAAGTTGTAGACCCATGCATCACGATTGGTTGTCACCCCAAGAGTCGTGCTTGCAAAAATCGGAGATTCGATCTGCCTTGCCCCTATCGGCTGCCAGGACTCGTAGTTCGGGTCGCGCTGGTTGATCCAGTCGCCCTGGGTGTTCGGGGTGATGGTCTCCCACTCCAGGGTGTCGATCTGCGACTCCTCGACGATCCGCAGCTTGTCCTCCCGGGAGAGGTAGTCGCCGATGTCCCGGTAGTGCAGAACCGCTGGCCCCTCATGGGCCGGGTCCTTGACGAGGAAGGTGACGGCCACGGTCGCGCGGGAACCCGAGTCGAAGACCTTGCCTCCCTCACGCCGAGAGAGCTCACCGGCAGTGCGCTGGTTGCCCCGCAGGTTGTAGACGTAGAGATGGGAGAACTCCTCGGCCAGGTGAGGCGCACGCCGTCGGCCGTGTTGCTGTCGATGAAGCCGCCGTTGGTGACGAAGCCGATGACCCCGGCCTCCCCGACACGGTCTGAGGCCCAGCGGATGGCGCGAAGGTAGGAGTCGTACAGATTCCGCATATTTTTGCCGGTGCCACGTTTGGCGTAGGTGTCAGCGATCCGCTTATCTAAAGTGCTGTAAGACTGGTTGGCGTTGTTGTCATTGGCGGACTCCTGACCCACCGAGTAGGGCGGGTTGCCGACGACCACCTGAATGCTTGTCAGTTTCAGCTGGACCCTGGCCCGCTCGTTGTTGGCCACGAACACGCTCTCATCCAGCGTGTCCCCGTCCTCGGTCATCTGGAAGGTATCGGCCAGGACGATCCCGTCGAAAGGCGTGTACCCCGCCTGCGCTGGGTCGGTCTCTTCACCGCCAGCCGGCGGGGCGTCGCTGCGCATGAGGTCGCGGTAGGTGACCTCGATATTGGCCGCCGCAATGTAGTAGGCCAGCAGCAGGATCTCGTTGGCATGCAGCTCGTGCGCATACTTGCGCGCCAAATCCGCCTTGCTGATGAGACCGGACTGCAGGAGTCGGACGATGAAGGTCCCCGTCCCGGTGAAGGGGTCGAGCACGTGCACGCCCTCATCGGTGATGCCGCGCCCCAGGTGGGTCCGTGCCAACCAGTCCACGCTGCGCAGGATGAAGTCCACAATCTGCACCGGCGTGTAGACGATCCCCAGCGACTTGGCCGTTTTGGAGAAGGCCAGGGAGAAGAATCTCTCGTAGAGCTCGGTGATGACCCGTTGCTTGCCGGCCGCGTTGTCGATGCCTGAGCAGCGCTCGCGGACCGACTCGTAGAAGCCCTCCAGCTGCTCGGTCTCCGCCTCCAGGTTGGATCCCTCCAAGACCCGGAGCATCCGGCCCATCACCTGCGCCACCGGATTCTCGGCCGCGAAGTTGTAGCCGTCGAAGACCGCATCGAAGACCGGCTTGGTCACCAAGTGCTGAGAGAGCATGTCGATGGCGGACTCCGCGGTGATCGAGTCGTTGAGATTGGCGCGCAGAGCCGCCAGGAAACGCTCGAACTCGCCGGCTACCTCGGGGTCTTCTACTCGCTTGACTAGACGCGTGCGGTGACGAGCCGCAATGTTGGCCACCTCATCGGCCCATTGTTCCCAGTAACGCCGCGAGCCGACCTTCTGGACCAGGCGGGCATAGATCGCCTCCCGCCACTTGCCGAGTGCCTCTAGTCGAAGGCCACCTGCTGAGGTGTTGGGGTGCCAGGTGGATCACTGACGCCGTTGGCAGTGGGGTCGAAGGGGTCGATGATGATGATCTTGTCCGGCTTGGACCGATTGAGATCGATCTTGTTGACCATGGCGGCGAAGCGCTCATCGTGAGCGCGCAGTGCTTGCAGCACCTCCCACACCACGCGAAACGTGTCATTGTCAGACAGGACGTCCTCGGGCGACATCCCGGGTGGGATTGCCACCGGCAGGATGATGTAGCCGTACTGCTTGCCCGGCGCCAGGCGCATCACCCGCCCTACGGACTGAACGATGTCCACCTGGGACTTGCGCGGGGACAGGAACATGACCGCGTCCAGGGCCGGGACGTCCACACCCTCGGACAAGCAGCGGGCGTTGGACAGGATCCGGCAGGACACGGATGTCTCCTCCGAATCCGATGCCGAGGATGCCTGTCGGGTCGGTGTCGGTACGCCCAGATCGCCCGAGAGCCAGGACAGCAGACCGTTGCGCTCCATGATGTTCATGGAGCCGTCAACGTGGCGAACCTCCACGGAGTCCAGCCGCTTCTGAGATGGGGCATCGGGGTCAACGCCGTCTGCGTCGTCAGGCAGCTCGGACACCTCGGATTCGTCGGTGAGCGTGAGCTGGTAGTCCTCGGCCACGTTCCTGAAGGAGGAGGCGAAGCGCTTCGAGGTCTTGATGTCGCGGGCGAAGGCCACCGCCGTGCGCATCGGCTGGATATCCTTACCGTAGTCGGCCGTGTCCACGCTGCGCTTGGCCAAGGCGTTCCAGCAGCCCACGATCCGGGCGGCGTCATCGAGCCTGAGTTGGCCGTCCTGAGCCAAAGAGGACTGCATCTGATCGGCAATCTGGTCCTCGGAGACCGTGAGGACCAGTACCTTGTAGTCAGTCAGCAGCTACGAGAGACCGCCTCGCCGAAGCCCAGGCGGAAAAGCTCCTCGCCGTAAGTCTCGACGTCGTCCATGGAGGCCAGGATCGCGTTCTTCTGACCGGCGCGAGCCTTGGTCGAGTCGTCGTAGATGCGGGGAGTCGCCGTCATGTAGAGACGCTTGGAGGCGTGGATGTAGTTGTTGCTGTGGACACGGACGAAAGCCGACTCATCCGTGCCCGCGACGGTGGCGCCGGTCGTGCGGTGGGCCTCGTCGCAGATCACCAGATCGAAGCCGGGGGCGCCGAGCTTCTGGGCCTGGGCGACGGCGTCGATCGACTGGTAGGTGGAGAAGACCACCGTCATCGGGGCCGTCCCGTGGACCAGGGCAGGACGGCGTGTCAAGCGATCAGCGAGCGCCGCGCCGTCCGTGGTGGCAGGGATCGCCAGGTCCACCACCGAGATGTCCTCGCTCAGGCTGGTGCGCTTGCGCCCCTTGCCGACCTTCGTATCCGAGCAGACCGCGAAGGAGCGAAGCGGCACCTCCGACTCGGCGCTCCACTCCATGAGCGTCTGCGACAGCAGGGCGATGGAGGGCACCAGGAACAGGACCCGGCCACCGGAGCCCGCCATCGCCTCCGCAATGCGAAGGGACGTGAAGGTCTTACCGGTGCCGCACGCCATGATGAGCTTGCCCCGGTCCGCCGTGGACAGTCCGGCAGTCACCGCGTCCAGGGCCCGTTTCTGGTGCTCGCGCAGGCTCTTGCCGCCGGTGCGCACCATGACCTCGGGGGTCTCCAGGCTGAACGAGTTCCAGTCGATCGTCGAGTTGAACAGGTCCTCCAGGCCGATCCGGGAGACTGGGATGGCCTGACGAGACACCGTCTCCTCTGCAGCGGAGTTCCAGTGCTCCGTGGTGGATACGAACAGTCGGGAGGTGAACTCTCCCGTCCCCGACTCCGCCAGGAAGGAGTCGACGTCGCCCTTGGTGATAACGCCCGTGTCAGGGTCGTAGAACTTGCACTGGACGGCACACAAGCTCGCCGGTCTCGCGCTCGCGGGCCACCAGGTCGATGCCGCGGTCCGGGCGTGCACCCCGCTCCGGCCAGTCGCTCCACATCCACACCTCGTCGAAGCGCTCGGCATAGCGCGGGTCCGTGAGAAGGAACTGGCGCACCAGGCGCTCGAAGGCCGTGCCCTTGCCCCGTTGCGTCCGCGTGTCGAAGTACAGGCCGTCCAAGATCACTTTGATGCGCGACTGACTCACGGGGAGAAGCATACGGTGAGAAAGGTTGGGGTCCGCCGCCACGAGACCACGCGTGATGGGACTGTGTCGGAGTGCCCGGTCTACGGGGAACGATCCCCATCCCGAGTGTCGGAGCGAGAACCTAAGGTGGCGCCATGGCTCATCGTCGACGCAGCGTCATCCGTTTCCTCCTCACCGCCATCGCCCTGGCGCGCACGGGTACGCCGGTTCGTTGCTGATGGAGTGCGTAGGCCGACAAGATTCTCCGCGACGCAGGACTTTGGTGAGCATTCGACGTCGTGAGGTCCTGGCCTTAGGTGCCGCCTCTCTTGCTTTCGGCGTGGCCGGGTGCTCGCCCATTGCTCTCGCGCGCAATAGACGGAAGCGGAAGGTGCGTCAGTACCTCTCCGGGCTTGATGTGGTCGCATCCGTTCAGGTGGACGTGCTCCTGGAGTTCTTAGCGTCGGATCATTGGATCGTGAATGTGGTGCTCAAGGACAATCCGTCCGCGGAATCAGTCGCAATGGTTGTGGGCGACGCGTACGCCAAGGTGCTGAACCTGACCGGGGCCAAGGAGGTGAGGATGGTTGTCACCTGGACGCAGGGTGAGACCTCCCTGTTCTGCTACCTGCCGATGAAGGATGCCGACAAGGCGGCATCCGCCACAGTGGAGGCGGTGTCGTCCGGAATGGAACGAGTGCAGATCGAGGAGGAGAAAATATCCTTCGAGTATCGAACTATTGAGAGTCTTCCGGATCGTTTCATCCTGCCGTCCACCTCCCCGGTGCTGCGCCTCGGATCACTCAAGATCGAGCAGAGCATTCTGGTCGGACGGTCGCACTGCTTCGTCTCTCACGCTAAGGGCAAGGACCTCGCATCCGTACCGATCAAGCGTGCACTGGAAGCCATTCCCTCCGACAAGCGATATGGGGCGGTCGTGAGCCTGGAGGCGGAGGACAGGACCGCCATCAGACCCGTCTGACAGTGAGGGGGCTGGGGCAGTACGGACAGGATGTGGATAGTCCGTCCGCCGCTGCGGTTCTGGCCACGGTCCTCGGTAATCAGGTGCTCCAGCGGGTGGAGCTGACTACCGCGGTGAAAGACAGTAATCAGCCCACCGTGGTCGCCTTCGACATGAAGTCCGGCGCCGTGGTCGGCCAGGGCGACCCGCCTGAGCGGGGCGCGGTCATCCTCGCCGCTGCCCAGCAGGCGGCCGCCTCCCAGTCCTGATGGGACGGCCCCGAAGGCGTCCCTGCCGTAATTGCATATGCCGGACATCTACATGGGAAGGGGACTGAGATCGATGAGTGTTCGACGTCGTGAGGTGCTGGCGTTAGGCGTCGCGTCTCTTGCTTTCGGCGTGGGCGGGTGCTCGCCGTTCGCTGTTGCGCGCAGCAAGAAGAAGAGGAAGATACGCAAGTATCTTTCCGGGCTTGATGGCGTGACATCTGTTGAGATGTATATCAGTCCGGACCTCATGTCCGATGATCGCTGGTCTGTGACCGTGCAGCTCAAGGATGATCCTGCGCAGGACTCAGTCCTCGCGATCGTTCGCGATGCCCGCAATGAAGTAGTGAGTCTGGCTGATAGTGACGACGTGAGTCTTGAAGTCAGATGGGTTCAGGGTACGACATCGATATCCTGCTCCCTGCCGATGAATGACCCCGAGAAGGCGGTGTCAGCCGCCATGAAGGTGGTCTCTTCTGACATTGAGAGCGTGGGACTCACCGAGGAGAGCATCACGCTTCGCTACGATGAGTTGCAGACCCTTCCGGATGGCTTCATCCTGCCGAAGACGTCTCCGATCGTGGGTGTTGGTTCACTGAGGGCCGAGCAGGATATCACGGTGAACTCCTTGTATTGTGTCGTCACGCACTCCAGCGGTGTCGATCTCACTTCTGTGCCGCTCAAAAGAGTGCTGGATGCTGTCCCTGCGGATAAGCGATCCGAGGGAGCGTTCGTGCATCTGGATGCGGCTGATGCCGTCAACCATAGGCCCGGTTTGATCGTCAATGGACTGGGGACGTATGAGGACGGCGTGGACGTTGCGTCCGCCGCTGTGGTTCTGGCGCCGGTCCTCGGCAACCAGACGCTTGAGCGGATCGAGCTGGGCACGCAGATGAATGACAGCCACGAGTCCAAGACCGTCACCTTCGGTATGAAGTCCGGGGCCGTGGTCGGCCAGGGCGACCCGCCCGAGCAGGGGGCGCCCATCCTCGCCGCCGCCCAGCAGGCGGCCGCCTCCTCGTCATGACGGTGGTGACGGCGTCGAACCGGACGCCAGGACGGCGGGCGACCGGACCTCAGGATCGCGGCGGGCACCACAGTCCCCGATCGGTCGGGCGTCACTGCTAGCCGGCGGTCTCGTCGGTAGCATGAGGCCAGATCACCCAGACCTCGGGAGGAACTGATGCACGAGCCCATCAAGCTGGTCGACCGCGTCCAGGCCATCAACTGGAACCGCCTGACCGACGACAAGGACCTCGAGGTCTGGGACCGCCTCACCGGCAACTTCTGGCTCCCTGAGAAGGTGCCGCTGTCCAACGACGTGCAGTCCTGGGCCACCCTCAACGAGGCCGAGAAGAACATGACCACCCGCGTCTTCACCGGCCTGACCCTCCTGGACACGATCCAGGGCACGGTCGGCGCGGTCTCCCTCATCCCGGACGCCCGCACCCCCCACGAGGAGGCGGTGCTCACCAACATCGCCTTCATGGAGTCGGTCCACGCCCGCTCCTACTCCTCGATCTTCTCCACCCTCATCTCGACGGCGGAGATCGACGAGGCCTTCCGCTGGAGCGAGGAGAACGAGAACCTCCAGCGCAAGGCTCGCATCATCCTGGACTACTACCGCGGCGACGACCCCGAGAAGCGCAAGGTCGCCTCCACCATGCTGGAGTCCTTCCTCTTCTACTCCGGCTTCTACGCCCCCCCATGTACTGGTCCAGCCACGCCAAGCTGACCAACACCGCCGACCTCATCCGCCTCATCATCCGCGACGAGGCCGTCCACGGCTACTACATCGGCTACAAGTACCAGCTGGCCGTGCGCGAGTCCTCGCCCGAGCGTCAGCAGGAGCTCAAGGACTACACCTTCGAGCTGCTCATGGAGCTCTACGACAACGAGGAGCAGTACACCGAGGACCTCTACGACGAGCTCGGCCTGACCGAGGACGTCAAGAAGTTCCTGCGCTACAACGCCAACAAGGCCCTCATGAACCTCGGCTACGAGGCGCTCTTCCCGGCCGACGCCGTCGACGTCAACCCGGCGATCCTCGCCTCCCTGTCCCCCAACGCCGACGAGAACCACGACTTCTTCTCCGGCTCGGGATCCTCCTACGTCATGGGCACGGCCGAGGCCACCCAGGACGAGGACTGGGACTTCTGAGCGCATCCGGGCGGAGGTGGGGAGCACTTCCCCGGGTGGTCTCCCCATAGTGGGGGAGCGCGCGCGTGGCACACAATCTCGGTGTTCGCAGCGCGCCAGAAAGGAACTCCCATGCGCTCCCACCGTCAAGGTTCTCTCCACCATCGCCGCCGTCGCCATGGCCGCCGGACTGTCCGCCTGCAGTGAGAAGGACACCGCCAAGCCCTCATCCGACGGAGCCGCCGCAAGCAGCTCCACCAAGGAGGACTCGGGTTCCACGGCGTCCTCGGACTCGACCTCGTCCAAGGACTCCAAGAGCTCCGAGGGCAAGGATGGGACCACCAAGTCCGGCTCCAAGATCCTGGAGATCAAGCCGGTGACCTTCAAGGACGAGCAGATCGGTCTCACGCAGACCTGTGACAAGGCCATTGAGGACTACCCGGCACCGAAGTTCAAGCAGAGCACGGGTGGCAGTGATAGCGGCACGGCGTACCTGCTTCACTGCACGCTCGAGTTCAGTGGAGACTTCGGCTACAGCAGCACGCTCTCAGATTCCGCGTCGCTCCAGGACAAGGGGGACTCCTCCCTCAAGGCGGACGATTATGGGAGCCTGCTGGAGGATGACATGAAGGATGACGGCCTCAAGGTCCTCGGTTCCGATGACCTCGGTTCTCGCAAGGTGGAGGGCTGGTTCGGCTTCGCCTCCGCGGGGCAGACGGCCAAGCTGAAGCCCTTCTCCGAGGGCACCACCACCATCGTCTACGACCGCGCAGCCGGAAAGGGCATCCAGTCCGGCAAGCAGTACGAGGCGTACACCGACACCCAGGACCTCGTGCTGAAGTAGATCAGATGACCTTCTCCCCTCGGCGGTCCTGAGACTCCCGCCGATGCTGTTCCCCGGCTGCCGCGTCCCCCGTGCCCACAGGTCCGAGGGGCGCGGCAGCGTGTGAGGGGGACGGCTTGCGGCGGTTCGGCCGGCCTCCGGAGCCCCTCATCTTCGGTAGCGTGCTGCCATGACGTCATCCGAGGTGACTCGCCCCCGTCCGACGGCGCCGCCGGTCTACCGGGACGGGCCGTCCAAGATGTCGGAGGTCGACGCCCGCTCCTGGAGCGTCGACGACGTCCTCGACGCCGTCTTCTTCGCCATCGCCGCCGTCGCGACGCTGTGGCTGGCCTGGCTGCTCATCGGCTCGGGCTGGCACCTCGATGCGGTGCTCGTGGTCAACTCCCTGCTGTTCTGGGCGGTCCTGGCCTACCTCGCCCTGCCCCGCCTCCACCAGGTCCTCACCTGGCTCTACGTCCCCGACTACTTCATCGGCCGCACCCGCACCCCCGACGGGCTCCTGGGCGACCCCGTCAACCTCGCCGTCAAGGGAGACGAGGAGGACATTCACGAGGCGATGGTCGCGGCCGGCTGGGTGCGCGCCGACCCCATCACCCTGCGCTCCTCCTGGAGGATCGTCATCTCCTCGCTGCTGCGCCGCTCCTACCAGCCGCCCCCGTCTCCAACCTCATGCTCTTCGGGCGCAAGCAGAGCTTCGCCTACCAGAAGGAGGTCGAGGGCAACCCCGCCCAGCGCCACCACGTCCGCTTCTGGTACTGCCCGCCCGGCTGGTCGCTGCCCGGCGGCGGGCACGTGGACTGGCTGGCCGCCGCCACCTACGACCGCGCCGTCGGCCTGAGCGTCCTCACCCTCCAGGTCACCCACAAGATCGACGCCGACATCGACATTGAGCGCAACTACGTCGTCGACGACGTCCGCTGGGCCAACGAGGCCGCCGAGCTGGAGATCTGGCCGGACTTCTTCACCTCCTACCACGACAGGAACGGGGGAGGGGACCGGGTGGTCACCGACGGCTCCCTCCACGTGCTCGACCTCAACGAGGTAGTGCCCGGCTCCGATTCCGGGCTCTCCCTGCAGCAGGCCCGCCTGGCCGACCTCGAGGCCCGACGGCGCCGTCCCAGCCAGCTCGTCATCGCCCTGGTGCTCATCGGGCTCATGGTGGCGGTCGAGATTCTGCGCGTGGCCCGCATCGACATCACCCAGCTGCTGGAGGCCGCCCCATTCCCGGAGGAGGACCCGGGGGCGGTCACCGCCGTCGTCGCCCTCGTCGCCACGGTGTCCGGCGGCCTGACGCTCATCACCGCCGCCCTGGGGGTGGCGGCCTGGCGCGGGCACCCGCGCGGCCGCATCGCCCTCATGGCGACCCTTGTCCTGGGCATCGTCACTGACATGGTTCAGGTCTCCAGCCTCGGGGTCCGTCAGGCCACGCTCGGCCTGGTCGTCACCAGCGCGCTGCAAGTCCTGGCCCTGCTGGCGCTCTCGGCCCGGCAGGTCCACGAGTGGGAGCGCGCCCGCAAGGAGGAGCGCATGGCCGCCCGTGCGGGTGCACGGGGCGACCGAGCGGCAGCTAGGGGTGGACTCATGAGCGAGTACCTGGCAGGGACCGCAGGACAACGGCGCCGGCGGCGCGGGGCCGGCGAGTCGGTCCGGCCGGCACGCCGGCCGTGTCAGTCACGTCGATGAGTCCCGGCCCGTCGACGGCGACCGCGAGCACGTGCGCTTCGGCATCCCCTTCAACGGGGTCGTCCCCATCTGGCACGACGACGCCACCATCACCTGGCACCGGCCCGCTGACGGTACCGACCTGTCCACCGTCCTGGGGCATGGGGCTGGTGGAGTCGAGCCCGGCCCAGCCCAGGCCCCGGCCGGGTTGGCAGGGAGCGCGTCGAGACCGGCGTCCTCACCGACTCCGGCCGTCTCCTGCTGCTCAAGGCGGCCACGCCGTCGGGCCGCCGCGCCATCAATGACCCAGGTGAGGGCGCCCCCATCCCCCTGGAGGAGCCGCTGAGCTACGCGGAGGCCATGGAGGGGTCTTCGACGTCGTCGGCTTCGGCATCCATATCGGCCGCGTCATGCTGCGCGCCGCCCGCGACAGCGGCATCATCCTGTTCACCCTGCGTGCGCCGCGCGACCCCGAGCCGCACCACATCCTGTCCGTGCCCGCGCAGGTCGACGACCGCGGCGTCATGAGACTTCCACCTGGGGACCCTGCAGGAGATGGAGGGCGGCGCCTGGGACTCCGCCACCCACCAGGACGGCATGGCCCTGCTCGACCTCACCATCCCCTACTCCGACCTCGTGGCCGAGGCCGGCCCCAACGGCGAGGAGGGACTCGACGCCGACAGCGTCCTGGAGATGGCGCAGCCGGTCGTCCAGTGCATCCTCAAACCCGGTTACCCCTTCGCCCTGGGCGCCTCGATACTCCTGCCGCAGGCCGGCTGAGACGAGGGCTGATCCGGGCTGATCCGGGCCGACCTCGCCGCGTACTCAGGCGGCCGGCGGGGCGGTCGAGCCGCGCACGAGGAGCTCGGTGGGGATGACGACGCTGCGGCCGCCGTCCAGGGGCCCGGAGGCCGCCTGCTCCAGCACCAGGTCCACCATCTCGCGGCCGTGCCGTTTGAAGTCCTGACGCACCGTGGTCAGAGGCGGGAAGCTGTACTCGCCCACCGCCAGTCCGTCGAAGCCGACCACCGAGACGTCGGCGGGAACGCGCCTGCCCCGCTCGTGCATGGCCCGGATGAGCCCCAGGGCCAGCTCGTCATTGGCGCAGAAGACGGCCGTCACCTCCGGGTCCGTGGCCAGGCGCAGGCCGGCCTCATAGCCGGCTGCTGCCTCCCAGTCGCCGGCCACCGCCTCGGGGACGTCCCTGCCGGCCTCCCGCAGGGTTCTGGCCCAGGTGGCCTTGCGGATGAGGGCGGACTGGGAGTCCTCGGGCCCGCACACGTGGTGGACGGTGCGGTGCCGCAGCTCCAGAAGGTGCGTGACGGCGTCGCGCACCCCGCCGACCTGGTCGGCGCTGGCCGAGGGTAGTAGTCCACGAGCGTGGGTCCGAGACCGCCACCGGCATCGAGGGCGGCAGGGCCAGCTGCTCGCGTCCCGCCCGTCCCGGCCTGCACGACGACGAGCCCGTCGATGGCCTGGTGGGAGAGCCGGTAGACGGCCTCGCGCAGGCTCCTCGGAGGCGGGGTGCTCCACCTGGACCAGGTTGACGGCGTAGTCGACGGCGGTGGCGGCCTCCAGCACGCCCGCGGTGGTCAGGGCCTCCCCGGTGCGCTGGATCTGCTGGGTCAGCACGCCGATCGTCTTGAAGGATCCTCGACGCAGGGCCTGGGCGGCGCGGTTGGGGGAGTAGCCGAGCTGATTCATCGCGCGCAGGACCCGTTCGCGGGTGTCGGGTCGGACGTGCTTCGATCCCGCCGCCACGCGGGACACTGTTTGAGCGGAGACGCCCGCCAGGCGGGCCACGTCGCTCATCGACGGCGCTCCTTGCGCGGCCTCGGCTCTGCCCTGGCATGGCGCGAGGTTATCAGGGGTGACAGGGACATCCACATCCTGACGATGTGATGACGTTACCACGAAGGTCCTCCTCGGGGAAGGGTGGATCCGAAATTCATCAGTGATTCATCAATGAATCTGCCTAGCGGTGAGGGGTCTCTTCTAGTATGTTAACGTCACCACGCAGACGTCGCACCGCTGCGCGTCCTCTGTTCCCACCAACCCCCTGGGGAGCCGAACAATGATCGTTCCGAGACACTTCGAGGACCTCGACGTCCTCCATGAGCACACGCTGCCGCCACGCTCCTACTACGTGCCCGCATCCCGTCCCATCGCCACCAGCCCCTGGAGGCGGGAGGACTCCGACCGCTTCCACCTGCTCAGCGGACAGTGGGCCTTCCGCTACCTGCACAGCATTCACGAGCTGACCGAGCCCTTCTGGGAGCAGGACGCCGGCGTCACCTCAGCCGACGGCGGCTCACCCGGCCAGGCGGACCCCGCCCACCTCCCGGAGGGCTTCACCATGATTCAGGTGCCCAGCACCTGGCAGCACCTGGGTTACGACCACCACCAGTACACCAACGTCCGCTACCCCATCCCCTTCGATCCCGCCCCTACGTCCCCCAGGACAACCCCTGCGGCGCCTACATCCGCGACTTCGACTACACCCCGGACCCCGCCGCCCCCAGCACCTACCTGACCTTCGAGGGCGTGGACTCCTGCTTCTACGTGTGGCTCAACGGCACCTACGTCGGCTACAGCCAGGTCTCCCACGCCTCCGCGGAGTTCGACGTCACCGAGCTCGTCCGCCCCGGCGCCAACCGCCTGGCCTTCCTGGTGCTCAAGTGGTGCGACGGCACCTACCTGGAGGACCAGGACAAGTTCCGCACCAGCGGCATCTTCCGCGACGTCTACCTCCTGAGCCGCCCGGCCGCGGTCCTGTTCGACTACGTCACCACCACCTCGCTGGGCCCGGTGGTGGGCACCGGCCTCGACGCCGGCCCGGCCACCGCCCTCGTCAGGATCCAGGGCGCCTACCGGGGCGGGACAGTCCCCACCTGCGTCGAGCTCGTCGACCACGACGGCGCAGTGGTGGCCGCCGGCGAGCTGGAGCCCTTCGCCGGCGACGACGGCTACACCCACCGCGCCCGCCTCACCGTCGAGGCCCCCTACCTGTGGAGCGCCGAGGACCCCTACCTCTACACCCTGGTCATCACCACGCCCGACGAGGTCATCACCGACCGGGTGGGCATCCGCGAAGTCACGGTGAGCGACGCCGTCGTGCACCTCAACGGCCGGCCCATCACCCTGCGCGGTGTCAACCGGCACGACTCCGACCCGACCACCGGGCCCGTCGTCGACCTGGAGCACATGCTGTGGGACCTGCGCCTGATGAAGGAGCACAACATCAACGCGGTGCGCAGCTCCCACTACCCCAACGACCCGCGCTTCTACCAGCTGTGCGACGAGCACGGCTTCTACGTCATGTCGGAGGCCGACAACGAGAGCCACGGCACCCAGAGCCGCTTCCTGGCCGACCCCTCCTGGGACAACCAGGTCGAGCACTGGAACGAGCCCATCGCCGACAACCCCGAGTGGACGGAGGCCACCGTCGACCGCATGAGGCTGTGCGTCCACCGCGAGAAGAACCGCCCCAGCATCATCTCCTGGTCCGCCGGCAACGAGTGCTCCTACGGCTGCACCCTCGAGGCGGCGCTCTTCTGGGCCAAGGAGTTCGACCCCACGCGGCTGACCCACTACGAGAGCTCCTACTACCGCGACTCCAAGCGCCGCTACGACTACTCCTGCATCGATCTGTACAGCCGCATGTACCCGGCCATCGAGGAGATCCGCGACTACCTGGACTCCGACCCGGACAAGCCCTTCATCCTCGTGGAGTACTGCCACGCCATGGGCAACAGCCCCGGCGACCTCGAGGACTACTGGGAGATCATCCGGGCCGACGAGCGCATGTGCGGTGGCTTCGTGTGGGAGTGGTGCGACCACGCGGTCACCGCCGGGACCAGCGACGACGGCCGGCCGATCCAGCTCTACGGCGGCGACCACGACGAGGCCGTCCACGACGGAAACTTCTGCGTCGACGGGCTCGTCTCGCCCGACCGCGTCCCGCACCCCGGACTGGCCGAGCTCAAGAACGTCCAGCGCCCCGCACGCGTCGTCGAGTACGACCAGGACGAGGGCCTGCTCACCATCCACAACGACCTCGACCACACCGACCTGTCCCAGTACCTGCGCATCTCCTACGAGGTGCGCTGCGACGGCGTCGTCGTGGACCGCGAGGACCTCGACCTGGTGGAGCCCGTCCCGCCGCACACGAGCGTCATGCTGCGCTGCGAACCGAAGGTCCCGCCCACCGGGCGCTGCCACCTGCTGGTCACCTACCGGCTCGCGCGCCCCGACTCGCTGCTGACCGCCGGGCACATCCTGGGCTTCGACGAGATCGCCCTGCGCAACGCCGACAGACGCCACCGCTGGGTCGCCGCGCTCGCCGGCCGGCCCATCGGCGAGACCCGCCTGCCGGTCAGGCGGGAGGGCACCCGGATCGAGGTCGACAGCGACAGGCTCAGCTGCGCCATCGACACCCGCACCGGCCTGCCCGTGTCCCTGTCCTCGGAGGGCCGCGAGCTCCTGGAGCGCCCGGTGGAGCTCAACATCTGGCGGGCGCCCACCGACAACGACCGCCACGCGCGCCTGGAGTGGGAGCGCGCCCACTACCACCAGGCCGTGGCCCGCGCCTACGGCGTCGACGTCGACGAGGAGCCCGGGTGCGTCACCATCAGCGCCGACGTCGGCCTCGTGGCGCCCTCGGTCCAGCCCGCCCTGCGCGGACGGCTCGTGTGGACCCTCACCGACGACGGCGTCCTGAGCCTGAGCCTGCGACTGCGTCGGACGCTGGGCTTCCCCAGCCTGCCGCGCCTGGGGTTGCGCCTCTTCCTGCCCGAGTCCATGAGCCAGGTCGACTACTACGGCCTGGGCCCTCAGGAGAGCTACGTCGACAAGCACCGCGCCAGCTACCACGGCGCCTTCAGCGCCGACGTCGTCGACCTCCACGAGGACTACATCAGGCCCCAGGAGAACGGCAGCCACGCCGACTGCAACAAGGTCGTCGTCTCCGGGGGCGGGCTGAGCCTGGCCGCCGTCGGGCCGACCCCCTTCTCCTTCAACGCCTCCCGCTACACGCAGGAGGAGCTGGCCGCGCGGCGCCGCAACACCGAGCTGACGCCGTCGGGCAGCACGGTCCTGTGCCTCGACGCCGCCATGGCCGGCATCGGATCCAACAGCTGCGGGCCCGCCCTGCGGCCCCGCTACCAGGTCGACAGCCAGGAGCTGGGGATGGAGCTCCATCTCCTGCTCAACCCCCCTCATCACCCACACCAGCACTCACACCAGCACTCACAACGAGGTGAAGCCATGAGCAGCGACTCCGCCGGCAAGAAGACCGGCGCCCCCACCGCAGGAAGCGGGCTGGAGGCGGCCAGCGAGAGGAAGTACCTGACGTGGTTCAACAAGGTGGGCTACGGATCGGGCGACGTCGCTGGCAACGTCGTCTACGTGCTCCTGTCCGCCTTCGTCATGATCTACCTGACGGACACCGCCGGGCTGAATGCGGGCGTCGTCGGCACGCTCATGATGGTCTCCCGGCTCTTCGACGGCTTCTCCGACATCATCTTCGGGGCGCTGCTGGACCGCACCAACACGCGGATGGGTAAGGCCCGCCCGTGGATGCTGTGGGGGTTCGTGGGCTGCGCCGCCATGATCATCGCGATCTTCGCGATCCCCACGAGCCTTGGGGACACCGCCAAGTACGCCTGGTTCTTCATCGCCTACACGCTGCTCAACGCCGTCTTCTTCACGGCCAACAACATCGCCTACTCCTCGCTGACCGCCCTCATTACCCGCAACGGGGCCGAGCGCGTGCAGATGGGCTCCATCCGCTTCATGTTCGCCTTCGGGACGAACCTGCTCATCCAGAGCATCACCGTGGGCGGTGTGGCCCTGTTCGGCGGCGGCGCCGTCGGCTGGCGGACGATGGCGATCATCTACGCGCTGCTCGGCCTGGCGGTCAACACGCTCTCAGTGCTCTCGGTCAAGGAGCTGCCGCCCGAGGAGCTGGCGGGTGAGGAGGAGCCCCAGGAGGACAAGCTCTCGGTGGGGGAGTCGGCCAAGATGCTCGTATCCAACAAGTACTACCTCATCATCCTCATCGTCTTCCTGCTCACCCAGATCTTCACGGCGATGCTCAACATGGGCATCTACTTCATGAAGTACGTCCTGGGGGACGAGGACCTGCTGAAGACCTTCGCCTGGTCCATCAACATCCCGCTCATGATCGGGCTCCTCATCACGCCGCTGGTGGTGAGTCGCTTCGGGAGCATGTACCGGATCAACATCATCGGCTACGTCATCGCGACCCTGGGACGGCTCGGGGTGCTCGTGGCCGCCTACATGAACAGCCTCCCGCTCATGCTGGTCCTCTCCGGGATCGCGGCCCTGGGCATGAGCTCACTGCAGGGCACGCTCAACGCCCTCATCGCCGAGGCCTCGGAGCACACCTGGCTGCGCACCGGTAAGCGCATCGACGGGCTCATGTTCTCCTGCACGTCGCTCGGCGTGAAGGTGGGCGGCGGGCTCGGCACGGCCCTGTCCGGGTGGCTGCTGGCCGCCTCCGGGTACGACGGGGACCTCAAGGTTCAGCCGGAGTCCGCCATCCAGATGATCTACATCATGTACGTGTGGTTGCCGCTGGCGGCCAACGCGCTCATCCTCTTCCTGCTCATGCGGCTCGACGTCGAGAAGGTCAACACCCGGCTCAAGGAAGAGGCCGACGCGCGAGCCGAGGTGGCGGTCGGCGCCGGGGCGACCGGCGGGGGCTCCGTGGTTTTGGGTGAGGTCGGCGACGCCGTCGATGGTGGCGACGCCGTCGGGACCCCGGCTGCCGCGGCGGGCACTGGCGAGCGAGGACTCGACGAGCTGAGGCTGCGCGAGCGTCGTGACTCACGGGTGGGGGCGAGCCTGAGGCGACCCGGACCGTGCGCCCTCGCCCCCGCCCGCCTGCCCGGGGTGGTGCGCTGGCGGTTTTCTTCTCCGCCGGCGCGCCGCCCTCGTGTTGATGGCTCTTCGCAGCGGATCCGCGTCCTTGACGGACGCCGGCTCTGGCAAGGGGCTCCTGTATCAGTCTCCGACCCTCGCGTGGTACGCACCATTTCTCCCCGGGTGGGCAAATGCGCAGGTCAGCCCATAGGAGGCGCTGACCGCTGCGATCGGTGGAACCTGGGTGCAGCCAATATGGATACGACGATCGCGAGGTCTTGGTGATCAGATCACCACAGGCTAGGCTTACCTTGCTTGTAGCGATCCGAGACAAACTTCGTGACTTGGAGGTCGAGTGTTCGCCAACCTGCTCATCGCTCTGAGGGAAGGCCTGGAGGCGGCGCTCGTTGTCAGCATCATCGTCGCCTACCTGGTCAAATCCGGTCGTCGCGACGCCCTGCCCAAGCTGTGGCTGGGGGTCGGGCTGGCGGCGCTGATCCCGCTGGTCGCCGGCGCCATCATGACCTGGGGCCCCAAGACCCTCACCTTCCAAGGCCAGGAGATCCTCGGCGGCACCCTGTCCTTCGTCGCCGTCGGCCTGGTGACCTGGATGATCTTCTGGATGGGGAAGAACGCCCGCGAGCTCAAGGGGGAGCTGGAGGGGTCGCTGTCCAAGTCCCTCTCCGCAGGCAGCTCCGGCTGGGGCATCGTCTGGATCGCCGTCGTCGCCGTCGGGCGCGAGGGCGTGGAGACCGCCCTGTTCGTGTGGGCCACCGTGCGTTCCAGCATCGAGACCTCCGCCATGCAGGCGACGGTGGGCGTCATCGCGGGACTGGCCATCGCCATCGTGCTGGGTGTCCTCATCTATCAAGGCGCGGTGCGCATCAACCTGCGCGTCTTCTTCGCCGTGACCGGCTACTTCCTCGTCGTCGTCGCCGCCGGCATCATCGCCTACGGCATCGGAGACCTCCAGGAGGCCGGCCTCCTGCCGGGCATCATGAGCCACGCCTGGAACCTGTCCTCCTACCTGCCGGACAGCACCTCGCCCTTCCACTGGCTCTACGTGCTGCTTCAGGCCATGTTCCAGTTCAACCTCCAGCCCACCGTCCTGCAGGTCGTGGGCTGGTGGGTCTACATCGTCCCGACCCTGGTCCTCCTCACCCTCCAGATCACGGGCCGATGGCCCTCGTCCGGGCGTGCAGTCGACGCCGTCCCGGCCGCCGCGAGCACCGAGGACTCTGCCGATGCCGCCGACTCCGCAGGCTCGAACGACGCCGTCGAGGCCTCCTGATCACCCCGACCACCCTCCCCGCCCCTATCCACGCCGCCTCTTCACAAAGGAAAGACCATGCCCATCATCAAGCGACGCAATATCCTCACCCTGCTCCCCCTGACCGCCATGGGCCTGGGCCTGGCCGCCTGCGCCGACAACCCCAAGAACGCCAAGGGCGGCGCCTCCGGCTCCGGGGTCGGCCCAGGAGATCACGGTGACCCTCACCGACGACTCCTGCAAGCTCTCCTCGACCTCCTTCCCCTCGGGCGTCGTCACCTTCACCATCACCAACTCCGGCTCAGCGCCCAACGAGTTCGAGATCCTCACCGAGGACAAGCTCCAGATCGTCTCAGAGCAGGAGAACATCGGCCCCGGCACCACCACGAAGCTCACCACCTCCCTCAAGGAGGGCACCTACTACGCCGCCTGCAAGCCCAACATGGTCGGCGAGCTCAAGGGCGTCACCGAGCTGAAGATCACCAAGGGCGCCGCCGTCGACGTCAGCGCCGACGAGGCCAAGGCGCGCGAGACCGCCGTCACCAACTACACCGCCTACGTGCGCGACCAGGCCGGCCAGCTCCTCACCGCCACCCAGGGCTTCGTCACCGCCTACACCTCCGGCGACACCGCCACCGCCAAGAGCCTCTACCCACTGGCGCGTCAGTACTACGAGCGCATCGAGCCCACCGCCGAGTCCTTCGGCATCAAGGAGGCCGGCGACCTCGACGCCGCCCTGGACATCCGCATCCAGGACCTCGCCGCCGATGCAGGCAAGGCCGTCACGGACAAGGACGTCCTCGCCAAGTGGACCGGATGGCACCGCATCGAGGCCGACCTGTGGGCCCAGGACTCCTCCAGCCCCTTCAAGTTCGCCGACGACGCCTCCCGCAAGAAGGTCGCCGACCAGCTCAACGCCGACACCAAGTCGCTCTACGACCTCGTCTACGGAAACATCACCGGCTCCGGCGGGAAGAAGTTCGAGCTCGGGCTCGAGGACGTCGCCAAGGGCGCCTCCAGCCTCCTCGAGGAGGTCGCCAGCCGCAAGATCGTCGGTGAGGAGGAGACCTTCTCCCACACCGACCTCTACGACTTCCAGGCCAACGTCGAGGGCGCCAAGGTCGCCTACGGCAACGTCGAGGAGCTCATGAAGAAGAAGGACGCCAAGCTCGCCGAGAAGATCACCACCCAGTTCGCGGCGGTCGAGAAGCTCATCGCGGCCCACGCATCCGGGAAGGCCTCCAACGGCCAGCCCACCTACGCGGACTACTCCACCATCGCCGCGGTCCAGAAGGACGCCGGCGAGACCCCGGACAAGAACGCCTACACCGACGTGCAGCGCAAGTTCTCCGACGCCGTCAACGCCCTGAGCGAGTCGCTGTCCAAGGTCGCTGGAACCGTCCTCTGAGGCCGCGACGCCAGAGCAACCCGGACACCCCGGAAGGAGACAGCAGTGAGTGGCAAGCCGACCGACGAGTCGGACACCTCCCCGGTCGCCGACGACGCGGCCCAGGACGAGACCGCGCAGGCGCAGCAGGAGTCGCAGGCCCCGACGTCGGAGGGCCCGGGTGACGGCTCTCCGGCCTCCGACGCGGCGGAGCAGTCTGAGGACGCCAGCACGTCCGACACGGCTGACGAGCCGCAGAAGCCGGAGAAGGCGGATGAGCCCGTGAAGCCTGGACAGGCCGGGAAGCCCGCCACCAAGGGCACCAGCCGCCGCGCCATGTTCACCGGTGCGGGCCTGGGAGCCGCGCTCGCGGGCCTGGCCGGTGTGGCCGGCGGACGCGCCTGGGAGGCCTCCCGCCGGCCCGAGGACGCCATCCTCACGACCTACCCCTTCCGGGGTGACCACCAGGCGGGGATCACCACGCCCGCCCAGGACAACATGTTCACCGCGGCCTTCGACGTCTCCACCACCGACGTCGAGGAGCTCAAGACCCTCCTGTCCGACTGGGCCGTGGCCGCCGAGCAGATGGCCGCCGGCGAGCTCATCGGCGGCCAGCCCAGCTCCAACAAGCAGCTGCCGCCCAAGGACACCGGCGAGGCCTGGGGCTACAAGCCCAACGGTCTGACCATCACCTTCGGCGTGGGCAAGGGCCTGTTCGTCGACGCCGACGGCAAGGACCGCTTCGGCCTGGCCGCCAAGATGCCCGCCGTCCTCAAGGAGGGCATGCCCTCCTTCGCCGGCGACCAGCTCCACGCCGCCCAGTCCGACGGCGACCTGCTCGTCCAGGCCTGCTCCAACGACGCCCAGGTGTGCGTCCACGCGATCCGCAACCTCACCCGCATCGCCTTCGGGACCGCCGCACTGCGGTGGAGCCAGGTCGGTTACGGGCGGACGTCGTCGACCTCCGTGGACCAGGAGACGCCGCGCAACCTGTTCGGCTTCAAGGACGGCACCAACAACATCAAGGCCGAGGACTCCTCCGACCAGCTCAACAAGCACCTGTGGGTCCAGAAGGGCGACGACGCCGCAGCCGAGTGGATGACCGGTGGCACCTACTACGTGGCCCGGCGCATCCGCATGCTCGCCGAGATCTGGGACCGCCTGCGGCTCATCGAGCAGGAGCAGACCATGGGGCGCGACAAGCGCTACGGGGCGCCGCTGAGCATCGCCAACCCCACGAAGTCCTCCGAGGAGTTCACGGCCGTGGACTACAAGGCCAAGGACGACCAGGGTGAGACGCTCGTGCCGGCCGACGCGCATATCGCCGTCGTCTCACCCGAGCAGAACCAGGGGCGCCGGATGCTGCGCCGCGGCTACAACTACACCGACGGCTCCGACTCCCTGGGGCTGCTGCAGACCGGCCTGTTCTTCATCGCCTTCGTGCGCGACCCGCGCACGAACTTCTTACCCGATCCTGGACCGCATGACCAAGAGCGACGCCCTCCAGGAGTACCTCAAGCACGAGGCCTCGGCCCTCTTCGCGATCCCCCCGGGCGTCAAGGAGGGCGAGACCATGGTGGCCGCCTCGCTCTTCAGCTGAGGACGGAGTGAAGGCGGCTCCCGCGGTGCGGGTGGTGGTCAGTGCTCGGCGTCGGCCAGTGCCTTGAAACCGGTGATCGCGAGGAGCGCCACGGTCAGGATGCCGGTCAGCGTCAGAGACAGCGTCCGGAAGGTGGGCGACGACGTCGCCAGGAGCGGGCCGGCGCTCGTGCCGACGAACAGGATGAATCCGTTGAGTGCCATGCCGCTGCCGCGGTTGGGGGCGGAGACCTGCCCATAGAGGCTGATCATCGCCGGTACGGCCAGCGCGACCCCGGCGACGTACACGACGCTGCAGGCCACCAGGCCCGCCAGGCTCTGAGCCAGCAGTGCCTCACCGAGCATGCCCAGCGCCGACACTCCGAAGCCGAGTCGGGCCGTCCGCGCCCAGGACCACCTGGCCGCGATCCGGCCCGCGATGAGACTGAGGAACATGGCCGGCAGGGCCGCCAGCCGAATGAGGATGACCGTCGAAGGCCGCATGCCCAGCGTCTCCAGGTGGCCGCCGATCCCCGTGTACATGGCGACGAACACCATGAGCAGCGTGACGTGCGCCAGGCTGAGCGCCAGAACCGCGGGTCTGAGCGCGAGTCGCCCCAGCGATGCGAACTGCCCCCGCAGGGAGGAGGCCGATGGGCCGGAAGCGGTGTCGTGCACGACGGCGAGGACGGCCGCCAGGGCCACAGCCAGCAGCCCTCCGCACAGGGGGAAGAACCACCGCCACCCCAGGTGCAGCGCGACCAGTGAGGCCAGGACCTGGCCGACGATGCCCGCCACGAGGAACGACGTCGACATCGCCCCGATCGCCCCGGCCCGCCTCGGCGGTGCCAGCGCCTCCGACAGGTAGGCCAGCGCCACGGGTGCGAAACCGGAGGCGCTCAGACCCTGGACCGCACGCAGGGCCGCGAGCGCCGGCAGGGACGGGGCCAGGGCGCAGCAGACGGTGGAGACGGTGAGGGTCCCCAGCGCGAGCGCCATGGTCCTCCTCCTGCCGTAGTGGTCGGAGACCGGCCCCCAGATGAGGGAAGCCCATGGCGTAGGTGAGGCTGAAGACCGTCGACAGGGCGACGGTGGCGCTGCCGTGGAGGTCGGTCGAGATCGGGGTGAGCAGAGGGATGGCGGCGTACAGCTGGGTCAGGACGAGCAGCGCGGTGACGACGAGGGCCGCGGTGGCGCCGCTGCCGGCGGGGTAGGTGGGGGAGGTCGACCGGGTCGTCGACCGGGCTGACGGCTCGGGGGAGCGGGCGACGTCGGGATGCTGATCGGGTCGGTGCGCGGGAGACATGAGAGCCCCTTTCCAACGTAAGCGTTGGAAATGACCCTAGTAGACTGGAAGAGAAAGTGCAACGGTAGCGTTGGAGTTTGCCGCCGGCGCTCGCGAACACGGGAGACGGAGTGCCATGGCCTGGGACACCGAGGGAACCAAGCGCAAGATCAAGGACGCCGCCACCGCCGAGTTCACCCGCCGTGGGCCCGCCGGGACCACCATCGAGCGGATCGCCAAGCGTGCGGGCGTCAACAAGGAGCGCGTCTACAACTACTTCGGCTCCAAGGACCGCTTGTTCTCCGCAGTCCTGCGCGACGAGCTGACCAGGGTGGCCGAGGCCGTGCCGCCCGCCTTCGACGTGGGGGAGGACGTGGGGGACTACGCCGGGCGCCTGTACGACTACCACCGGCAACGCCCCGAGCTCATCCGGCTGCTGTGCTGGGAGGCCCTCACCTTCGACGACGAGGTCCCCGAGGAGGAGCTGCGGCGGGAGCACTACCAGCGCAAGATCGCCGGGGTGCGCAGCGGTCAGGACTCCGGCGCCCTGACCCGGGACGTCGACCCCGGGGCGCTCATGCTCATGATCATGTCGCTGACCGGCTGGTGGTCCACCGTGCCCCAGGTGGCGCGGATGCTGTGCGGGCCCCTCGATGATGAGGAGGCGCACGAGCGACAGCGCGCCGTCGTGGTTGACGCGGCCCGTCGGCTCGCCGCACCCCGCGACTGAGCGCGGGGAGGTCGGCTGGGCCAAGATGGACCCATGCGCGACCTGAACGACCTGACCCGCCCCACCGTCCCCTCCGGCGCCATCCAGGAGCGCATGACCGCCGAGACCGAGGAGCGCCGCGGCGTCGTCGGCCCGGCATCGGCCCTGCCCGACGACGCCGGAGCCCCCGCTGGCCTGCGCACCGCCCTGGGTGAGGTCGTCGCCGGGCTGGCCCCGCAGATCGTCGAGCTCTCCCACGACATCCACGACCACCCCGAGACCGGCTACGAGGAGCACCACGCCGTGGCCGCGGTCGCCGATCTCCTGCGCCGCCACGGCATCGAGCCCGAGGTCGGCGTCTACGGCATGGACACCGCCCTGCGCGCCGAGATCCCCGGGGGTGGGGATGCGGACGCGGCGGCCGCGGGCTCCGGTGAGTCCGCCGGCACCATCGCGATCCTCGCCGAGTACGACGCCCTGCCCGGCATCGGCCACGGCTGCGGGCATAACGTCATGTGCGCCAACTCCGTGGGCGCCTTCCTCGCCCTGGCGGCCCTGGCCCGCTCCCACCCGGGCGCCCTGCCCGGCCGCGTCGTCCTGCAGACCACGCCCGCCGAGGAGAACTCGACCGCCAAGGAGATCCTGGCCGTGCGCGGCATGCTCGACGGCGTCGACGCCGCCATCCAGACCCACTCCTACGCCCTACGACGTCACCCACCAGACCTGGCTCGGCGTGCGCCGCCTGCGCGTCATCTTCCACGGTGTGCCGGCCCACGCCGCCTCCCAGCCCTTCATGGGCCGCAACGCCCTGGACGCCGCCACCCTGGCCCTGACCGGCATCGGCCTGCTGCGCCAGCAGATGCTCCCCATGGACCGCCTCCACGCCATCGTCACCGACGGCGGCCAGGTCCCCAACATCATCCCCGAGCGCACCGAGCTGTCCATCATGGTGCGCTCGAAGTACCTCGAGACCCTCAAGGGAGATCGCCGAGCGGGTCGAGGAGGTCCTCCACGGCGCCGCCCTCATGACCGGCACCGGCGTCGAGATCCTCACCTCCGAGTACTGCAACGAGGTCCCCGTCCGGGACAACGGCCCCCTGCTGACCTCCTGGGTGCGCTCCCAGCGCGAGCGCGGCCGCGACCCCCTGGCCCACCGGGGTCCTGCCCGAGACGATCGCCGCCGGCACCGACTTCGGCAACGTCTCCCAGCGCGTGCCCGGCATCCACCCGCTCATCAAGGTCACCGACCGGCCCGACGTCGCCCTCCACACCCCCGCCATGACCGAGGCCGCCGGCGCCCCCACCGGGGACGCGGCCGCGCTCGACGGCGCCTACGGGCTGGCCGCCGTCGCCCTGGACTGGCTGCACGACGCCGAGCTGCGCCGGGCCGTGCGAGCCGACTTCGAGGCCACCGGCGGGGCGATCGACGTCGCCGGCTTCTGGGAGGAGTGAACCGGGGTCAGGTCGCGGGGCGACGGATGAGCAGCGCCCCGGGGTCGATGCGCACCCGCATGCCCTGCGTGGGCGCCAGCAGGTCCCCGTCGACCTCCACCAGGGCCGGCGTCGAGAGCTGGACGGCCACCTCCCCGCCGCGCCGCAGCGCCACCCGCCCCAGGGAGCGACCCGACTCGGAGTAGCGCGCCGCGTAGGGCGGCAGCACCTGGCGCGCCAGCGAGCTCCAGCCCGCCAGGCCCGCCACCGTGTCGATGGCGGCGACGTCGAGCAGGCCGTCGTCGGTGCGGGCCTGCGGCAGCAGGGTGATGCCGGCCGGGAGGCGGCCGCCGTTGGCCACCAGCAGGTTACGGGCTCTCAGGCGCTCCACGCGCCGCTGTCCGGCCTCGTCCAGAAGGCTCAGCACCAGGTCCATGCGCGGCGAGCCCAGGTTCTCCATGGCCGCCAGCGCGTAGGCGCCCCAGCCGACCCGCGCCTTGAGGGCCGGGCGCGTGGAGGCCACCAGTCCGGCGTCGAAACCGATCCCGGCCACCACCATGCAGGCGTGCTCGTCGCCGAGCGTGGGCCGGGTCCACTGTCGGGGCCTGCGGGTCGCCCTCTGGATCGTGCGCACGGCCCGGGCCGCCTCACCCGACAGCTGCTGGGAGTCGGCCCGGGTGTGCGGGGTGCCCGGCGGGGCTGCTGAGGCTCGGCCCGTCAGGGTGCCAGAGCCTGCCTGTCCTCTGGGGCTGCTCCCCGGTGCCGGGTCGGGGTCGACGTCGGGATCGGACCAGGGCTCGGTCCTCACCCAGGCCAGGTCGGCGGGAAGATCAACCCCCTGGGCCACCACCTTGGCCGCGGCCCTCGGGTCTCCGACCGGCACTCCGAGGTTGCGGGCCGCCAGGTTCGCCGTGCCCAACGGGACGATGCCCATCTGGGCGCCGGTGCCGGCCAGGCCGGCCGCCACTGAGCGCACCGTTCCGTCACCGCCGGCGGCCACCACCAGCCTGGCCCCGGCGGCCAGGGCCAGGCGCGCCTGCATCGTGCCCGGCTCGGAGACGCTTGTCTCCAGCCATACGGGCCGGGCGTAACCGGCCTCGTACAGCTCATCCTCCAGCCGGGAGCGCACCGCAGCGGTGGCGCGCGGCTTGGAGGGATTGACGACGACGCAGGCCAGCGGCCGCCCGGTGCGCGTCGTCGCCCGGGTGTCGCCCTCGGTGCCGCCCGTCATAGGGGCAGGCTAGTCGCCCATGCGGTCCCGGTCACGGCCCGCGAGGGCCCGGCGAGTGCGAGAGGACCGGGAGCGCATGCCGCTGGTCAGGAGCGCCCCGGAGGCGGGCTCAGGCCGCAGCCGGGGCCGTGGCGGAGGAGACGGGCAGGTCGGCCTCGCTCACCAGGCGCGAGATGAGGGCGGCCAGCTGGGCGAAGTCAGCGCCGCGGGAGGAGGAGACCCGGTGCACCAGGCCCATGTGGCGCACCGGCGCCTCGTCGCCGAAACGGGCCACGCCGTACTCCGAGGAGGGGATCAGCAGCTGGAGGGCGCCCTCAGGGATGATCGTCACGCCGGAGCCGTGTGCGACCATGCGGGTCACCGTCGACAGGGGTGGTGGCCACCGCGACCGGGAGGGCTGGGAGCCGTAGCGCTGGCACAGGGCCAGGGGTCTGGTCGCGCAGGCAGTTGCCCTCGTCGAGCAGGAGGAGGGGCTGGTCGTCGAGCTCGGCGGGGCTCACGTCCGTGCGGCCGGCCCAGGGGTGGCCGGCGGCGGTGAGGACGACGAGTTGCTCGTCGAACATCGGGATCGCGGTGGTGCGCTGGAGGTCGTCCTCCAGGGCGATGATGGCGGCGTCGAGGCGTCCCTGGGCGAGCTGGTCGAGGTTGTCCCCGGTGACCATCTCACGCAGGTCCAGGTCCATCTGGGGCAGGGCCTCACGCAGGCCGTCGATGAGAACGGGGGCCAGGTAGGGCGCAATCGTGGGGATGATGCCCAGGCGCATCGTGCCGCTCAGGGTGGCGCCCTGGCTGGAGGCGGCCTCGTTGAAGGCCTCGGCCGCCAGGACGGCGTCCCGGGCGAAGGGCAGCAGGGCCTCGCCCAGGGAGGTGACCAGGACGCGACGGGTGGTGCGCTCCACCAGCTCGCCGCCGACGCGCTTCTCCAGTGCGGTGATGGCCTGGGACAGGCTGGGCTGGCTGACTCCGAGCGCGGTGGCGGCCTCGCCGAAGTGCTGGTGGTCGCACAGCGCTACGAACGCCCGCAGCTGGGAGAAGGACGGAGATGATGAGGTCGGCATGAGTTGTGGTCCTGTGGTCGGGGCCCGCATTCACAGCGATCGGCGAGCCTGATATGACGGAGTGACAGAAAATCGGAGGCAGACGACTAGCCGGGAGGAGCGGGGGAGAGCGGTGCGGTGGGAGGTGTCGGCGAGCCTCCAACGCGGCGACTCGGAAACACCGTCGGGAACGATAGGGTGCACCGATTGAAATAGATTCTATTCACAGGTGGATTGCGTCGGTAGAGGGGTGTGGGTCACGTTCGCCGTCAGGAGGTGGTGCGGGCGAGGGTGAGCGTGTATGCATCACGGCTCTGCCTGCTCCGCGTCCCTACCACCCAATCTCCCGGATAATTCCTGGATCTCAGTGCCCTCGGGTCATCCTGGCGGCTGGGTGGCACCGGTGAATCGACGTCGATTCCGGCCCATTTCGCCCTCGGGTGTCGGCTCGACCACTCACCCGTGACTTTGATCGTCCCCCGGCTTTTCCCGTCTCCGCCGCCCGTGCCGCTCACGGCCCGGATCCGCCCGGGATGCTGCTCGAATGCTGTCTGGGCGCGGTCCTGACTACACTCGTGACCATGATCGACCTGCGTGCGCTTCGTGAGAACCCCGAGCCCTTCCGCGCCAGCCAGCGAGCCCGTGGTGCCGACGTCGATCTCGTCGACCGCGTCATCGCCGCCGACGAGACCCGCCGTCAGTCGCTGGCCGCCTTCGAGAACCTCCGCGCCGAGCAGAAGCAGGTCTCCCGGTCCGTGGGGAAGGCCTCGCCGGAGGAGCGCCCGGCGATCCTGGCCAGCGCCAAGGAGCTGGCCGAGCAGGTCAAGGCCGCCGAGGCCGCCTCCTCGGCCGCCGCCGCCGAGCTGGACAACCTGGCCCGCCAGTTCGCCAACCTCATCGAGGGGGCGCCCTCGGGAGGCGAGGAGGACTACGTCGTCCTGCGCCACGAGGGGCGGCGAGCCCCGCGACTTCACCGCCGAGGGCTTCGAGCCCGCCGATCACCTGGCGATCGGCGAGGGTCTGGACATCATCGACACCCGCCGCGGTGCCAAGGTCTCCGGCGCCCGCTTCTACTACCTCAAGGGCTGGGGCATGCGCCTGGAGCTGGCGCTCATGACGGCGGCCCTGGACGCCGCCGTCGCCCACGGCTTCACCCCGATGACCACCCCCACCCTCGTCACCCCGCAGGTCATGGGCGGCACCGGCTTCCTGGGCGCCCACAGCGACGAGATCTACCACCTGCCCGCCGACGACCTCTACCTCACCGGCACCTCCGAGGTGGCCCTGGCCGGCTACCACGCCGACGAGATCCTCGACCTGTCCGCCGGTCCCAAGCGCTACATGGGCTGGTCCACCTGCTACCGGCGCGAGGCCGGTGCCGCCGGCAAGGACACCCGCGGCATCATCCGCGTCCACCAGTTCAACAAGGCGGAGATGTTCTCCTACTGCCGCCCCGAGGACGCCGAGGCCGAGCACGCCCGGCTCCTGGCCATGGAGGAGGAGATGCTGGCCCTGGTCGAGCTGCCCTACCGGGTCATCGACACCGCCGCCGGGGACCTGGGCTCCTCGGCCGCCCGCAAGTTCGACTGCGAGGCCTGGCTGCCCACCCAGCAGCGCTGGATGGAGGTCACCTCCACCTCCAACTGCACCACCTACCAGGCCCGCCGCCTGGCCGTGCGCGAGCGCCGCGAGGGCGGCACGAGCCCCGTGGCCACCCTCAACGGGACCCTGGCCACCACCCGCTGGATGGTCGCCATCCTGGAGAACCACCAGCAGGCCGACGGCTCGGTGCGCGTGCCCGCGGGCCTGCGCCCCTACCTGGGCGGCCTGGAGGTCATCGAGCCCGTCGGCGCCACCGCCTGAGGGCCGGCCCCATGAACCCCACCCCCGCCTTCAGGTCGGGTGCCGCCCGCGAGACCGACGCCGTCAGTGACCCCGGGGGCTCCGGGCCCACCGGTAACGGCCCGGCCGTCAACCCCGCCACCGGCATCGCCCCGGCCGGCCAGCCCCTGACCCGCCTGGGCGGCTCCACGGAGTACGTCGGGCACCTCGAGGACGGCGCCGGCGACACCGCAGGCACCGGTGAGCGTGTCCTGCGCCGTCGGCCCCTGGACCACGAGGAGTACCACGCCCTCGTCCAGGACCGGATGCAGGACCTCGACGCCCTGGAGGCCGCCGGCGGCGCCCGGCTCGCACCCGGCCACGGGCTCGTCGTGGCCCTCGACGTCGACGGCACCATCCTCGACATGGACGGGCGCGTCTCGGAGCGGGTCATGGCCTCCATCGCCCGCCTGCGCGCCCACGAGGTCCCCGTGGTCATCTCCACCGGCCGCGGGATCGCCGCCGCCATGCCGGTGGTGCGCCACCTGGGGCTGTCCACCGGCTGGATGGTGTGCGCCAACGGCGCCCTGACCCTGCGGCTCGACCCGGACGCCCCCGGAGGCTACGAGGTGGTCGACTCGCGCACCTTCGACCCACGCACCGCCATCGAGACCCTGCACGCCGCCGTGCCCGACGGGATCATCGCCGTGGAGGACCCCGGCATCGGCTTCAAGGTCTCCCGGCTCTTCCCCGACGGCGAGCTCATCGAGGACCAGCGGGTCGTCACCTTCGACGAGCTCGTCTCCCAGCCGGTCACCCGCGTGGTCCTGCGGGCCCCGGGCATGTCCGTCGAGCGCTTCTCCGAGATCGTGGCCGACTCCGGGCTGCACTCGGTGGAGTACGCCATCGGCTGGACGGCCTGGCTCGACGTCGCCCCCGAGGGCGTCACCAAGGCCTCCGCCCTCGAGGCGCTCATCGCCCGCCTGGGCACCGACTCCGCCCACGTCCTGGCGGTCGGGGACGGCTCCAACGACGTCGAGATGATCGAGTGGGCCGGAGCCGGCGTCGTCATGGGCAGCGCACCGCAGTGGGTGCGCGACCGCGGCGATATCCTGACCGAGCCCGTGTGGCGGGACGGCTGCGCCGCCGTCCTGGACGCCCTCATCGAACGAGTAAGGCACCTCTGATGCGACAGTCCCCCCCTCCCTGTCTCCCGCAACAACTCCATCCACGAGGAGCGCGCCGAGCACGCCGCTCGCCCCACCGGCCCGTCTGGAGGGGCGAGCGCCCCTGGCCGACGACGCGCGAGCCGTCGGCTGCGTCGGGGCGGCCGCCTCCTGGCCGCGGCCAGCACCCTGACCCTGGCGGCCGCCGCCACCGCCGCCTGCTCAGCCGGCGGGTCCGGCTCGGCGTCGGCCACCGGCTGCGCCGCCTACCAGGCCTACCAGGGCCACAAGGGCGCCACCGTCACCATCTCCAGCGGCCTGACCGGCACCGAGGCCGAGCGCTTCGAGGCCTCCGTGGCCGAGTTCGAGAGCTGCACGGGCATCAACGTCGAGCACGCCGGCACCACCGAGCTGCGCTCCCAGCTGCTCAACGGCTCGGGAGCGAACCTGTCCACCAGTGCGGGGGCCTCGCCGTCGAGCCAGGACAACCCCGAGAACCTGCCCGACCTGGCCATCGTGCCTCAGCCCGCCATGGTGGCCGAGCTCGTGGACACCGGCGTCGTCCACCCGCTGCCGAACAGTGTCAACAGCAACGTGGAGGCCGGCTGGGACCGGCACTGGATCCAGGTCGGCATCCACGCCTCCGTGCCCTACGGCGCCCCGCTCATGGTCTCGGTGAAGTCCCTCGTGTGGTACTCACCGGACGCCTTCAAGAAGGCCGGCTACGAGGTGCCCGACACCTGGGCCGAGCTGGAGGCCCTCACCAACAAGGTCCGTGCCGATCACCCCGACGGCTCCGTGACGCCCTGGTGCGTGGGCGCCGCCGACGGGGAGTCGACCGGCTGGGTGCTGACCGACTGGCTCGAGGACGCCCTGCTCTCCACCCAGGGGCCCGGCGTCTACGAGACCTGGGCCTCGCACCGGGTTCCCGTCGACTCCTCGAACGCCGTGGAGGCCCTCACCGCCGTCAACTCCCTGGTCCTGGACGACGGGCACGTCGCCGGTGGGCGCGGCTCGGTCATCTCCCGCACCCCCGTGCAGGCCGGGGCCGACCTGACCAAGGGCAGCTGCCTCATGCTGCACGCCTCATCGTCCTTCGAGAGCCGCTTCCCCGAGGGCACCGTCATCACCGACGCCGACGGCGCCAACCCGGTGACGGTCCAGACCCCCCGCCCGACCGCGAGCGCCACTGCCGGGGCGACGGCGTCGTCGAAGGGCACGACGGCCCCGGCGGGTACGAAGGTCTCGGCCTTCCTCACCCCGGCGGCGGACCGCGGCTCGGACTCCGTGCTGGTGGGTACCGACTACCTCGTGGCCTTCACCCGCTCGGACGCCGTCACCGCGGTCATGGAGTACCTGACCTCCCATGAGTGGGCCCGCACGCGGGCGGCGCTGGGCGGGGTGGCGACCGCCAACCAGGGCGTTGACCCGGACCTGGCGCCCAGCGACGTCGGTCGGCGCGCCACGCGGCTGCTCCAGTCGCGCCAGACGACTGTGGAGATGGACGCCTCGGACTCGATGCCCGTGAGTGTGGGCAGCAGCGCCATGTGGCTCGGGCTGAGCCGGTGGTCGACCGGGGCGATGACCCCCAAGGAGGCGCTCAAGCAGGCCGAGTCGGCCTGGCCGAAGCAGAAGTAGCCGTCCCCGGCGGGCAGCGTCGAGTGGGCGCGGGAGCGAGGCGCTCAAGAGCAGTCCGGAGCATTGATCCGCGTCAGGCGGGTCGATAGCCTGGGATCCCCAGCGGATCAAGGAGGACTCATGGGACTGGGATGGTTCGGCGCCCCCGAGCACAAGCGTTGGCTGGCCTACGAGACGCATGCGCTGCTGCACTACGTGCGCGCCGCGCAGGTGCCCACCGGATTCGGCTGGATCGGTCAGAACGGTGAGGTGGACCCCTCCCATCCCGTCGAGCTGTGGATCACCGGCCGCATGACCTTCGCCTTCTCCCTGGGGGCGATCATGGGGATCCCCGGCTGCCGCCGCTACGCCGACCACGGCGTGCGCGCCCTGAACGGCCCCCTGCGCGACCCGGTCAACGGCGGCTGGTACTCGGCGATCGGCCCCGAGCCCGACGCCGAGGGGCGGGGCGTCCCGATCGACGGCGAAGCCCGTAAGGAGTGCTACCAGCACGCCTTCGTGCTCCTGGCCGCGGCCACGGCGACGGCCGCCGACCGGCCCGGCGCCCACGAGCTGCTGCGCGACGCCATCGCCGTCCAGGACCGCTACTGGTGGGACGAGGCCCAGCAGATGCCGGTGGAGTCCTACGCCGCCGACTTCACCGGCCCCGAGGACTACCGCGGCATCAACGCCGCCATGCACACGGTGGAGGCCTACCTGGCCACCGCCGACGTCACCGGCGAGGCGCGCTGGCTGGAGCGGGCCCTGAAGATCGCCGACTTCGCCGTCAACGTCCAGGCCCGCGAGCACGGCTGGCGCCTGCCCGAGCACTACTCCACCTCCTGGGAACCGCGCCTGGACTACAACCGCGACGAGCCCGCCCACCCCTTCCGGCCCTACGGCGTCACGCCGGGCCATGCGCTGGAGTGGGCGCGCCTGACCGTGCAGCTGCGTGGGGCGCTCATCAACCGCTCCATGAGCGCGCCGGACTGGATGCTTGAGGCCGCCGAGCACATCTTCGATCAGGCCCGCACCGACGGCTGGCGCGTCGACGGTGCCCCGGGCTTCGTCTACACCACGGACTTCGACGGCAGGCCGGTGGTCCACGAGCGCATGCACTGGGTCGTCTGCGAGGGCATCTCGGCGTCGGCCGCCATCCGTCAGGCCCTGCTCGACGACGGGCACGGGGAGATCGACGTCGAGCACTACGAGCACTGCTACCGGGCCTGGATCGACTACGCCGAGGAGTTTCCTCATCGAGGCGCCCGGCGTGTGGACCCACGAGCTCGACCGCGACAACCGGCCCTCGACCCGCACCTGGGCCGGGCACCCGGACATCTACCACGCCCTGCAGGCGACCCTCATGGCGCGCCTGCCGGTGTGGCCGGCCATCGGGCAGGCCCTGGCCGAGGGGCGGCTCGACGAGCCGAGCTCGCTGCTGCCGGCGCGTGCCAGCAAGCCGCACCGGCGCGGGTTCTTCGGCAGGTCCTAGGGCCTGCCGCGGAGGTAGCCGGGCCGGAGTCGGGGCAGCGGGGTCAGCGGGGCAGGGTAGGTCGTGCGTTCGTACCCTCTACCCCTCGAACGCGAGGCATAAGGTACGACCGCGACGTCGACGACCGGTGGGTTCGTGGTGACCGTGGGGCCCACAGGGATGGTAGGGTCTGTGCCTGCCGCACCCCTAGGGTGCGACTAGGAGAGGTGACAGAGCGGCCGAATGTGGCGGTCTTGAAAACCGCTGTGCGCCTGGCGCACCGGGGGTTCGAATCCCCCCCTCTCCGCTTACACGCCGCAATATCAACGAAAACTCATCAAGGTTTCCTGAGTCAGGTGAGTGTGGCGGCGTTCTCGTTGCCGGTGAGCTCGGCGGCCATCGAGTGCAACCTGATGATTCTCCAGATCGGGAGCCAGTCCTGTATCGTTCTAATGCTGCGGGTAGCCATCTCAGCAATGACATCTATGTCAATACCGAGAGAGATGGGAAGCAGCCTCGGCCTTAGTGTGGTGACTATGCCGTGATAGCCAAGAGAGACACCTTCCGCGATACCGAATTGACGAACGAGGGGAAGACGTGACGGAAGACTACCTAGCCATAACAGTCAGCGCCCGGCAGTGGATCGGGCTGTGCGCGTTGGCTGGCGGGTACTTCATTGCTCTCCTCGACCTGACAATTATTAACCTCGCAGTTCCCTCGCTGACACGGGACTTAAGCGCGTCCACAGCCCAGGTGTTCTGGGCGGTCAACAGCTATGGTCTCGTTCTCGCACTGGCGATCATCCCGTCAGGTCGTTTAGGCGACCGATTCGGGCACCGACGGCTCTTCCTTCTGGGGACGATCGTCCTGGCGGCTGCCAGCCTCGCCTGCGGTGTTGCGACCTCTCCGTTCGTTTTGATCGCCAGCCGGTTCCTTCAGGGGCTTGGTGCCGGCATGCTGGTACCGCAGACTCTCACGCTCATCGGCGTTACCTTCCCTGAAAATATCCGCGGGCGCGCAGTTGGCATCTGGGGGTCAATTGCAGGAACTGCGTCCGTCATCGGCCCCCTTGCTGGTGGAGTATTGATTGATGGTCTTAGTTGGCGCTGGGTCTTCCTCATCAACCTTCCGATTGCAATTCTCGTCGTGGTTCTGGGTCTGCGAAGTCTTCCGATCGAGGTGGTCCGGTCCGTGAGGGTTGATTTCGTGGGCACCTTTCTTGCGGGCATCGGTCTTGTGGCACTTCTCTATGGATGCCTGCAAGGTCCCTATGCGGGCTGGGACCCCCTGACCATTGCTTGCCTGCCGTTCGCTGTGTTCTGCCTGTTTGCGTTCTTTTGGCATGAACGCCGCGTGGATTCGGCGTACGCAGTTTTTCCGCAGTCTCTTCGCAAGAATCCACGGTTCCTCACTGCCGCCGTATTTGGGCTCTTTGTGGCCCTTGGTGTATTCGCTTTGACGTTTCTCGTATCGAACTACATCCAGTCCGTGATGGGGCAAACGGCGTTCTGGGCGGGGGGTGCTCTTGCGCCAGCGTCGATTGCTTCCGTGGTTACAGCACCTATTGCGGGCCGCTGGGTTGATGAAGGGAAGGCGCGCCTCGTGCTACAGATCGGCTTCGGGGCGTCCGCGATGGGAACCGCTTTGAGCATGCTGATTGCCGCTACTGGGGTTTCTTGGATGTGGTTCCTGGGAGCGACTATCGTTTTCGGCGTCGGAAATGGCTTCTTGATGGCACCACTGACAGCAGTAGGTATGGCCGCACTGAGGAGTGATGAGTTCGGTGCTGCGTCCTCCCTTCTCAACGTCCTTCGCCAAGCCGGTCCGGTGCTAGGGGGAGCCGTTGTCGGGCTCTTGATACAGGTGCTCGCTGCCGCACCTACTGATGTCGACCCGCTGGGGCTATCGAGGTCGACCGTTGCATCGGTACTGACTGTTCCATTGCTGCTGTTTTTTACTGGGTTCTTCGTGTATTCGTTCGTTCCGAGGTTGCTGGTGTCGGCAATGGACTGAGGTGGTTTCGCGTCAGAGTTCTGCCGTGCATTCTGGCATAGTATGGAAGGGTGTATCTCGCGGAGGTTGCACAGATTGAGGTCTGACTGATGTTCGGTGCTACTCTAGGCTTCTGTCGCAAGGAGTGAGGGGAGGTCGCAGTTAATGCCCGAGTCTAGTGCAGAGTTAGATGAATTACGTCGCCGAGTTGATGAGCAGTCTCAACGCATCGAAGAGTTGCAGGATGCCTTGCGCACCTTGTCTATAGCGGTCCAGTATCGGAAGGAAGAGCCTTACCTGGCCTTCCAGGCCGAGCACGGTATCACCGGACGGCGAAGGATTGCTCTGAATGCGGCCATCAATGGGGTGCTGTCTCGAGCGCAGGGACGTGTGAACCCACTCAGCTCAAGGGTTCGTGAAGAACTCCTGGAAGATTATCCAGCGCTGGCCAAGGCGTATGCGCTGGAGCCGATCGACTGGGATGAGGCTGTTCGCGTCGTCGGCGAGGTGCTGGGTAGTGAGCATCTCGGTAGGCAGGCGCTGGAGGCGCATCGCGCCCGTGGGTTGGGGCTGGAAGGTCACCGAGCGCTCTCTCGATGACCGACCTCCGCACTGTGGGCGGGGTCTGTCAACGCCGGCGGTTCCCACCCGTACTCAGGTGACAGCAGCTGTCTTGATGAACTCATAGCGCTGCAGCGCATCGATGCCTGCACCCGGTGGCGGGCAGGGCGCCGAGGGCCTTGAGTCAGACGAAGCTCGAGGTATCGGTGGCGCACACGCGCAGGCGGTGCCCATCGGGGTCGGTTGCCACAAAGGTGTAGCCGAACTCGAGGACGGTCGGCTCCAGAACCATCGGAATGCCCAGCATCTTCCACTGCGCGTGAAGACGATCGACATCGGCACGCTCGACGTTGCTGAGACTCAGCTCGGTCCCGCCTACGTATGGCTCGGCAGCGGGTTCAATCTCATCGGCCGCCTGCAGGCCGAGAGTGACGTCATCGGACAATGCGAAGACGCTGAATCCTGGATAGGTCTTGATCGGTTCATGACCGAGAATCCGGCGGTAGAAGGTGGTACTCGCCTCGACGTCGGAGACGTAGAGGATGACGCTGTTGGGAACGAAGGTCGTCATGGTGATGCTCCTGAGACTCTCACGGGTATACGAGGTGGGCGGACGACGTCGAGGTTAGAGAGCATTGGTGCCACCTTGTGTCACGTACGTGCGAGGATGAGTCGGTGCGTGCTGACCGCCTACTGTCCATGATCTGGCTGCTGCGCACCCATGGTCGTCTGTCCGCCGAGGACCTGGCGCAGCGGCTGGAGGTCTCACGGCGTACCGTGCTGCGGGACGTTGAGGCGCTGTCGGCTGCGGGAGTGCCGGTATGGTGCGAGCGGGGACCTCATGGCGGAGTGAGAATCGACCCCGGCTTTCGCATTGACGTGACGGGACTGAGCCGTGAGGAGAGCCGGGCTCTCTTCGCCGGTCTCACCAGCTGGGGTGCTGCGCCACTGGGCCTTGGCGACGCCCTCGCCTCCGCGTCTCGCAAGCTGCTCGCCGCCGTCCCCGACAGCCATCGCAGCCGGTCCATGGGCATCGCCTCGCGCGTCGTGGTTGATCCTCAAGGGTGGCTTCCCCTGCCCGAGAGTGAGCGGGCCGACGCCGTCTTCCATGCTGTCCAGGAAGCGGTCTTGACGCGCCATCGACTGCGTATGGTCTTCCGTCACAAGTCGAGGATGACGACGCAGGACGTCGTCGATCCGCACGGAATAGTTGCTGCTGGTCGCAGCTGGTACCTGTGCGCCTCACACGGCACCGAGGTTCGCTTCACCAGGCTCTCTCGGATCGAAGAGGCTGACGTACTCGCTGAGGAGTGTGCTGACGACTCCGGCTTCGATATGGCCGCGGCATGGCAGAAACAGCGCGAGGAGTTTCTCGAGAGGTTCGAGGCGATCACAGCCACTGCCTGGGTACGGGATGAACGCTGGAGCGATGTGCAGGAGTGGACATTGCGCGCAACGACGACCGATGCAGACGGCGAACCTCCCGAAGATGAGGGATGGAGCTGTCTCCGGCTGGAGTTCATGGACCACCTGCATGCCATGACGATTCTGCTTCGGCTCGGCCCGGATGCCTGCGTCATCACCCCCAAGCGCCTGCGTCAGGACCTCCTCGACTACGTGGACCTCATACGTGAGCGGTACCGTACCGATGGGACCTGATGACTGGCGGTTGAGGCGGCAGCTCGCACGTCGCCCCGACGGCGGTGAGCAGGTCGAGGTGCCCGCACCGTGTCTTCGGCGGTTTGCTCGCACCGGCATCCTCCCGGTAGGCTGCCCGTGCGTCCCGCGGTGGAGCCGTGGGAAGGCGATGGAGATGTCGCATAGTGGCCTAGTGCGCCTCCCTGCTAAGGAGGTTGGGGTGGAAGCCCCTCGGGAGTTCGAATCTCCCCATCTCCGCCGGACTGATGAGCCCCGGTGCGCAGCGGCGTGCCGGGGCCTCGTCGTCCCCGGGACGCCCGTCGCGGCGGCCCTGGCGGCTCCCCAGTGGCTGAATGATCCCCGTGAATCGGGTCGCCATCGGGCGTTCGCCTCTGGCCGATCGGGGTGCCTGCGTGTCTTCCTGCGTCGATCCGGGATAGCGTGATGCTGTACTCGACTGAGAGGGAACTCATGTCTGATCACGACGCAACCCAGCCGCCGACCGCCGGCTCGCCCCGCCCCGATCAGGGCGACGAGTTCAACGCCCGGACCGTCCTCATCAACCAGGACCTGCTCGACGCTGCGCGCGCCGAGCAGCAGGCCAATGGGCAGGCGCCCGGCTCCGCCCCTGGCGCTGCGCCCGGCGCCCAGGCAGGATCGTGGCGCCCGCGCAGCCCGACCTGCCGGCCGGGCCTCCTCCTGAGGAGCAGACGCGCGCCTACTCCGCACATGCCGCACAGGCGGCAGCCCAGCCCGGTGCGGCGTCGGCAGACCCCTACCTTCAGGCCGGCTCCTTCACCCAGCAGGGAGGGGCGAGCCAGCCGGGCCAGCCCAGTCAGCCCTCACAGTTCGGCCAGCCCGACCCGGCCGGGAGTGCCGGATTCGGAGCCCCCGCCTCGCCCTTCCAGCCCGGGCAGCCGAACGCGCAGCATGCCGCCCAGCCGGCGCCCTACAGCCAGCCGGTACAGCCCGCCTGGGGCGGGCCCACGGCCGACGACGGTGCCGCAGCCGCCGCAGCAGCCGCGTCGCCGCCCTTCGACCAGTCCGCCCCCGGCATCCCCTCGGACCCGGGCACCTCCTCGGCCCCCGCCGCCGGTGCGGCTCCAGGGACTGAGACGAGTCGGGAGACCCTGCACTGGCAGGGGCAGCAGCCGCAGGCCCAGCCGGCAGGCCTGCAGGACCAGCAGCCCTTCGCACAGCAGCCCGCCCCGCACTCGCACCCCTTCAGTGGGGGCCATCAGGACGGGGACGTCGGCATGTCCTCAGTCTTCCCCACGGCGACCGCGCGCGCTGAGGCCGAGCAGGCCACGGAGGCCTTCGCCCCCGACGCGACCCAGGCGGTCACCCAGTCCGCGCCGTCGTCCTCAGCCTTCGCGTCGCAGGGCTCGGCGCCCCAGTGGGGATCAGCCCCCTCCTCCGACGCCGCAGCCGGGCAGGCCCCGTCCTTCCCCGACATGGCTGCTCCTGCGACGGGCTCGCCGTTCGCGCGTCCGGCAGGAGGCGGAGCGCTGGCGGCGGCGCGGTCCGAGGAGTCTGAGAGCGCGGACTCCGTGGGCAGCTGGATGCTGACGATCCTGCTGGCGGGCATCCCGTTGTTCGGGCTCATCTACATGCTGATCCTGGCCTTCGGCAGCGGCCACTCCGCCAGCAAGAGGAACTGGGCAAAGGCCACTCTCATCTGGGCGGTCATCGGTGCCGTCCTGAGCATCCTCTTCGTCGTCGTGCTCGGTGCGCTCGGCTGGACGTTCAACGCCGGGAGTGCCGGAGGCACTGGCGTCGGATAGAGCCCCAGCGGCTCGAAGGCGAGCACCGCTGCCACAGCAGCGCGCACAGAGCCGGAGCCCCGTCGTCGGCGGGGAACTCCGGCCCTGTGCCCATCCTCACGGGGAACGGATTTGTCCCCTGGGTGGACGCTGAGTAGTGTTCTACCCGTCGGCAACGACATGCGCCTGTAGCTCAACGGATAGAGCATCTGACTACGGATCAGAAGGTTGGGGGTTCGAATCCCTTCGGGCGCACCAACACCCCGTCATCGGCTGAACAGTCGGAGCCGGGGTGTTTTCCATTGTACGGACTACTCAGAGGCGAGTGTGGTCTGAGTTACCCTGTGGCTGTAGCTCCATCAGTCACGTGCTGGACAGTCGGGAGAGCATCTTGCTCGCCAAGGAGCATGAGAAGTTGACCTTCGGTCTCAACACAGTCACGACTGGCTGGTAAAATTTGCGTCGTTCCATCGTGGTGGCGCGTGAGCGCCGTCGACAGCATGAGGAAGATCACTCTGTGGCGGGTACGTTGAAGTGGGACTACGACGATGCACAGCGGGCAGTTAAAGAGTTGAACTCAGCCAGCACCGAGATTGACGGGAAGACGGTCGAGCTGCCGTCTGGGTGTGGGGCCTCGCAGGCGGACGCCTCACGAGTCATCACGACTGTGGAGATGGCGCTCACGGGGATGCAGACGAGTATCCCTGGAACATCCACCTTGCTGTCGTCCGCGAGTGAGTCGATGCGGAAGACGGATGAGAACAACGCCAGTTCTACTCCGACGTCGCACTCGAATTCCGGGTCCAACTGAAAGTAAGAAGCCAGCATGCCTATTGATACTCACCTCGACGCCACACCATCAGACATTACGGCTTCGGCCATCAAGATTGGAAATTTGAAGACAGCCGTTGATAACTCGATCGATCATCTTGCAAATGCCCGTAAAGATGCGGGAAGCCTTGAAGGTGAATCGGCTACTGGGGCTCAGAACCTGATCAATAGTGCGGTAAAGACATGTGAAGGCATGGTCAAGGATCTGACCAATTACAAGAACGCTCTCGACAACTTGGCGAGCGGGCTGACGTCGATAGGTTCATCGCTGGCCAGCATTAGGGAGCAGGCCACTGCTGGCGGTTTGACAATGTCGGGGGAGCTGGTCCTTAAGCCGGAGTTCACAGAACAGCAACCATCAGGTGATGCCGATGAGAAAACACTTAAGGCATACGGTGAGCGCCACAATGACTATCTAGCGAAAAATGATCTATATAACTCGTTAGTAACTCAGACAAACGACATTCGCACCCGGGAGACCGAGGTGAGGAAGGCGTTCACGGATTCATGTAACGCCGTGGCTGATCGTGGTTGGATTGCGACGACTAAGACGGCAATGATGGTCGTTGCTCGAGGCGGCAATATCAAGACGTTGGCAGAGGGGTTCGGTCTCAAGGCATCGAAAGCAAATGTTTCGCAGAAGGTGACAAGTTACAAATCGCTCGCCTCTCATTCGGCAAAGCGCGGGAAGCACGTCAAGTACAACCCGAAGAAGATGGTTACTCGTAGACGTGCACCCAAGGGTTGGAAAGATGCCTGGAAGAACCGGAAGCTTGAACGCTGGAGCCCGGCTGGCGGTCAGGAGGGTTCTGCGGGCGGTAAGGTGGTAACAGCAGCAAGAAAAGCTGCACCTACACTGAAGTGGGCAGGTCGTGCCTCCAATGTTGCCTCTTTTGCAGTGAGTTCCTATGAGCAGTACCAGAAAGACGCTCAGGATCCATCGCTCAGTGAAGGAAAGAAGGTCACGCGCGCCGCAACAACAGGTGCGCTGACTGCGGGTGGTGGATGGGCCGGTGGATGGGCCGGGGCTCAAGTGGGTGCCACTGTTGGGGCTTGTGTTGGAGGCCCTGCGGGGGCAGCGATCGGCGGTGTTGTTGGTGGTATCGCCGGTGGTATTTCGGGGTCTGAGCTAGGGAAGGGATTTGCCAAAAAGGTCAACAGCTGGTTCAAATAGGAGTTTCCTGGTTGGAGTTGTTGTGTATCCGGATTTGAACCTGTCTGACGCGCAAGTCGGTGTGGGGTGCCTCGTTCTGGGGGCGGTGACGATGGTGAACTGGTGGTTCGCCATGTTCTCGGACCACTGGTACGGGGATCTGGGACGCTCCTTTGGTGAAGGTGAGTTCAATGTGGGACGGAATACCGTCGCCCTTACCCTGCCTTCCGTGGGTCTGCTGTTCTTGTGTGCTGGCGTGGGTGTACTTTTTGAGCGCAGGGGTCGCGAGGGCGATGTGGTGGTTAGTTTCTTCTATATCGCCGCTATCACGTTTCTTGTTGTCGCGGTTTTGAGTCTGATTCCGTTTCCGTTGCCGGGGCCGATGTATCCGGAGTGGCAAATGGAGAAGCGTCGGGCTCGTGCGGAGGCGGCCGCGCGTGAGGCAGGCCTTGACGATGAACCGGTGCAGTCGACTGGCCGCCACGCGGCCGAGCCTCGCAAACCCGGACCCAGCAGGGGCCCCGGCCGCCACTCGAAGTGACGAGGATAAGAGCGAGCTTCGCGTGAGGAAGAGGATCGTGCACTTATGGACCGGTTCGTCGCATGAGAGCGCTGGCGGGAGGCATCGTGTACCCGCAGATCCACTTCACTGAGTCACAAGCCGGCGTGGTCTGTCTCGTTCTGGGGATGGTGACGATGGTGAACTGGTGGTTCGCCATGTTCTCGGATCACTGGTACGGGGATCTGGGCCGCTCCTTCGGAGAAGGTGAGTTCAATGTGGGTCGTAATACGATCTCGCTCGTTCTTCCGGCTGTGGGGGTGGCGTTTTCCATTGGTGGTTGTGGGATGCTGCTGTACCCTTCAGGTAGTAGTGGGGGCATGCCCAAGGTGTTGATGGGTACTGCTCTCTTCTTCGTGGTGGTGGCGCTGCTCGGGCTGATTCCGTTTCCGTTGCCTGGGCCGATGTATCCGGAGTGGCAGATGGAGAAGCGTCGACTCGTGCGGAGGCTGCGGCTCGGGACGCCGGCATGGACGATGAGCTGACGCAGTCGACTGGCCGCCACGCAGCCGAACCCCGCAAGCCCCGCCCCAGGGGCCCCGGCCGCCACGCGAAGTGACGAGGGCAGGAGCGGGCTCCGTCTAAAAGGGGAGGCGTGTGACTTGTTGACTGGTTCGTCGCATGAGAGCGCTGGAGGGAGGCATCGTGTACCCACAGGTCAACTTCACTGACACTCAAGCCGGTGTTGTGGGTCTTATTCTGGCCTGAGTTGCACAGTTTTTAGTGCCCTGTTGGGATGTTCAGGGCGGTGAGGATTTTCTCGGCTTCGGGGGTCAGGGGGTCGGCGGCGGTGAGGTGGTGGCCGTTGAGGTTGATGGTGACGTCCTGGAGGGGCTTGAGGGCGCGGATGGTGCGCTTGACGCTGATCCCGGTGGTCTCCTGAAGATAGCGGGCGACGGCCAGGGCGGCCATGACCACCGTCAGGTGAGCCTCGATGGCATCGCGGGTGTGGTGGAAGACGGGGCGGGCTCTCAGGTCGTGCTTGCTCATCCGGAAGGACTGCTCGACGTGCCACAGCTCGTGGTAGGAGGAGACGACCTCACCGGCGCCCATCAAGCGGGACGGAATGTTGGTGACATACCCCTTGAGCCCCACCAGCGACCTGGCCCGGGCCAGGGACGCCTCATCGAGGACCTGATCGCCTTTATGGGTGGTGACGAACCGCGTTCCCTTGGGACGCTTCTCGCCGGCGATGACGGCCCGGGCCCGGTTCTCCTGAGCGGTCAGGGTCCGAGTGTCCCGGGCCGCGCGCTTCTTGGAGTAGGCCCACACCGCCCTCCACGACCCCGTATACTCGACCGGGTCCCAGATGGGCTCAGCCCTGAGGCTCTTATCCCGCTCGGTGTTCGAGCCCCTCTTGGGGGTGATGGTGTCAATGAGCTGCCCATCGGTGAGGGCGTCACCGGCCCAGTGGAAGTGGGCCTCCAGGTCGCCTGGGGCCCGGACCTGGCGGGCCCCGACAATGAACCGCAACCGGGCGTCATCCAGGGCCGCCAGGTTGGCGGCCGAGAGCATGCCGGCATCAGCGACGATGACGAGCTGCTCAATACTGTGAGCCTGTTGGAAGGCCTCCACGATGGGGATGATCGTGGTGGTCTCGGCCTTACTTCCTTCCCAGCACCCGATTCTCAGGGGGAAACCACGGCGGTCGACCAGCAGGCCGACGATGACCTGGGGGTCGACCCGCCTGTCCTTGGAGTAACCGACCTTGCGTAGGTCGTCCTCCTTCTCAGCCTCGAAATAGAGCGTGGTCACGTCATAGAGGCACAGGGCCAGACCGGAGGTGTTGGTGACGTGCTCGAGCAAGGCCCCAGACAGGCTCTCACGGTAGCCCCGCTCGACGCAGCGGCCCAGGGACGCGTACAGGGTGTTGCGGTGAGCCGGGGCCGGCCAGCCGATCTCGGACAGGACCCTGGGAGTGTCGGCCTTGGATGTCGGCTCGATCAGACGAGCGGCGACCATCTGCTCAAAGGCCCGGTCACCCCCGACCGCCTCACCCAGCCCCAGACGGGTATAGGCTGTCTTGATGGCCTCGATCAGCCAGGCCGACCTGCGCGAGACGATCTGCGGCCTTCGCACCGCACCACCGTCACCCGGCCCCTGACCACCCACCTCGTCAGCGTCATCGTTGAGTGCCGGACCCAGGTCCAGGACCTGCTGACCAGCCAGGAGCCGCTGGCGCCCCAGACGCATCAGCGCAGTCAGCTCAGCCTCGTCATGGGCCGACCCCAGGTGCTCCACGATCCGGCGCACACCATGCTCCTTGGCCACGACCTGCACGGCCGTGGCCCCCGAGGCTGTCTTGACCTGACGCAGGTACGGACTCACCCACCAGATCCTACCGCCGCCTTAGTGCCCCGAAACGACCACCCCACCCCCAGAATCCCAACGAAAAACCCCCACTCTGAAACACAAACCACCCCAACCTGTGCAATGGGGTGCGTGGTGTTTCTCGGACTGGGGAGTTTTTCTTCCCGTGAGTCGATAGGATGGATACCATGCCAGCAGCGAAATACTCAGAAGAGTTCAAGGCGCAGGTTGTGCGTGAAGTCATCGAGAAGGAACGCACGATAGCGTCAGTGGCCGACTCATATGACCTTGTTGCTCAAACAGTAGGTAACTGGGTCGCAAGATACAAGAAGGAACACGCCACAGACCAGGATCGTAAGAAGGCTTCCGAGTCAGCCGAGATCGCAAAGTTAAAGGCAGAGGTTCGTGAGCTGCGCGGGGAGAACGAGTTCCTGAAAAAAGCAGCTGCCTTCTTCGCCAAGGAACGACCGTGACTGATCGCTACGAGCTCATTAACCGCGAAGAAGGCCATTATCCCATCTCCTCAATGTGTCGATGGTCCAGGGTATCAAAATCAGGGTACTACTCTTGGCGCGACCGGCCCCAGTCGCAGACGGCAATTCGGAGGGAGGAGCTGGCCATTATTATTAAGGACGTTTTTGAGGACTCTGATGGCACCTACGGGTACCGGCGCATCCAGGTGGTCCTGGAGCGGCGCGGTGTGCGGGCCGATGGGTCCACGATCCGCGCCATCATGCGTGACCTGGGGCTACAGGCCGCACAGCCGCGGGCAAAGGTCCGAACCACGGTGCCGGCCCAGGACCTGGATGAGCGGCCGGACCTGCTCAGGCGGGACTTCACCGCAGATGAGCCCGGCAAGAAGCTGTGCGGGGACATCACCTACGTCAGGACGTGGACCGGATTCGTCTACCTGGCGACCGTTCTGGACTGCTGCACGAAAAAGGTGGTGGGTTATGCGATGGCCGACCACATGCACACGTCCCTGGTGTGCCAGGCCATTGATATGGCGGTGCGCAGGTGCCCGGTCGAGGATGGTGTGACGGTCTTTCACTCGGACCGAGGTAGTCAATACACGTCTCAGAGGTTCTTGGATCACCTCAAGGGTTATGGTATTCGTCCCTCGGTGGGGCGTACGGGGGTGTGTTGGGACAATGCGTGGGCTTCAGTCGTTCAATGCCACGCTCAAGAATGAGAGAGTCCACCGGATGGTGTATCCCACGAAGGATAAGGCGATCAAGGATATTGCCTCGTGGATCGAGCTGACATACAATCATGTCCGCCTTCACTCAGCCCTAGGGTATCGCACTCCTAACGAGGTCGAACGCGATTTCCTGGACCTGAAGAAGGCAGCCTGAAACACAAACAAGCACTGTCCGAAAAACACCCAGCAGTCCACAACTCAGGTGGGTCTTATTCTGGGGGCGGTGACGATGGTGAACTGGTGGTTCGCCATGTTCTCGGACCACTGGTACGGGGATCTGGCCGCTCCTTCGGAGAAGGTGAGTTCAATGTCGGGCGAAATACAGTTGCGCTGACTTTGCCGGCAGTTGGATTATTCTGCTTGTTTGGTGGTGCGGGTCTGCTGTTCGATCATCGGTTCGGTCAGGGTGATCCGCTCGTCGGTTTCTTTGTGGTAGGCACTGTCATTTTTCTTGGAGTTGCTGTGCTGAGTCTGATCCCCTTTCCGCTGCCGGCCCCGATGTACCCGGAGTGGCAGATGGAGAAGCGTCGGGCTCGTGCGGAGGCGGCTACGCGTGAGGCAGGCCTTGACGATGAACCGGTGCGGTCGACTGGCCGCCACGCCGCTGAGCCCCGCAAACCCCGCCCCAGGGGTCCCGGCCGCCACGCGAAGTGACCGTGCCCCGGCATCGTCCGCACCCCAGACGGGTCAACACCCCCGGTTCAGGCCGTGGCGGCCTCGAAGGCCTGGGTCAGGTCCGCGATGAGGTCGTCGACGTGCTCGATACCGACGCTCAGGCGCATGAGCCGGTCACTCAACCCGTAGGAGGCGCGCACCTCGACGGGCACGTCCGCGTGCGTCTGCACCGACGGGCACGTCACCAGCGACTCCACGCCGCCCAGGGACTCGGCGAAGGTGAACACCCGCACCGAGGCCAGGAAGCGGGCCACGTCCACGGACTCGGCCAGATCGAAGCTCACCATGCCCGAGTGTCCCGGGTAGAGTACCCGCGTCACGTAGGGGCTCGAGCGCAGGAACTGCGCGATCGCGGTGGCGTTGGCCTCGTGGCGCTCCATGCGCAGTGCCAGGGTCTTCAGGCCGCGCAGCAGCAGGAAGCAGTCGAAGGGCCCCAGCGTCGCCCCGATCGTGTTGAGCCGGTAGCTCAGCCGCTCGGCCAGGGCGTCGTCGGTCACCACGGCCACGCCCGCCATGACGTCGTTGTGCCCGCCCAGGTACTTCGTGCCCGAGTGGACGACGACGTCGGCCCCCAGCTCCAGGGGCCGCTGCACCACCGGGGTGTAGAAGGTGTTGTCCACCACCAGCCTCGCCCCGGCGGCGTGGGCCAGCTTGGCCGCCTCGGGGATCGCGATCTCCTCCATCATCGGGTTCGTGGGCGTCTCGATGATGACCAGGTCGGCCGGGTCGGCCAGCGCCCCGCGCAGACCCTCGATGCCCAGGACGAAGTCGACGTCGGCCGCCCCCTCCTCGGCCAGGACCTCCAGGAAGCGGAAGGAGCCGCCGTACAGGTCGCGCAGCGCCACGATCCGGCTGCCGTGCGGCGCCAGCGTGCGGGTTACCAGCTCCAGGGCCGCCATCCCCGAGGACAGGGCGAAGGCCGCCGTCCCGCCCTCCAGGCGGGCCAGGGCGTCCTGGAGGACGTCGCGGGTGGGGCTGGCCGTGCGCGTGTAGTCGTAGCCCGTCGACTCGCCCAGGCCCGGGTGGCCGTAGGCGGTCGACAGGTGGATCGGCGTCGTGATCGCACCCGTGGCCGGGTCGGTCCCGGTGCCCGAGCACACCAGCAGCGTCTCCAGACGGGCTGTGGGTCCGGGGCCGACGACGTCGGGTGGTGGTGAACGGGGAAGGTGCGGGCGGCTGGCGACTGGGAACACTCGGGGCGAGCGGCGGGCTGGGGGGCGGACGGACTGGTCATGAGTGCTTTCTCCTCATGGGCGGGGAGCGGCGGGAAGGAATGATGACTGACGGTCGACGGCGACGCGGGTGGCGGACGCCTGCGGGCCGGCCCGCTTGGCGCGGCCCGGGCGAAGCGGCTCAGGCGGACAGGGCGGCGGGGCCCTGCCCGGCATGCCCGGCATGCTCTGCGGCGCGCGCGGTCACGGCGGCCACTGCCGCCTCCAGCCGGTCCAGGGCGGCGTCGAGGGTGGCGCGGGGGCAGGCGACGTTGATGCGGGTGAAGCCCTCGCCGCCGGCGCCGAAGATCCGGCCGTCGTCGAGCCAGAGGCCGGCCTCGTGGAGCATGACCTCGTCGAGCCGCTCGGGCTCGAGCCCGGCGGCCTGAAGGAATCCCGAGCAGTCCAGCCACAGCAGGTAGGTGCCCTCGCAGGGGGCGGCCTTGATCCCCTCGATCCGCTCCAGGCGCGCCTCGACGTGGGCCCGTGCGGCGGCGATGTGCTCGCGCAGGGCGTCGAGCCAGGCGTCCCCGCTCTCGTAGGCGGCCCGGCAGGCCGTCAGGCCCAGGGTATTGGGCTGGGAGTAGCCGGTGGTGGCCAGCTCTCGGCGGAAGGCCCTGCGCAGACGGGCGTCGGCGATAAGGATGTTGGCGACCCTGCAGACCCGCCAGGTTGAAGGACTTCGACGGCGAGGTGCAGGGTGATCGTGTGCGGCGGCCGCCTCGCCCAGGGAGGCGAAGGGGGTCGTCGCGAAGCCCGGCAGGGGCCAGGTCGGCGTGGATCTCGTCGGCCACGACGACGACGCCGTGGCGGGACGTGACCTCCTCCAGCGCGGCGAGGCTCCTCCCGGCTCCAGACCCGGCCGACCGGGTTGTGCGGGTTGCACAGGAGTAGCAGGCGCGCACCGGTCGCCCTCGATGGTCTCCTCCAGGGCGGCCAGGTCGCGGCGGTAGACGCCGTCGGCGTCACGCACGAGGGGGACGGCGGCCACGGTGCGCCCGTTGACCTCGACGACGTCGCGGAAGGGGTAGTAGACGGGCTCCTCGATGAGGACCGCCTCGCCCGGTGAGGTCAGGGCTCGCACGGCCAGGGCCAGGGCCGGGACGACGCCGGGGGTCACGGTGTTCCACTCGGCCTCCACCTGCCAGCCGTAGCGGCGGGAGAACCAGCCGGTCAGGGCCGCCCGGTAGGCGTCGTCGGGCTCGGAGTAGCCGAAGATGCCGTGGCGGGTGCGCCACAGCAGGGCGTTGGTGACGGCCGGCGCGGTGGCGTGGTCCATGTCCGCCACCCACAGTGGCAGGACGTCCTCGGGGCGGCCGCGCTTGACGGCGGAGTCCCACTTGAGGCTGGCCGTGCCGCGGCGGTCGGGGACCGCGTCGAAGGCGGCCGGGTCAACGGCGGGGGCGGTGAGGAGGGCGGAGCGGTCCGTCGAGGCGAAGGCGGCTGCGGGGGAGGAGGTGGCAGGCGCCTGAGGGGCCTGGAGGTCCGGGCGGGCCGGACAGGTGGAGTCGGCGGAGTCGCTGGATCTGGAGACGGGGCTGAGGTGGGCGTGCATGACAGAAGGTCCTCTCGGGTCCCCTGGCGGCGTGACACTCGCGAGCGCAAGGCGGCTGCTGCGGCGTCGGGCTCAGGGGCGGCCGGCGTGCGGGCCGGCCGAGGCGGCGGGTTCTCAGGGGATGAACACGGGGGTGTTGGGGCCTCCGCGGAGTACGACGAGCCGGTTTCAAGCGGCTCGGACTCTCACCGTTACGTGTCAGACAGCGACGGCTGGCGCTGTCAGCGCATGCACATTCGACCCTCGCCAAGGGTGCGCACCATCATCGCGCGGGCCTGGGGCGAAAGAGTCGTCATGGCGGTGAGCATAGCGGGAGCACCGCAGCCGGCGCCACCTCGTCCCGCACTGCATCGCCTCGGCAGTGAATCGGCTCATGGGGAAGACGATCCATATATTTAATCTGGACGGTTTTTGTAGCATGCTCTGACAGTGTCGACCACCGTGGCGCCGCGGGGGCCGACACTGTCCGCCCCCACCGGCTGGTTGAGGCGCATTCAGCGAGAGCGATTCATCGCTCCTCTCCAGCACCGTCACAAGACAAGGAGCCTGTCCACCCGATGAACCAGACATCAGATCAATTCGCGCCCCAGGGCTCGAGCGCGCCCCGTGCGCGGCCGGGCGATCAACCGACGCAGCATGCTCAAGGGAGTGGGTGGGGCCGCCGCCCTCGCCGCCGTGGGCACCGGAGTGTCCGTCGCCGCTGCGGCGCCCGCCCAGGCCGCCGGCCTGAACGTCGTCGAGCACCAGGACGGCGGCCGGATGCAGTACTACCGGTTCTCCACTCCGTCCATCGGCTGGAACCCGGCCGTCAACGTGCTGCTGCCCGACGGTTACAACCCCTCGCGCCACTACCCGGTGCTCTACCTCCTCCACGGAGGCGGTGGCGACAACGACTTCCGGATCTTCGACAAACTGGGCATTCGAAACTATACCGCGGGCCGAGAGCTCATCGTCGTCATGCCCGACGGCGGACTCGCTGGCTGGTACTGCAACCCGGTCGCCTCGAACGTCGGTCCCCGGAATTGGGAGACCTTCCACATAAGCGAGCTCATCCCCTGGGTGGACGCCACCTTCAGCACCATCGCGGAGTTCTCCGGGCGGGCCGTCTCCGGCTTCTCCATGGGCGGCTTCGGGGCACTGAAGTACACGGCCAAGTACTACGGGCACTTCGCCTCCGTCTCCTGCCACTCGGGACCCGCCGACCTGCGCGGGAAGGACGGCTCCACGATCACCCACTGGGCGAATCTGAGCTCGATGGTCGACCTCGGGGGCGGCATGGTCTACGGGGCGCCCTGGGACGAGGCGCGTGTGAGCGCCGACAACCCGATGGAGCACGTCGAGAGCTACCGGGGCAAGCGCATCTTCCTCACCTGTGGAACGGATACTGTTGACCTGAATGAGCGTCATGTTCTGCCGACCCAGAGGACCTTCGCAGGGGCACTGCGGGCCGCCGGCATTCCTCACGAGCACTATGAGGACGCGGGAGGCCACCTGGTGCGTCCGGAGCGGATGCAGCAGGATATCGATGGCATCGTCGCCCACCTGACCAAGGCGGGCTGAGGGCTCTCTCCCCGTTCTGCGGTCTGTCAGGTCCACTGACGCTGAGTCGTGGACCGGTCAGAGACTCGGCGTCGAGAACCGTGAGTTCAGCGGTTCTCGACGCCGAGCTCGCATGTACCCTCGGCTTCTCAGTCGGCCGGTCAACCGGCGCGGCGCAGGCGCAGGGAGTTGGTGACCACGATGACGCTGGAGGCGGCCATGGCGGCCCCCGCGATCATCGGGTTGAGCAGCCCGGCGGCCGCCAGCGGGATCGCGGCCACGTTGTAGGCGAAGGCCCAGAACAAGTTCTGGCGGATGATCCGCAGGGTCTCCCGCGACACCCGCACCGCGGCCACCGCCGCGTCCAGGTCCGTGCGCACCAGGGTGATGTCGGCGGCCTCGATGGCCACGTCCGCCCCCGAGCCCATGGCGAAACCCAGCCCCTGCGTGCCGGCCTGGGCCAGGGCGGCGGCGTCGTTGACCCCGTCACCCACCATGCCGACCACCGCGCCCTGGGCCTGCAGGTCGGCGACGACGTCGCGCTTGTCGGCGGGCAGCACCTCGGCGCGCACGTCGGCGGCGCCGATCCCCACCTGAGCCGCCACGTGCTCAGCGGCCCGGGCGTTGTCCCCGGTCAGCAGCACCGGGCGGATCCCCAGATCGCGCAGAGCCGCCACCGCCGCCCGCGAGGAGGGCCGCACCGTGTCCCGCACTACGAGAACGGCTACTGCCTGCAGCGGCTTCTTGTCGGCGTCTGCCCCAGCCTCGACGGCGTCAGTGGTATCCGCCGCGCCAACCGCGACGACGACGGCGGTCGCCCCGGAGTCCTGGACCCCTCCACAGCGGCCCGCACCGTCTCGGGAACCTCGGCGCCCATCTCATCGGCGAGCCAGCCCGGCCGGCCCACCGCCACCCGGCGCCCCTCCACCGTGGCGGACACGCCCCGGCCCTCATGGTTGGAGAAGCCGGTCGGTGCCGGCAGGTCGCCCAGGCGCTCGCGGGCGGCCGCCGTGATGGCCGCGGCGACCGGGTGCTCCGAGGCGGACTCGACCGCCCCCGCCAGGCGCAGCGCCTCGTCCCCGAGCGGGTTCAGGCTCGCGAGGGCGCCCGTCTGGCCGCTTGCGCCGGCGCCAACCTCGCCACTGCCGGCCGAGTCCGGGACCTGCGATGACGTCGGCTCCGTTCTGCCCACCTCCCGGCAGGCATCGATCTCCAGGCTCATGCGCCCCTGGGTGACGGTGCCGGTCTTGTCCATGACCATTGTGTCCAGTGCCCGTGTCGACTCCAGCACCTCCGGGCCCTTGATGACCACGCCCAGCTGGGCGGCCCGGCCCGAGCCGACCAGCAGCGCCGTCGGCGTGGCCAGACCCAGTGCGCAGGGGCAGGCGATGACGAGCACCGCCACCGCCGCGGTGAAGGCCGCCTGCGGGCTGTGCCCGGTGAGCAGCCACCCCCGCCAGGGTCGCGGCCGACAGCACCAGGACGATGGGTACGAACACCCCCGAGATCCGGTCCGCCAGGCGCTGGACGGGGGCCTTGCCCGCCTGCGCGGCCGTCACCATCCGGCCGATCCGGGCCAGCGTCGTCCCCTCACCCACGGCCGTGGCCCGCACCAGCAGCGCGCCGGAGGTGTTGACGGTCGCCCCGGTGACGGACTGCCCCGCCTCCACCTCAGTGGGCACGGACTCCCCGGTGAGCAGTGAGGCGTCCACGGCCGAGCGGCCCTCGACGACGACGCCGTCGGTGGCCACCTTCTCACCTGGCCGCACGAGGAACAGTTCCCCGGCAGCCAGGTCCTCAATGCTGATGCGCTCCTCGGCGCGGGTGGCCTCCGCGCGGGGCGTGCCGTCCTCATCGAGGACGTCGGCGGCGTCGCGGCTGCCCGACGGCGAGGTGAGGACCACGCGGGTGACCTCCTTGGCGCCCAGCTCCAGCAGGGCGCGCAGGGCGTCGCCGGAGCGGTACTTGGCGCGCGCCTCCGCGTAGCGGCCCGCCAGGAGGAAGGTGGTCACCCAGGCGGCCGACTCGAAGTACATGTGGGCGGCGTGCCCCTGGGAGCGGGGCAGCACTCCATGCTCATGCGCATGCCGATGTGCCCGGCCCCGCCGAGCACCAGCGCCCACAGGCTCCAGGCGGTCGCGGCGATCACCCCGAGCGACACGAGCGTGTCCATGGTGAAGGCCCCGTGCCGCAGCGCCCGGAAGGCCGCCTTGTGGAAGGGCCAGGCCCCCCAGACCGCCACCGGCAGCGCCATGAGCGCCACCGTCCACTGCCAGCCCGGCATCTGGAGGGCCGGCACCATGGAGATCGCCATGATCGGCACCGACAGGATGAGGCAGTAGAGGAGCCGCAGGCGCAGGTCGGCGGCCCGTTCCACGTGCGAGGCGCCCAGTGTCGGTGCGCCCCGACCGGAGGCGGAGCGGGGGGACGCGCCGCCGGCGCTGGCGGGAGCACCGGGGCGTGTCTCCGGCGATGCCGCCGCCATGGACAGCGTCGCGCGGCCGCCCGTGCCCTTGGCACTGCGCCGGCCTTCGGCCGAGCCGGGTGCGGACAGCCCCGACGCTGATGCTGCCGATGACACCGATGCTGCCGACGTCGTCGACGCGGGCTCGCCGGCCGGTGACGCCTCTGAGGCTGCCGGCTCATTCGGTGAGGCGGCGCCCAGCAGGGCGCCGGTGTAGCCGGCGCGGGCGACCGTGGCCAGGAGGTCGTCGACGCTCACCGTGCTCGGGGCGGTGACGCGGGCCGACTCGGTGGCGAGGTTGACCGAGGCGCTCACGCCGTCGAGCTTGTTCAGCTTCTTCTCCACCCGGGCCACGCAGCTGGCGCAGGTCATGCCCCCGATGGAGAGGCTGACGGTGTGCAGCTGCCCGCCCGGTTCCCGGCTGGTCGTACTCATAGGAGCCTTCCGTGTCCGTGTCGGTGTGCGTGGTCGCCCGTCGACGTCCGGACCCCGGGCGACGGCGGGGAGACGTCCGGGGTCAGCGCTCGCGGACGTCGCGCTCGACGGCGTCGAGCGTGTAGTCCCCGGCCTCATCAATGGCCTCGGCCAGGGCCGTGTCCTCCAGGCGGATGTCGGAGAGCACGGTGACGGTGGACTGTCCGCCCTTGTTGAGCAGGACGGAGACGTCCTTGACACCGTCGAGCGCTCGAGCTCCTCGGTGACGTGGGCGACGCAGTGGCCGCAGGTGAGTCCGGAGACCTTGAGGGTGGTGGTGCGGTCGATGCCGTCGGCGGTGAACTCAGTCATCTCTCACTCCTTGGGAAGCGTGTGCGGAAAACGGGTGGATCGGAACGGGAACGAGACGGTCCGGCACGGGGCGGACCGCGCTGCTCAGGACCGTACGAGCCGGGCGATGGCGTCGGAGGCCTCGCGGATCTTGGCGGTGCCCTCCTCGTCGCCGGCCTGGGCGGCGTGCAGGACGCAGTGGCTCATGTGGTCCTCCAGCAGGCCGAGGCTGACGGCACGAAGGGCCTTGGAGGCGGCGGAGATCTGGGTGAGGACGTCGATGCAGTAGACGTCCTCCTCAACCATGCGGGAGATGCCCCGGACCTGCCCTCGATGCGGCGCAGGCGCTTGAGGTAGTCCTCCTGGATCCGGTGTAGCCGGCCATCTCTCCTCCGTTGTCTCGGTCGGGATCGAACATACCCCCGGGGGTAGATCGGTCGAGCACCCCCTAGGGGTATGTGGTCGAGTGATGGCCGCCCGGAGTGCGGGCGGGGACTGTCGGATGGGTGCGGATCCGGGACACGGGGGAGGGGGACGTGGGATGCTCGTGCCATGACCGCCGCTGCCCATGCCTCCCCTGGCCCCGCCGACCCCGATCTCCACTCGCCCAGGACCCGAGGGCGGGTGCTGGACGACTCATGGTGCTGGCCGGCAACCGTCCCGACCTGCGCGGCGTCATCGTGGACAACCCGGGCTGCTCCCCGGAGCTGCGCGCCTGGGTGAGCCGCATGGGAGGTGCTTCCGCCGGCTCCGGCCGCGGCGGGCGCCACGGCGCCGATGCGGGAGCGTCCCGGACGGACGGCTCTGGCGGCGTTGACAATGTTGGCGACGTTGACGACTCCGTGTCGCTGGCACCCACGGGCTGGGAGCCCTCCGACATCGGCCTGGGCGACGACCCCTTCGGCTCCGTCCTGGGCGATCCGCTCATGGGCTCACCGCTCTTCGATGACGGCGGTGACTCGGGCCAGGAGTCCGCCTCCGCCGAGCCCGCCGGCGCAGCCGGTCGGAACGGGAAGGGAGGGCGGCGACCGTCGTCGAGCCGGACCACTGCCAAACCGCGCACCGGCCCCGCCCGCACCGCCTCGCGCACGGCCGCGGCCCGGGTCTCGCAGTCGCCCGTCCCGCCCGCGCAGCGGCCGTCAGTGACGATGCCGCCGCGACCGGCTCCGATGCCGCCTGGACGCTTCGCGCCGACGGCACCGTTCCCGGTGCCGGGGACTGCCGGGCCCGTCGGAGCCGCCCGGGCCGGGCGGAGGACAACCCCTGGGCCGCGGGGGAAAACGCCGGCCGCCGGTGCCCCGAGCGCCGCAGGCGCCCCCTGGGGCCTCCTTCGGGGTGGGCGGTGACGACGCCCTGCCCTCCTTGCGGACCGCCAGGAGGCCGGCCCCGTCCTCGCAGCCCAGCACGAGCCCGGCCAAGGTCGTGGGCTGGGTCTTTCGTCCTCCTGTTCATCATCATCCGGGCCTGCAACGGCTGAGACGGGAGGGAGTCGGGGCCGGCACCCCAGAGGTCGGGTGGGCCTCAGCGCGCAGCGGAGCCCGGGGACGAGCCGCTCGGGGCGCTGGTGGCCGGGATGGTGATAGGACTGTTGGAGGCATAGCCGTGCTTGAAGGCCCACACCACGATCTCCAGGCGCGAGGCCGTCCCCGTCTTGTGGAACAGGCCGGTGATGTGGGACTTGACCGTCGCCTCGGCGATGGCCAGCAGGGAGGCGATCTTGCGGTTCGAGGCCCCCTCGCACAGGAGGTGGAGCACGTCGCGCTCCCTCTCCGAGAGGTGGACGCTGCCGTCCGCACCGCGCACGGAGGCCAGGGCGTAGTCGATGAGACGCGTCGTCGGCGTCGGAGCCACGACCTTCGCCCCGGAGTGGACCGTGCGCACCGCTGCGATGATCTCCTCGGCCGGGGCGCTCTTGAGCAGGAAGCGCTGGCGCCCGCCCCCAGGCCCCTGCAGGAGGTCCTCGTCGGTGTCCACCGTGGTCAGCAGAATGACCCGGGTCGACGGCGAGAGGCGGAGCACCTCCCTGGTCATCTCCACGCCGTCCATGTGCTCCATGTGGACGTCGGTGATGAGGACGTCGACCTGGTGCGACTGCAGAAACCGCAGGACGGCCCGCGGTGAGCGTGTTGCGGTGAGGACCTTGAGGTCCTCGACATCAGAGAAGTAGGACTCCAGATGGGCCAGGGCCATCGCGTCGTCGTCGACCAGGGCCAGGCCGACACGATCGGGAGAAATCTGGGAAGACATGAGTCTCCTTGGGCAGATGTGTGCAGCCCGCGGTCAGTGGGGGGCGCGGCCTGCTGGGAACAGTGAACAAAAATACCTGAAAAAGGGAGATTCGCCGTGTAAACGCTCCGAGACGCGCCCCGACCAAAGGCGGACAGAGCCAGCCGAATGGCGAATGAAGCAGTAGATCAAAGGCCGATGCGAGGCCCCAATGGATTCCGGCAGGCTCTTGGCCAACGGCACTTCCCCAAGTGTGCCTCCTCTGTCGTTCCCAGGAAGGAGGGTCCGTGTACCGCTCTGCGCTCATTGAGGGCGTCGCGCCATCACTGGCTCGTGCTGCGTCACTCGAGTCTCCCTTCGGCCTGGTTTCCCGTTCCACCGAGCCTGCCCCAATCGGCCGGAGAGCCGGTCTTCGCGATCTGGACCGGTCTTCTGGGTGATCCTCTGAGGCGCTGAGGTCACAGCGCACCTGGAATCACCGTGCCGAGGCGGGCAACTTCGACGGGGCCGGCGGGGCCATCGACGCCGATCGCGCCAGACACATCGCGATCGTGGAGACGATGGAGCGCTACTCCAGCCTGCTCATGGACGGAGGAGGAGCCTGGTGTGGGACACCCCGCCGGTCTCGGCGAGGCCGCGATCGGACCGGAACGCTGGCCGGCGTGCTCGGCCACCGAGCCTGGCGGACCCCGACTGCGGGCTCATCGCCTCAGACCCCCGCGTCCCCCTGCGATGGGTGCGCGGCTGGTCCCTGACCCGCGGCCGAGAGGTCTTCGTCCCAGCGGTGCTGACATACCTCAACTCCCGGTGCGCACCCTCCGAGCAGTTCGTCAACCCCATCTCCACCGGCACTGCCGCGCACTCCGACCTGCGCGAGGCGGTCCTGGGGGCCTGCTCGAGGTCATCGAGCGCGACCCATCGCCCTGACCTGGCTCCAGCGCCTGCGCTCTGCCCGCGGTCGCCGTCGACCCCGACACCCCTGGGCGAGGTCGCCGCCGAGTACCACCGGGTGGGCACCTCCACCGAGCTCGGAGACCCACCTGTTCGACGCCACCACTGACTCACGGCGTCCCCACCCTCTACGCCGTCCAGACCTCGCAGGTCGACCCCGAGCCTGGCCCAGGTGGTGGCCGCCACCTGCGACATCGACCCGCAGCGGGCGCTGGCCAAGATCCACCGCGAGACCGCCTCCCTGCGCATCGCCCTGCGCAGCCACGCCCGCGGCCCGCGCGCCCAGGAGATCAAGGGGCAGGACCTCACCGTGGTCGGTGGCGCCCCTGGCCGACGCCGAGCCTGTCCATGCGCCACGTCTTCGACTTCCTCCTGGAGGGGAGCGGCCCGTCCACGCCCTCGACGGGATCGGCACCCCTCACGGCACCGTCGGCCGGCGCCGGCGGCAGTGCCAGCCCCGGCGGCAGTGGCGGCCCCTGATCCGCTCGAGCAGGTCGTCGCCAACCTGGAGCGGGCCGGCGCCGAGGCGATCGTCGTCGACATCACCACCGATGAGGCCCGCCAGGTCGGCATGCACGTCATCAAGGCCCTCATCCCCGAGGCCATGCCCCTGTCCTTCAGCCACCATGCCCGCTACCTCGCCACGCCACGCCTCTACCAGGCGCCCCGGGCGATGGGGCTGACCGTCCACGACGAGGAGGGGATCAACCCCGTCCGCCAGCCCTTCGCCTGAGCCATGAGCACGACGTCCGCACCACCATCCACCTCACCGACCGACTCCCAGGAGCCCCGACCCGACATGAGCATGACGCCGCCCACGCCGGCCGCGCAGCCGGCACAGCAGCCGGCACCGCAGGCCCCCACGGGGCCGGTGACGGCCTACCTGCCCCAGGGCGGGTTCGCGCGCGCCGTCGCCGCGCGGCTCGCCGGGGACGGCGGCGTCGTCGTCCCTGTCGACCAGGGGCTGGTCACCGCCTACATCCCCTACGCCGACCGCGCGGTTCTCATCGCCGACCCCGACCAGTCCGGACTGCGCGAGGACCTCGACACCCTCTCCTTCACCCGGGGCATGCCCTCCCTGGGCCTGAGCCTGTTCCCCACCGAGCCTGCGTTGCGGGCCGCTCGTGGTCCCCTGGCCGCAGCGCCTGCTACCGCTGCTACGACCGGCGCTGCCGCCAGCACGGCTACCGCCCCCTGCCCCCGAGGTCTCTTCCGAGCACGGCCCGCTGGAGCAGGCCTACGCCCACCACCACGTGCTCCTGGGCGCCGGCCTCATCTCCCTGGCCCTGCAGGCCCTGGACGCCCCCGGTCCCCAGGACCCGGCCCTCGACGGACGCCGACGTCGCACCGATCGGCGGACAGGTGTGGACCATCGACCTCGTCTCCGGCATCACCACCTGCTCGCCGACCGTGGCCGTCGACCGCTGCGAGACCTGCTCGGGCCGCTACGCCGGCGGCCGCGACGGCCTGCCCGCGCTCGCGGCCCTCCTGCCCGAGCGACGTGGGGAGGTGGCCTGAGATGGCCGGGAACGATACGGGTTCCGTCATGCGCGCAGGCGACGTCGGCCGCGCCGCCCGCCGCGACCTGCAGTTCCGCATCCCCCGCAGACCCGTGGTCCGGCTGGGGCAGCGCGCGCGGCCCGAGGAGACCGGCTGGATCATCGACGGCGCCCGCAAGAGCCAGGTCCTGGGCGGCGCCTTCGCCCGCGAGCACATGGGCCCCCTGCTCCAGGCCTGCGACGGCACCCGCACCCTCGACGAGATCGGCGAGGTCACCGGCATCGGCCCCCAGGCGGCCTTCGAGGCCGTCTCCCTGCTGTGGACCGGCGGCATCGTCGAGGAGGGCGACACCGAGCCCGCCTCGGCGACCCGGCGCCCGAGCCTGGCCCGGTTCCTCTCCCGCCTGGGCGACTCCACCGGCGTCAACGACTCCTGGCAGGACGCCGCCCGCCGCCTGGCTGCCGCCCGGGTCGCCGTCGTCGGGGACACCGAGCCTGGCCGGCGAGATGGTGTCCGCCCTGAGCCCACCCCTGCCCGAGGTGCGGCTCGACAGCGCACCCCGCCGGGGGACACGCTCACCGTCCCTCATCGAGACCGTCGAGTCCGCGGCCCGCACCCAGGAGGTGGCGCGCCGCTGCCGGCAGGAGGGCATCGCGCTGCTGCGGGTGCGCGCCGAGCAGGAGGCGGTGACGGTCGGCCCCTCACGTGGACGAGGCCTTCTCGCCCTGCCTGGCCTGCGCGTGCGCCGACGAGCCCGGAGATCGGCCCCGCCCCGAGGCCGCCCGCCGCGACATCGTCATCGGCCTGGCCTCCCGGGCTGTGGCCGCCCTCATCGCCCGCGCCACCGTCACCCATCTTCCTGGGGACGCCCGGCGCACGGACCTGGCCACCTTCACCTACCCGACCGCCCTGGTCGTCTCCCGCCCCGGCTGCCCCGTCTGCGCGGTGGCCGGGCGGGGCGAGGAGCCGGTGCCGGTGGCGCCCTCGGCCCCCGTGGGGCCCGCTACGAGCAGTCCGTGGCCATCCCGCCGGCCGCCTTCGTCGACCTCAAGGGTCACCAGCAGCACTACAAGCCCTCCAACCTGCGCCTCCAGCGAGAGTTCCGCGACTGGCCGGTCTGCCCGCGCACGCCCCTGCCGTCGGCCGACCTGGAGCGCCTCGATCAGCCCCTGGCCGATCGTGCACCCGCTCACCGATGACGGCGCCGAGCCCGATGTTGTCGCCCGCCCCACCCCTGTCCGAGACTCGCCACGATCCTGGGTGCTGTCGGTCGGTGTGCGCGAGCCGCTCGGTACCGAGCCTCACCGGCCAGGAGCGGGCTGAGGTCGCCCAGACCCCGCTGAGCGCCGCCTGCGCCGCTGGACGGCCGCCGGCGGCAAATATCGGCTCGGTGACCGCCTACGTCCTCGTCCCCGAGCGCGGGCGGGTGGGCCACGAGGTGAAGGGGGCGGCCGGGCAGCGGCCGGCCCCGGGCACCTACGTCTACATCGAGCGCGACCACGCCCTGGCCCTTTATCGGGCCCGCCCCGGAGGCGGTGGACGCGGGCGCGGAGCCCCTGCCCGACGGCGTCGGCGCCCGGATCGTCCTGACCGGCAACGTGGACAAGGTGGCCCGCAAGTACTTCTCCTTCGCCCTGCGCATCGCGGTCCAGGACTGCGGCTGCTCCTTCGAGGTCATCCGCCCGTCGCCGACGCCCTGGGGTGCCGCTGCGCCCGCGCCCGCTGGGACGAGCAGCGCATCGCCCGGGCGCTGGGCACCGACCCGGCCCGGGAGCCGGCCTGCATCGTCGTCGACCTGGGAGGCAGCCGTGCGTACTGACTTCGGGAGCTGCGCGAGCCTCATCGCCGGATTCTCCGCCGGATCGGACGCCCGCCCCGCCGAGCCGACCTCCGACGGCCTGGCCGCGCGCCGCCCGCGCCCGCCGCTGGACTGCCAGGGGCCGGATGCGCTCGCCCTCGGCCCCCAGGAGTCCTACCCCACAGCCTGCACGAGACCTTCGAACGCCGCTCGTCGTCGACCGCCCTACGGCACCGAGCCGCTTGAGGCCGAGCCCCTCCCTGGCGATGGTGCGCGACGCCCTGGCCGACGACGCGAGCACCTGGGGCCAGGATGCCGCGTCCTGCCCCTGGAGCCCTTCGTCCTCCTCCTGCGCCCGCGCGGGGCCGAGCCCTGGTATCTACCGGGTGCGGCTCGACGGTGTCGACCTCGTCCGCCCCCTGCCGCAGGCCGAGGAGATCGAGGGCATGGCGGTGCAGAAGGAGTTCGCCCGCGCCGGCGCCATCGTCTCGGTGGCCGCCAACCTCGATCAGGCCGACACCTGGGGCGGGGCGGCCGGCTACCGCTTCACCATGAGCCGCAGCGCCGCTCTCATCTACTCGCTGCACCTGCGCGCCATCGCCCGGGGACTGGTGGGGACGGTCTTCGCCGGCTTTCGCCACCTCGGCGGTGCGTCACCTGCTGGACTCCGACGGCGTCAGCCGCCACCAGATGTTCGCCGTCACCATCGCCAGCCCGCTGACAGAACCGCCCGATGAGGCCCGATGAGGCGGCCGGCTAGCCCCGGCCCACCAGCCGCGAGCGCCCCCTGACCGCCGTCGGCCATACGGACCCAGAACTGCATACCGCGTCACAGAGTCCCACAGACCACCCCTGCTCAGGGGTTGGGGCCCGGTCCCGGCAGACTGACCCCCGGGGCCCGAACGGGCCCCGCTCCTGCCCACAAGACATCTGAGAGAAGGAGGTGAACAGCATATGACGAACATACCGATTGATCTCACCCTCGCCGACAGTGACTTCGGCGTCGAGGAGCCTGCCCGAGGGCAACGCCCTGGGTTGTGCCTTCAGCCACGCCAGCGCGTCCTGCCCGGCCAGTGCCGCCTCGGCCTCGTGCCCGGCCAGTGCCGCCTCGGCCTCGTGCCCGTCCTGCGCAGCCAGCGCATCGACGACGTCCTGCTGACGACCCCATGGTGGCGGGCGGGGACCGGGGTCTCTGCCCGCCACTAGCGGTACCCCGGAGCCCCGCGAACCGACCTGAGGGAGCCACGAGCCCACGATGAGCACGGTGATGAGCACGGTGATGAGCACGACGAAGAGCCCGCCGACGAGCCCGCTGACGAGCCCTGGTAGCCCCCCGACGTCTCCGATTCCGCGCCTGCGCCGCGGCGTGAGCCCTCATCGTCGGGATGGACGACCAGCCGATGCTGTTCGACCCGACTCGGGCAAGTACCACCGGCTCGGTGCGGCCGCCGCCTTCATCGTGGGGCCAGTTCGACGGGGTGCGCCCCCGCCGACCATCATCGAGGAGCCCTGCCCCAGGACATCGACGAGGCGGGCGCCCAGCGCATCACGGGTCTGGTCGACAACCTGCGCGACAAGGGCCTCCTGGCAGGCGGCGAACCCGCCCCCCGCCGTCCCTGAGGCCCCGGTGCGCACCAGGCGCACCTGCGGACGCCACACCGCCCAGCCCCCGCCAGGCCCGCCACCTCAAGGTCGAGAGGCCCCCGCCGCAGCGGGGGCTGGTGGCTGCCCCGCATCATCATCGCCCGCAAGTACCACCGGATCGTCGCCCCGATCGTCACCCCTGCTCCAGCGCCTACCGGCCCCCGCGCTCACCTGGGTCTTCCTGGCACTGGCGGCCTGCGGCTACGCGGCCGGGGCCATGGTGCTCAGCCCCCTGGCCGGTGGGCCCCGCCCCGGCGTCCTCGTCCTCGTCACGGCGGTGGCGATCCACCTGGTGAGCATCCTGCTGCACGAGTCCCTGGCACGCCATCGTCGCCGGTTACCTGGGCACCCCCATCCGGGGACTGGGGTGGCGCTCATGTTCTGGGCGGTCCCCATCGCCTACGTCGACCGCACCGACTCCTACCGGGTGCGCTCCCGGAGCGGACTGACCATGCTGGCCCTGGCCGGCATCTTCTCCGACGGCGTCGTGTGCGGCCTGGAGGCGGCCATCGCCTGGGCCTCGACGGGAACGGTGCGCCAGGTCGCCCTGACCCTGTGTGCCTTCCACCACGATGCTCGTCACCAACCTCAACCCCTCACCCAGTCCGACGGCGTCGCCGCCATCGAGGCGGCCACCGGCTCGGTCAACCTGCGCGGGCGATCCATGTTCGTGCTGCGCTGCGTCCTGAGGCGCCAGCCCCTACCGCCGGCCCTGGCCGTCATGCGGCCCACGGTGCGCTGGGGCTACTTCATCTACGGGCTGGCGTGCCTCTTCTCGGACTGCTGGCCTCGTGATGAGCATTGTATGGATAGGCTACTGGCTGTACGCCCTCGTGAAAGGTTTCCTCCCATGACGCAGCCGGTTCTCTCTCGTGCCGGTGCCTCCTCCCGACAGCCACAGCCGCAGCCCGTATCCGCCGTGACCCCCGGGAGCCCATCCCGTCCGCTCCGTCCTCCGCCGTACCAGCGTCGGTACCGGCATCGGAGCCGGAGCCCCGGCCCTGGCCCAGCCCTGCCGTGGCCCTGCCGACCCTCAGTGCGTCTGGGCGGGCTCCCGGTGCGGGCCGTCCCCGAGACCAGCGCCGCCGTCATCGGCAACCTGACTACCTGCGCCGGCTCGACGAGGTGCTCGACGGCGCCGCGAAGCGCCTGCTCGACCCGCTCTACGAGATCGTCCCCGCCCTGGACAAGGCCGAGCGCCGCCCGGTCCTGCGCGCCAAGCGCCGCGTCTTCCAGGGGCGCGCCACCGGCCTGTCCGAGGAGGTCCTGGCCGCCCTGCCCGCTGAGCCCTGCGCGCGCTGCTGGAGCGCTGGGGACGCCCTGGTGGCCCGCAAGGAGGAGACCCGCGCGCGTCTGGCCGTCCTGATCGACGTCGACCTGGACCGCAGCCGCGAGCTGCTGGCGGCCGGCCTCGACGAGCCTGGCTACCAGGAGGCCCTGGCGATCGCCGCCCGGCCCTCATCTCCACTCCTGGCCGCCCGCGGTCGCAGGCTCGAGGACCCCCGCGTCCTGCGCACCTCTACACTCCTGGGCCACCCGGGCTGCCTCAAGACCAGCCCCTTCTCGGGGCTGACCACCGTCAACGAGGCGGGCCGGCCCTCCACCGGTCGCAGCCACCGCATGGTGGCCACCCACCTGGCCTACTGCATCCTGAGCACCACCGCCCAGGACCTGGCCCCTGACAGCGCCCCTCACCCGAGCCCGCCCCCGTGCGTCGGGCCCACAGCGCCGATCCCGGTCCAGGTGCGGCCGGCGCCTACGGCCAGTACCCGCCCAGTGAGGCCGAGGCGGAGACGCTGACCGTCCTCGGTGAGCACGAGTACGGCAACGGCATGGTCTTCCGCCAGGAGAGTGTCCAGCCCGCCCGCTGGCTCCAGGAGACCCACGACGCCCTGACCGGCGGCGGCATGCACGCCGTGCTCAGCGTGCGCGACGCCTGCGAGCGCGTGGGCGGCGCCGACCCCGCCTGCGCCTGGAGCGGCTGCTGGCCTCCGGCGCCATCGTGCCGCACGTGCCCTGGTACCGCGGGGAGAACCCCTTCCCGCTGCTGGCCGCCTCACTCTCACCGGAGCAGCAGCGCCAGTGGGGCAAGGACCTGGCCTGGCTGGCTCGGCTCGACGACGCCGTCGGCGCCGCCGACGGGCCCGGCCGCGCCGAGCCTCCTTAACCGCACGGTGCGCCTGGCCGAGCGCGTCTTCCCCGACGGCGAGCCTCGGCGAGCGCCCCAGCGGCTTCCCTCTACGAGGACCGCGAGTCGACTCCGCAGCCTGGGTCGACCCTTCGAGGACGCCCCTTCGAGCAGGATGTCAAGACTCTGGGCGAGCTCGCCGACCCTGGGTGGCCCGCCCCACATCTACGACCTCATGGTGGCCCGCTTCGTCTCCCCTGTTCGGAAACGGCGGGGTGCAAGGACCCGCTGGCCTTCTTCATGACCATCGCCCACGCCCCCGACGGCGACCAGAGATGCTGCGCGCCGCCGGGCTCGACCACGCCGCCGGCCCCGGATGAGGAGCGCGCCGCCCCGTCCGGCGGGCACCCGGCTCGCCCAGGCACCTGGGCGCCTTCCTCCAGCCGGTGGCCCCAGCGTCCGGACCTACGCCGCCGGCGAGGGGCCCGACCGTCGTCAACGCCTTCACCAACGCCAACGGCTCGCCCAGGCCCTGTTTCCACCGGCCCTGGGCTCCGGCTTCCGGGAGCGCCTGGCCACACGGGATCCGCACCGCCTGGGGCACCGAGCGGGTCCTGAGATCCAGGCCAGCACCGAGTGCAACACCGGTCAGGCCGTCTCCTGCGGACTCCTGCCGCCGCTGGGCCTGCCCGGTGAGCCGGGAGCGCCGGACGCGGTCTCCCTCAGCTCCCTGCGGCTCGTCCACGACCCGGCCACGAGCACCCTGTTCCTGGCCGACGACGCCGGGCCCGTGGGATCTGGCCTACCTGGGCCTGACACCCCAGTACCTCCTGGGCGGCTACCTGTCCTGGCTGGTGCTGCTGAGCGACCCGTGGTCCCGGCTGCCCCCGTTCGCGGACCACTGGACCAGCCGCCGTCGGGACCTGAACGGGCCCCTGCCCGACGAGGTGACGCACGCCGAGCGGACCGTGGCCGGCCGGCTGGTCACCCGGCGCGAGTCCTGGACCTTCCCGGCCGACCGGATCGCCCCGCTCATGGACCGCGACCTGACCACGACCCTGCTGCACATGGACGACCTGCGCAAGCAGTGGGACATACCGACGGAGGTGTTCGTTCACCAGCACATGCCCTCCCAGGGCGCCACCTTCGACCAGCACAAGCCCCGCTACGTGGACCTCACCCTCGCCGGTCTCGCTGCTGAGCTGCGCGGCTGGATCGACCCCGGCGCCGCCCACATCGCCTCGTCGAGGCCCTCCCGGCCCGCGGCCAGGCCCTGGGACTCACCCAGACGGCGAGCCGACGGTGGCCGAGTACCCGGTGGGGCTCCAGTGGCCCAAGAACCTGGGAGGCATGGCATGAGCGCCCACGACGACGCCCAGTCCAACCGGCGCGAGCAGCGCAACCAGCCCAGCCGGCTCATCCGCTCCCGCAGGCTGCGCTGGCTCGGGGGCGCTCGCGGGCCGGTGAGCAGGCGGAGCGCGCCGGGCAGCCCGATCAGTCCAGCCAGTCCATTCAGTCCGACCCTGTCCGGCCAGGGAGGCGTGACTCCGCAGGTGGGTGGCTCGATCCCGGGGATCCAGCCCCTGGAGATGGCGGGCCGCCGACTTCGGCAACCTGCGCGCCCAGCACAGCCGATGCGTCAGCGGGGGTGGCGCCGGCCAACCAGCATGAGGGCGTCGGCTGGCTGTACGCGCGGATCTACTGCGCCGGCGGGGACGACACCGACGTCCTGCTGCCCGAGATCGCCCAGTGGCTGGCCCGGGCCCGCGGCCAGTGGGACATCCGCTCGGCGCACTTCCTGCGCTTCGTCGACCTGCGCGGCCACCACATCCGGCTGCGCCTCAAGGCCGCTGAGGGCGTCCTGGACGACGCCTACGCGAGTATGCGCAGCCTGGGGGCCGTGGCCCAGCAGGCCGAGGCGCGCACGGTCCAGCGCCTCGTCTCGGACCCGATGACCGGCGGGATCGGCGCCAGCCGGCCCGGCATCACCTTCGGTGTCTCACGGCCCCGAGTACGACAAGTACGGGGGAGTGGCCGGTGTCGAGGAGGCCGAGCGCCACTTCACGTCTCCAGCCGATGGTGCCTGGACCACCAGGTCTGGCAGATCCTGAGGCCGGTAGCCGCGGGCGGCCCTGGCGGCGCGGTTCCTGGCGCTGGCGGCCTGCAGTGCGCCGCTGCCCGAGGCCGAGCTGCTCTCCGCCCACCTGCGGATGTGGGGATCACGGCTTCCCGAGCACCTGCGCGACGGCAGCGCCCTGGGGCCGATCGTTCAGCGCCTGCTGGAGGTCATCGAGTTCCAGTTCGATGAGATCCCGTCCTGGAGCCAGGCGGCCGGTGCCATCGGCGAGCCTGGCCGACGACGCCGGGCGCGCCATCGGAGTCATGGGCGCGGGCACCGGTGGGCGCCGGGCCCTGACCTGCTGCACATCGACGTCAACCGGCTCGGCCTCAACCCGCCGAGGAGTGCGTCGCCGGGCTGTGCGCCCGCCACCTGACCGGGGGCGCCGTGCCCCCGGCCCAACCCTCAGCCGCCGTCGGGTAAACGCGCGCCGCCCTGCTCCTGAAGCCTGAAGCGCGCCGAAGTGTCGATGAGAAGGGCCCTGATTGTCGATGAAGGGCCCGAAAGTGTCCATGAAGTGTCGATGAAGTGTTCAGCGAAGGGCCGCAGAGTGTCGATGAGCGACCATGAGTGTCGATGAAGGACGTCATGTGTCCATGAAGGGATGCCTTCCAGCCGACGGTTCCGGCGCCATCGGTTGATCGGCCGGCGGGCCTCAATCGTCCAGGTGGGAGACGAGTCTCGGCGGCCAGGCCCTGCGTAGGTGGCGGGCGTCAGGGCCAGGAGGCGCGCTCGACGTCGTCGGGCATGCCGAGCCCGGAGATGAACTCGCGCATGCCCTCGGGCGTGACCTTCTTGCCGCGGGTGAGTGCCCCTTGAGGCGCTCGAGGGGTCGGCCATGCCCGGTTGCCCCGGCGACGGATGCCGCCCGCATCGCCTGCTGGACGGGCTCGCCGAGCACCTCCCAGGTCGCCTCGAGGTCCTCCTCCAGGCGGGCGCGGTCGACGTCGAGCCCGGCCAGGCCCCGCCGGATGCTGTCCACGGCCAGCAGCGAGTGTCCCAGGGCCACGCCCACGTTGCGCTGCGTCGTGGAGTCGGTGAGGTCCCGCTGGAGGCGGAGGTGACGAGTGTGGCGGCCAGCGTGTCCAGCAGCGAGCAGGAGATCTCCAGGCTGGCCTCGCCGTTCTCGAAGCGGATCGGGTTGACCTTGTGCGGCATGGTCGACGAGCCGGTGGAGCCCCTGCGCGCTCAGACGCTGGTGGAAGTAGCCCAGCGAGATGTAGGTCCACACGTCCGTGGCCAGGTTGTGGGCGATCCGGTTGAAGCGGGCGACGTCGGAGTAGAGCTCGGCCCTGCCAGTCGTGGGACTCGATCTGCGTGGTCAGCGGGTTCCAGGTCAGGCCCAGGTGCTCCACGAAGCCGCGGCCCACGGCCCTGCCAGTCGGCGCCGGGCACGGAGACGACGTGCGCGCCGAAGGTGCCGGTGGCGCCGTTGATCTTGCCCAGGTACTCGGATGCCTCGACGCGGCGCACCTGACGGCGCAGCCGGTGGGCCAGGACCGCCGCTCCTGCCGAGCGTCGTGGGGGTGGCCGGCTGGCCGTGCGTGCGTGCCAGCATGGCGGCGTCGGCGTACTCGTGGGCCATGGCGGCCAGGTCCTCGACCAGCCTGCGGGCGGCCGGCAGCCACACCATGCTCGACGGCGCCCCGGATCGTCAGGGCGCGTAGGAGAGGTTGTTGATGTCCTCGCTGGTGCAGAAGATGTGGACGATCTCGCCGACCTCGGGCAGCACGGTGGAGCCACCGTCGGCGCCGACGACGCCGGGGGCCTGAGCGGCCGCGGTCAGGCGCCGCTTGAGGAGGTACTCGACGGCCTTGACGTCGTGGCGGGTCTCGGCCTCGATGGCGCCGAGCTCGGCGATCTCCTCGGCCCCGAAGTCCTCGACGACGCCGCGCAGGTAGGCCTTCTCGGAGTCACTCAGGCGAGGGGCGCCGGGCAGGACGCCGCCGTTGGTGAGGTGGATGAGCCACTCGACCTCGACCTGCAGGCGGGCCCGGTTGAGGGCGGCCTCGGAGAGGTGGTTGACCAGCGGTGCGGCGACGGCGCGGTAGCGGCCGTCCAGGGGGCCCAGTGCGATGGCGGGGGAGACGGTGGAGAGATCGACCATGCCGCTCATTGTGGCAGGTTGCCGCCGATCTCTGCGAGGCGGAGCCTGGAGGACGTCGGAGCCGTTGTGAAGAACTCGCTCAGCCCGGAGCCGGTCCTTCGTGGTCCTACCGCTGAGCGAGGCGGTGGGGCGGGGCCCAGGGGTGAGTGAATCAGCAGCGAACAGTTCTCACTGTTCGCTGCTGATTCGCAGGACGAGCGGTGAATATTACGGTAGGGTCGCCAAGTGTTTCCCAAGGTGCTGTGGAGTGGGTGGTCAGGTTGTTGTTTGCCTGGTCTTGTCTGGTGCTGGTGGGGGTCGGTTGGTTGGTGGCGTTCGGGTTGTGAGGGGTGTTGCTGATGGCGGATCTTCACTTGATGTGGGGTGATCTGGGGGTGTTGTCGTCGTCGTTGGACGCGGTGCGCGCTGACCTCGATGGCGTGGATGTGGCGGGGTGGGCGTGGCCGCCTCGGCGATGCCTGGTTCGATGAGTGCGCGGCGGTGGAGGCGGCGGTGTCGTCTCCTGGAGGCTGCGTGCGCCGGTGGGTAGCTGCTATGGGGGTGTCAGCAGTGGCGTGCGCTCCCTGACGGCGATTCATCAGGCCAATGACCAGGCGGTGTCTGGTGGGGCTCAGTCTCTGGCGCCCACCGGGTCCGGGTCGAGGGCGACGCGGCCGGCCTGGCCTCTTGCGTGGAGGGGAGTGAGCCGATGGTTACCTGGAGTGATGTGTGTCGGTGGGAGTCCTGAGCCCCTGGCGCAGGCTGCTGAGTCGTTGGGGCGGGCAGCTGGATCGCTGACCTCGATCCGGGGTGAGGCGCAGTCGGCGCGGACCCGGGTCGTCTCTGAGGCCCCCAGTGTCACCGCGGCTCGTGGGGCGCAGGGGCGCTGTGAGGCGCGGCATGGTGAGCCCGATCGGTCGGGTGCGTGGCATGCACCGGGCCACGGGACGCCTGTGACGGTGTGGCGATGGTGCGCAGGAGCGTGCTGGCCTGTCAGGACTACGCTGCGGCGCACCCTGCGGTGGTGCTTCACGACGACGGCAGCGTCAGTGCCAGCCCTGAGGCCAAGGCGAGTGGCTCTGGTGGCGCCAGCGTCGGGGGCGAGAGCGGAGGCAGTGGTGACTCCGCCGCTGCCGAGGCCGCGAAGGTGGCCGGGCAGGTCGCTGAGTCTCCAAGCCATGGTGAGCGCCACGCTGGCCCAGGCCAACCAGGTCGACCAGTCCTACGCCGCCGCGCTGGCCATGGCCGCAGCGGACAATGGAGCAGGGCAGCCAGCACCGACAACCGATGATCGAGGTCGTGCGAGCGCTGGCCGTGTTGGCCCACGCGGCGGGCGATCCAATGACGGCAAGAGCGGTAGCGGTAGTGTCGACCCGCATAATCAGGGCAATGGCCTCCATAAACCGCCAGTTGCTGGCGAGCATGCAGAGATGCCTGGAGTCGCCATGGAAGTACTCCGGCGACTCCCAGAATGAGGGCTCAGGGAAGTATGCCAAGGATAGACCCACATTGGCTGACCATATGATGCACGAAGCAGCAACAATCGCAGCAGAGAAGATGAAAAAGGTGGCCCGATGCATCGAAGAATTTGCTGCACTTTCTCGGCAACACCGGTGATCCTCAACCAATTGACGTCGATGCCATGATACGCGACATGCCTCATCTGAAACAGGGGTCCGAGTTCAAAACTGAAGAATATGCACATGAGGCCGTAGAAGATGCGGCCAAGCGTGGCGTAACTGGACCTGTAACCTACTCCTTCGACTCCTCATGGAGGCCAGGGGAGCGGATCAGAGTACGCAACCAAACTGGTTTTTACGCCACCGGCAATTTTCAGGCGGCCACAGACGGCACGATCACCGTATACCCGCCAAAGGATGGGAGTTCAAACTGGACATCAAGTGCAACTATCGGACCCACGTTGCAGATCGCTACAATTGGGACGGCAGCAAGTCTACGACTATCTTTGGGATCACTATTACTGACAAGCAGCACATAAAGACTTCATCAGACAGGACTTGCCCAAGAGTATGATCTGTCTGGTGAGTCTTCCGTAAGCAGTGGGAGTGGTACAGTTGAGGTTAAGTAAGGCGGCGCCCAAGAAGACAACTTTTTTATTATTGCCATTTGCGCACTCACTGCCGTCACATCAGCATCGTTGGTGGCATGTTTCCACCCCAAGGCGGCTCGGACGGGCCCTCAGTCGCCATCTCTTACTGTGCCCAGCCTCCAGCAGGAGGGTGCACCTTATCCAGCGGATACGGAGCACCTGGACCAGATCCTCGCCATTGAGGTGGTCACAAACTCCCTGAGGGTGCTCGCGTTACCTCTGTTACCCCGGCGCTTGAGTATGTCAAGGCTAATCCTAGAGGCTGGGGGTATGTGATCGCCTTTACGGCAACTGACCCTGCCATGCGACAGTATGTCACGGACGCCACCATATTTTCGGGTGATATCATCGAAAAAGCTCCGACCGCTAAATCTGGGGGGATTCAAACATTAGATCTTAATTTCGATGATATCGGTGAGCCTTGGGAGGTTGGACTTTCAGATGGTGTCCTCGTGCTGGAGCGGCCTTTTAGGGCGTGGATGGCTCATCATTGTCGGCTCCTCTCGATGAGCGATACACTTCGGGCGCGTACTGCCCGGCAGACGCTTTCAACCGCGTGACAAGAAGGGGCTTCATGCTTGTTCTCGACGGGACTTCGCAATCGGCTGCGCCACGGCGTTCGCCCTTGGAATGCTTGCCGCCTGCAGCAACTCACGGCCGAGGTGATACCCAGCCTTCTGCATCGGCGCTGCCGAGCAATCAGCAGGGAGGGTGCGCCCTACCCGGCAGACATGGAACATCTGGACCAGATTCTTGCTACCGGGGATGGGCACAAACTCCCTGAGGGTGCTCGCGTTACCTCTGTTACCCCGGCGCTTGAGTATGTCAAGGCTAATCCCTAGAGGCTGGGGGTATGTGATCGCCTTTACGGCAACTGACCCTGCCATGCGACAGTACATCACGGACAACACCAACTTTTCAGGTGACATCATAGACACACATCCGACCGCTAAACCCGGAGGGATTGAAACGTCAGACCTAAACTTCGATGAGATCAGCAATCCTTGGAAAGATGGACTAAATGACACCGTCCTCGTGCTGGAGCGGCCTTTAGGGCGTGGATGGCTCATCATTATCGGCTCCTCTCGGTGAGCGATACACTTCGGGTACGTACTGCCCTGACAGACTCTTTTCAGCCGCGTGACAAGAAGGAGGCTCCATGCTTGCTCTCGACGGGACTTCGCCATCGCCTGCGCCACGGCGTTCGCCCTTGCAATGCTCGCCGCCCGCAGCAACTCTCACGGCCGAGGCGATACCCAGCCTCCGCATCGGCGCCGCCGAGCAACCAGCAGGAGGGTGCCCCTGCATCCGGCAGATATGGAGCACCTGGAGCAGATCCTCGCCATTGGAGATGGGCACAAACTGCCTGAGGGTGCGGACGTCACGTCTGTCAACCCAGCGGTTGAATACACTAAACACAAACCCCAGAGGCTGGGGCTATATTATCGCCTTCACGGCAACCGCCCCTGCCATACGACAGTATGTCACGGAGAACACCAATCATTCAGGCGACATTATTGAGGATTACTCAACCGCTAAACCAGGAGACATTCAACTGTCAGACCTAAATTTCGACGAGATCAGCCGTCCTTGGAGAGCAGGATTCAGTGATGGCGCTCTCGTGCTGGAGAGACCTTTAGGGCGCGGATGGCTCATCATCAACGGGTCCTCTCGGTGAGCGATACACTTCGAGCGCTCACTGCACCGCAGGAATCCGCGGGTGCCACTGGGCCGATTACCTATCCTTTCAACACGAAATGGCAAGGCGAAACAGCCTCAGAAAGCGCGAACTGGTATTACGCGGTAGGCTCATATGATCAAGCCACCGAAGGTACTATCACTGTGTATCCTCCCACGCCCGACCATCCTAACGGATACTACACGTGCGACTATAAGGTTCATGTCGCAGACCGCTACAACTGGGATGGAGGTAAGTCCACTAAAATTCTTGGCATGACAATTACAGATGAGCGGCTACAGAGACTTCATCAGAGAGGGCTTGTTCAGGAATATGACCTCAAAGGTAATTCTTCCGTTCGGAGTGAGAGTCATGACTTCTAATCCAAATCGACGCGGCATCCTGGGGGTGCTTGTAGTCGGCTGTTCGGCCGTGACGGTTGCCGCCCTATGTCTAGCGGTCTACACCTTTCACAGATTAGATAGATTAGTGGAAAATGCTCCCCAAGAGTCCGCTTCTGGGGTATCTGGTAATCAGCAGGAGGGTGCGCCCTACCCGGCAGACATGGAACATCTGGACCAGATTCTATCTCTCAAGGGTGGACAGACCCTCCCTGAAGGTGCTCACGTAGTTTCAGTTAAGCCTGCCACCAACTTTGCCAGGGTGTTTCCTGGAGGGTGGGGGTATGTCGTCGCCTTCACCGCCACTGATTCTTCCATACGAGACTATGTCACTGAACGGACCGGAAACCCTGGGGAGCTCATCGAAAGGTATCCGGCGGCGTTAAAAATTGAAGGTGGCTTAGAAGATATCGATCTTAGTGACATTAGTAACCCTTGGAACTGTGGTCTTGGACAGGCCAATGTTCTCCTCGAGCGCCCCTTTAGGGAGAGGGGTGGCTTGTCATCCAAGGTGGGCCGCGTTAAAGTGATCTAACTTGTCAATCTGAGGTGCTTGTGACTGTGTCGCGGAAACAATGGGATTCTTCGGATGCCGATCAGAGCGTTCGCCTTTAGAAAGCAAGTAGGACACTTTTGAGTTGGTGTTGATCGAAAAGTTCTCTTGTATCGCCAATAGGGAGTTTCCATGCTTGCTCTGCGAAGGGGATTTGTTGCAGCGCTAGTCGTGTCCGCCACTTCGGCAGGTGTGCTGCCTGCTGTGGTCCCCACAGCCGAGGCGACGCCCAACCCTCAGCATTGGTACTGCCGAGCAACCAGCAGGAGGGTGCACCCTACCCGGCAGACATGGAGCACCTGGACCAGATTCTTGCTATTGGGTACGGACATAAGCTCCCTGAGGGTGCGTATGTCACATCCGTCACTCCAGCGGTTGAGTACGTCAAAAGCCCTAATCCCAGGGGGTGGGGGTACGTTATCGCCTTCACAGCAACTGACCCCTGCCATGCGACAGTATGTCACGGACACCACCATATTTTCGGGCGACACCATCGAAAAAGATCCGACCGCTAAACCCGGAGGGATTGAAACATTAGACCTAAACTTCGATGAGATCAGCAATCCTTGGAAAGACGGACTAACTGACGGTGTCCTTGTGCTGGAGCGGCCGTTAGGGCGTGGATGGCTCATCATTATCGGCTCCTCTCGGTGAGCGATACACTTCGGGTGCGTACTGCCCGGCAAAAGCCTCCCGACCGCTCGTTGAGGAGGTTCCATGCTTGTCTCTCGACGGGACTTCGCCATCGCCTGCGCCACGGTGTTCGCCCTTGCAATGCTCGCCGGCTGCAGGAACTCTCACAGCCAAAGTGATGCCCGGCCCTCTGCGTCGGCGCTGCCGAGCAGCCAGCAGGAGGGCGCACCCTACCCAGCAGATATGGCGCACCTGGACCAGTTTCCATCCCTCAAAGGTGGCTTGGAAGATATTGATCTTCGCGGCATTAGTAACCCGTGGAACTGTGGTCTTGGACAGACCAATGTTCTCTTCGAGTGTCCCTTTGGGGGTGGCTTGTTATCCAGGGTGCGCCGTGTTAAGAACCGTTTTCTGGACGGTCGCGAGGGTAATTTGTTCCAAGATCAAGCAAGTAGAACGCTCTTCCCTTTAATGTGGGGGCAAACTAAAGAACGTCGGACCTGCCAGATGAAGGTTGCCTTATCCGTTGATTCTGTCAGGGTGAACCCCAGTTGTCTTTTTGCCGTACTAGTTCTGGTGGTTGTGTCGTTAGTTTTCTCGCTTGCGGATCTCTGCTCAGACGGGCCGGCGCCTGGCAGTCAGCATCGACGCTCCCCAGCAATGAGCGGGAGGGTGCGTCACATCTGGAGACATGAGGCTCGAGCAGTTCTCACCCTTCGCCCGATGATAGCGGAAACACGAGACACGTCTTCGCACCCTCATCGGGGAACAGGTGGCGTATCGATCGCCGCGACCAGCGCTGAAGCGTGCCTCGTGGAGCCATATCGTGATGGCCGAGGCGAGGTGCTCTCGATAGCGCTACTGCGGGTGAGATGTGGACGTTTTCGCTGAGGGGCGCCGTCGGGGGTGGTGATGAAGACGGGCTGCGGGGCGGGCTGGCGCTGGCGGTAGGCGTTGACGACGACGTAGAGCAGGATCCCGGCCGCCGGCAGATTGACGGCGGCGACGGCGTCGTGGTTGTAGAGGCCGTAGCCGAGCAGGGGCGATCGCCAGTCCGAGGCCGATGGCGCTCAGTACCGGGATCGGTGGCCTGGGATGGGGCGGGCCGGCTCAGCCTGCTGCACGTGCTGGGCCTGGAGCATGATGAGGCTGACCGTCAGCAGGCTCAAAGGCGTCAGGAGGAGGTCTCCCAGCCGAAGAAGGCGCTGCCGAAGGTGAGGACCAGAACGGTGGTGGCAAGAGTGGAGACAAGAGGAGGGAGGAGTCGCATACTAGTAACCTCGTGGGCGGATATCATGGGGAGTGGTACGACCAGGCAAAATCCTGCCGGATTCTTGTGGTGTTTTCAGCAAGCGGCCCGTCATCGTTGACGGGGAGCGCTACCCGGTTGCCGTCAACCTACACGGCAGGTCGGTCCCGCATCCCTAAAATTGGCTCTGACCAGCGAAAATGCAATGGCTCTGTGATGCCATGGGTGCTGTGCCGCAGAGATCACGAGCCCGTGGAGGGAGTGTGGATGTCGACGAGACCGGCGGTCAGACGGCTGGTGGGGAAGACCTGGCCAGTGAGCAGATGCTGGCCCTTATGCGCGAGGGCCGCGGGACTGCCCGACGCCGAGCCTACGTAGATCCTCACCGAGGAGCCTGGCTGTCGTGGAGGGTTGTGGGCACGGGTCCGCAGGGTGCGCCCACTCTGTGGCCGCCTACGTGTCTCGACCCGATGGCGTCGTGCTGGAGTACATTGCCGTGGCTCCGGGGCTACGTGGCGACGGAATCGGGCGGGCGCTCGTTGATGCTCTTGTCAGTGTGTCTGGGCAGGTTGTCGCCGAGACCGACGATGACGCTGTCGGCTTCTACCGGGCGCTCGACTTTGATATCGGTCCTGCGCCATCGGACCCGCGCTGGCCGGGGCGCCGCCGCTACCGCTGTGTGCGGCGGTCCTGATCCTGAACGGCGCATGTCGAGGACTGCGTATTGCCCCGAGGACGTCCTTCTCCCCCGAACGACGTGGCTCCGCCTCCAGTCGTCTGGGGGCCAGCGCAGTTCTCGGGGCGAAAGTATGTTCTCGACCGACGTCGTCGCAGGGCCCGAGCGGCTGGTTGTGCCATATGCTGACCTCATGGGTCGCTTCCGTACTGATGACGCGCCGGCACTCATTCGTGCTGCGCGTCTGGATGCAGGGCTCTCACGGGTTCAGTTGGCCCAGCGTGCAGGCTTGAGCGAGTCGGTCTTGACGCAGGTGGAGTCCGGGGCGCGTGCGGTGTCCGACGAGCCTGCTCGAGGCGGTGCTGCTGCAGCCGGTTACCGGCCGTCACTCCCACTCTGCCATGCAGGCCGATAAGATCTCGCCTGCGCCGAGTCTCAGGCCTCAGCAACCTCCGCGTTTTCGGATCGTCAGTCCGGGGGAGGATGACTTCGACTCCGACATCGACCTTCTGGTCACGCCGTCGACCAGTAGTGACCTGTTCGACCTGGCCCTGTTCGTCGATGACGTTGAGAGACTCACCGGGTTCCCGACCGACGTTGTCTCCGACTCCCCGCTACCTGCTCAGCTGGCTGACGCCGCACGAGAGGCGGTGCCACTGTGAACGAGGATCGTCAACGGGCCCGCTTCACTCCACGTGCCAGGCAGAACGCATCAAGGCTCCATGATCGTGAGAATCTGGACGCCGAGCGTCGGGCCATTCGAACCACACGCAATATTGCGGCACACGCAGGCTATCGCTCGATGGATGACAGCCTTTTCTGGGTGGCAATCACTCGGCGTGTTCCCTGAGATCCTGGACCGGATCCAAGCCGGCGGGTGACGTGCCCTATCGGGCTGAGGACGTGCTCGCGGTGACCTCACGGGCCTGCCACTCCCTCAGGCTGCGCACCAGGACGTAGCCCAGCAGGCCCAGTGCGGGCAGGGTGAGGAGTACGACGAGGTCGGACCGGTAGAGGCCACGCGCGAGAATGAGCGTTGAGATGATGAGTCCGATACCCCCAGCATCCGGACTTTCGCCGGCGGCAGGTTTTGCTTGTCTGGATCCGAGTTCTGGGCTCGCAGCAGGAGAGGCCGAGTAGGAGCATGCACAGTGATGAGTTGAGGGCTGCTGAGCCTGCCACCCGAACAGCATGCTCCCGATTGAGGTGGTCAGGACGGTGAGGGCGAGGACGAAGATGGCGAGTCTTTGATGAGTCGCATGGAGAGCACCTCGGTGAACATGTCGCGTCGATGAACGGCTCCAGGGTACGTCCGCCCCTTGCCCGGTGCTACCTTGGGAGTTGGTTTCGGAGGCCACGCCCATGGCTCGGCCGCGGATCCAGTAGGCCTGGTGCTGGATGCTGCGCCGGCTCATGCCGAGGCGACCAGGTGGCGCCGCACCGCCTTGGTGACGCTGCTTCCAGCGCGATCCAGGCCCAGTCCAGTGCCAGATCCCCGGTGTCCGCCCATGCAGGGTGCGGTCGACGGCGGCCAGCAGCCTCCTCGGAGACCTCGGGGTCCACACGGATGAGCCGATGGTCGCGCGCGGCCAGGGGCAGGAAGCCGTCCTCGGGCGCCAGTATGACGACGGTGGCCCGGTTGCTCGCCGGGGAGGCGGCGACGGCGTCGGCGAGCGGGTGCGGAGGCCTGGTCGCCCACCAGCAGCATCCGGTCGCCGGGGGACGGCAGGGCGGTAGGCTGGTGCCGCCCATGACCTGGACGGACACGGTGGCTCCCGGCTTGACCCGCTTCGCCCACCGTGACGCGGGGCCGCTGGGCTCATGGTGCAGGACCAGGATGATGGCGGTGGCGTGCGCGCGGTTGATGCGGGTAAGGGTGTAGGCGCGCTGGTGCTGGCGGCCCCCTGCTGGATCCACATCCGCACCCAGGGTGGTGGGTGGCAGGATGGCGGTGTCGGCGCCCAGCAGGCTCGGGCAGTGGACGGTCGCTCCGTGTGGGGCGCCATTTCCGCGCACCCGGTGACCGTGAGCCTGTGCTCCTGGGCAGCGCAGTGCCTTGAGCACTGTGCCTTGAATCCCTCCCGCCACGTGCCATCTGCGTGCCCGCCTCCCGGTCGTCTCGATCTCGCGTGATCCTCACGCTAAGGCGAACCATAACCGGAATGGATGTGGGATTCCTTAGGGACCCCTGCTGACAACAGGGGAGAAAAATGCCGAAAGAACTCCAGAGACGTCCGGGGACGTCGGAGGCGGTGAGGCCGACGTGCCGGGGTGCCGGCGCCGGAGAACCAGCACCGATGCTCGGGATACTCAGGCCATCGGGTCCCAAATGGGCAGTATGACGGGCTCGGTCTCCAGGGGCGGCGCGGACCTCTTCCGGCAGGCGGCTGCGCGCACGACGACCTCGAAGACGTACTCGTCGAACCAGGAGTCGCTCATCGTGTAAAAGCCCTTGTCCCCGAGTCTAGTCACCCCAGGAGTTCTCCACCCGCCAGCGCCGTGGGACGCCGTCGACCAGGTCGACACCGGTCAGGCACATGGCGTGCGTGAGCGCCGACTGCGCGCCACCAGCCGCTCGGCCTTCGTCATCGACAGGCTCCACCCCGTACAGGCCCTCGTAGTCGTGCAGGGCGGCGTCCCAGATCCCGGCCTTCTTGGCCCGCTGCCTGGCGACGTCGCAGGCGAACCACACCGGCTCGCCGTCCTGGATCGCGGCGATCGCGGCGGCCTTGAGCACCTCGAGCTCGGCGGTGACGTGGTCCTGGACCGGTTCGCCCACCATGACGTCGCTGCGCCCCATGCCGTAGCGCGTGTTGACCGCGATCTCGGGGCGCGGGTCGTGGGCCAGGACCACGAACTCCTCCACCCCGGCGGCGTAGCGCTGCGCGAACTGTCGCGGAGTGAGCGTCCCGACCCGGTGAAACTCCTTGTTCTTATCGCGGTACTGCCACACGAACTCCTCGGGCGGGGGCCCCAGGTGGATGCACAGCATCCGGTGAACCTGCTCCAGGGCCGCTACTCGCAGCGGCTCGGGGTCGACGCCGTCGGCCACCGCGGCCCGCAGCCGCAGGGCCGTGCGCCGCAGCAGCGTGGCCAGGTGCTCGTTCATCGCCTCGGAGTCACCGGCCGAGACCGTGTCCGGCATGGCGTAGGCCGGCACGAGCCCGTACTAGCCACCAGGCGCGCGAACTCCGGCCACCAGCCGCCGTCGGGAATGGGGGAGTATAGGAGTCGACGACCTCGCGGTCGTCCAGGGGCCGGTCGGCCTCGGCGATGACGCGTGAGGAAGGCGTTGGCCTTCCAGGCTTTGTCGTAAAAGAAGGGAAGGACTGGCTCAGGCTCCAGGGAGTCGAGTCTCGAGCTCCTTGATCATGGAGGCGCGCAGCACGTTGAGGCCGGCGAAGGCCCAGCAGCGCCCTGACTGCTTCTGGTCGGTGATGGAGGCGTCCGGGACGAGGTCGGACACGGAGGTGTCGATGGAGGTCACCACGGCCCGATCCAGGAGACCTGCTCCACGTCCGTGGTGGCGACGGCGTTCCCCGGCCAGGCGGGCGGCGGGTCGGCGAGGAAGGCGGCATTGCGCTGGGCGACCCGGGAGGTGTCGATCGTCATGAGGCAGAGAATAGATCGGTGACGCGCTCGCGTCCCGCCCGGCCGCCGGGCGCTGCCGTGAACCGCCTGCCGGGTGACCCGGCGTCGGTAGGATCCAGCCATGACGCAGCCCCGCCAGCAGCACTCTGATCCGCAGCCCGACGCTGCTCACTCCGCCTCCCGCTGGGAGGAGCGCTACGCCTCGGTCGAGCAGCCTGGTCGGGCCGCCCCAATGACTGGCTGCCGGAGCTCGCCACCGACTGGAGCCCCGGACCGCCCTGGAGATCGGCTGCGGCGAGGGCGCCGACGTCCTGTGGCTGGCCGAGCGCGGCTGGCGGGTGATCGGGCTGGACCCTGTCCGCCACCGCCATCGGACGCCTGACCGGGCAGGCCGAGCGACTCGGGGTCGCCTCTGCGCGTGACCGGCCGCGTGCACGACGCCGGAGACGGCCTGCCGGCCGGCCCCTTCGACCTGGTGACGAGCTTCTACGTCCACGGTGGGCACGAGCCGGGCTCCCTGGACCTCGTGGCCCTCCTGTCCGACGCCGCCGCCCGCGTCGCCCCCGGCGGGCACCTGCTCACGGCGGTGCACGCCGTCAACCCGCCCCTGCACACCCACCATGCCCGGACCTACACGGCCGTCGAGCTCCTCGAGGGCCTGGCCGAGGCGACGGCCGGCTGGGAGGTCGTCGTCGGCGAGGAGCGCCAGAGGCGGGCGACGGGGCCCGACGGCCAGGAGGGGCAGCGGGCCGACGCCGTCGTGTGCCTGCGTAGGCCACCGGCCTCGGTTTGATGGACAAGCCGTGGGAACGGCCCTGAAGAAGTGCCGGAGTATTCTGGGTAATCGCCGGAATGTGGTGCAGGCTACGTGAAAACGGCGGAATGGTGCCTATTTCTCAGCGTGTTCATAGGGGAATCCGGGGGTCTGTCCAGGATCGGTGGGTTACATAGTTACTGCCGCCGGACGGAACCGGTCACGAGGGTTGGGGAGCCTGATGACTGGCAGGTCTCGAGTCTGGAACGGGTCTTAGGGAGCCCGGACCGGACGTTCTGGTGAAGGAGGATCCGCCTCCCCGGCCTTATGGGAAGCCGGGTAGCAGGAGGACCTCGCGAGCTTTGGGAGCCCTGCGGTCCGGGAGACCGGACCGCGGGGCCGAGTCCTTTTCTTTTCTTTACTGAGCGGATGTGGGGTCGAGGCCTCGGCTGCCGTACTCGTCGAGCCCTTCTCCCGGCGCGCGGTCCACCGGGGAGCAGGCGCCGGCCTGCAAGGCCGGTCCCACAGGGCCGTGGCGGGCGCTGCGGCCGTCTCGGGGCGCCCTACCGTCGAGTCATGTCTTTCCACTGTCACACTCCAGGTCGGACTATGACCACGCCGTCGCCCTGTTCCCCACATCGGTCCCCGCCACCTGGGTGGGGGCGGACTCCACCGCCTGCCAGACGGCGCTCACCAAGGCCTCCGGGCTCTGAGCGCGTTGGCGACGCGTTATGACACGGCCTCCTCCAAGGTCAGTGTCATCGAGTCACGTAACTCGTCGGTTGGGTCGGTTGGAACGAGTCCGTCATGAGCCCGGTCGCCATGGACGACTCCAGCGGTCCGTACCCAGCCTGGAAGCAGGACCCCACGCGACGGAATCGCCGGCTTCCAAGTCGTCGCCCCCGAAGCCTCAGACTTCCCCGCCCTGTACACCGGGCCGGTCCCGGAGGACACCGGCCACACCTGGACCATCTGGGGCGGGGCGCCGCCGTGGTGGTGGCGGGTGGAGCCGTCTCCGTGAACACGAACGACCTCGACTCCCTGGCCAGCAGTCTCACCTCAGCCGCCGGATCCTCGATGACGCGCGAACACTCGTCGCCAACGCGATCACCGAAGTGAGTACGGCGCCGCCTCCGCCGTCACCTCCACTTCAATTCGACCCTCTTGACTCGAATGTTTTTCCCCTCCGGCCAGACGGTGGAAGGATGTTAATGGTCAGTGCGTTCTATTCAGGAAAGCGAGGATCCTTCTATTACTCCTCGTTTCCTTCGCGATGAGGGTACTGATGACGGTGTTGTCCATAGCGGTCTCGATGTCGATCTGGAGAAGTCTGACGCCCTGCAGGCCCTGGAGGCGTTGAGCACGGGGCCGGGATCGCTCCAAGACGTCGCCAGCGCCCTGCGCGGCATCGCCTCCGACGTCACCGCCTGCTCCCAGGCCCACACCCTGGCCGAGGGGCGGCGCCACTCCCGGTGGCGGCCTCGGGGCCTGTGGACGTCCGGGCCTTCGACTCCGGCCTCCTCCAGCCTGGCTCTGGGGTCCTCACTCACCGCTCACTTCCCACGATCTCAGCGGTGCTGGCGTCGTCGCCGGTGGCGGGCTGGATGCTCTACAAGCTGCTGGAGAACAACGAGGACGGCCAGGCCGCTGTCGAGGCCCTCCAGCTCCTGCTCAGCGACCCGACCACCGAGCAGTGGGTCAAGGAGGACCTCGTCAGGATCGTCCTGCTGACGCGCTGGCTCAATAACGCCAAGACCGGGCGGGAGGCCGCCACGGTCCAGACCTACCTCCAACAGGTCTCCGAGCGCCTCGACCCCTGGGCGAAGCAGCGCCTCCCCGGACAGGTCACCGTGGGGACGCAGACCGTCGACACTAAGAGCCTCACGCCCATGCAGCGCGTCACCATGACCCTGGGGGCGGATGCCGTCGCAGTGGGGGCGGGGTCTACGGCACCCAGACCGGCATCATGGTCACCCCCGTCGGCGGCAACGGAACCACCGTGCTCCCCGCCCGCCGCCGAGGACCCCTCTCGGGCTCGCCAGTCCCGTGAAGCCCGGCATGACCGGTAAGGGCAAGGAGGCCAGGTCCCCGCAGAGCATCTCCGAGACCATCACCCACTGCCAGGAGGTGCAGTCCTCCAGGAACTCCCTGGGGCAGGGCAACGAGGAGGCCGGCGTGGTCTCCATCCAGCGGGTCGAGCACGCCGACGGCCGCGTCTCCTGGGTCGTCTACGTCCCCGGCACCACCGACTGGACCGTCGGTGACGGCGAGCCGCAGGACCTGCTCACCAACCTCGAGGGCGTGGGAGGCACGCCCACGGCCATGGAGAGCGGCGTCGTCACCGCCATGCGCCAGGCCGGCATCAAACCGGGGAGGAGGTCGCCCTCTACGGCCACTCCCAGGGGCGGAATCACTGTCTCCAACATCGCCGCCGACCCGGCGATCCAGGACCGCTACAACATCACCACGTTTCCTCACCGCCGGCTCCCCACCGCGGGAGCCGACATCCCCGACGACGTCCACGCCCTTCACCTGGAGAACACCGGCGACGCCGTCCCCGGGCTTGACGCCGCCGCCACCCCCACCGGTCCCCACCGGCAGGTCGCCATGCTCGACACCCACCAGATGAGCACGAACGGCTACCCCCACGCCTCCAGCGCCTACGCCCAGGCCACCGAGGGTCTGGAGGGCAAGGCGCCCGAGCTGGCCGACTGGAACAGCCTCCTCTCAGCGCCTCGGGCGCCGGTGAGCAGGGGTGCGCACCACCGAGTACACCTTCGCGATCCAGCGCAACACCGACCCCAACGGGGTCTGCAAGGGCGGCACCACCCACCAGGGCACGGTGCCGTCGGCTAACCCTCCTCCGAGCCGCCGACCCCTGACCCGCGGCCGACGGGCGAGCACTAGGCGCGCGGAGCCCACGATGGACGACCCGCGGGCGATGACAGGCGGCGCCGGCCGGAGCCGGCTGACGTCGTCGGGGTCAGTCCTCGCGGCGCACGAGCATCGCGGCGATGATCGAGGAGATCACCGAGATGATGATCGAGCCGACCACCGCCGAGCCGAAGGAGGAGACCTCCAGCCCCAGCGGCACCGAGCCGCCTGCGCCCAAGGCCGCGATGTGGTCGGTGAGCCACCCCGTCAGTGAGAGCATCGCACCGTTGACCACCAGGGCGAACAGCCCGAAGGTGATGATGTAGAGCGGCAGCGTCAGGAACTTCGCCACCGGCTTGATGAGCGAGTTCACCCAGCGCCAGCACCAGGCCCAGGACCAGCAGGTTCAGCCACATCCGGGAGGTGCCCGCCCCTCGGGCACGCTCAGCCCGGGCAGGAGGCGCGGCCAGCCACAGACCGGCCGCGTTTCCAATGGTTCGTGCCACGATCTCCATGGGTGCATTGTGCCTGGGCAACCTGTGCCGGTGCCAAGATGGGGGCATGACTCCTGCAGCGACCCCCAGTGCCCGGCGGACCGAAGTCGGCGGCCCCACCGCGGGCTCGGAGAACGGTCCCTCGACGACGGTCCGCATCCGCCCCGACGTCGCCGCCCCTGCCCACTTACGTGCCCGGGGCCCGCCCCTGACGCCGCCGCAGCGGCGCAGATCGCCGCTCTCCTCCAACGAGCCTGCCCTACCCGCCGCAGGACGCGGTCGTCGAGGCCATCACCCGCGCCGCCACCGGGGTCAACCGCTACCCGGAGATGACCGGGGAGACCCTGATGCAGGCCCTCGCCCGCCGCTGGGGCGTGGAGGCCGAGCAGGTCGTCGTCGGCAACGGCTCGGTCGCCCTCATCCAGCACCTGCTCGACGCCGTCTGCCGGCCCGGCGACGAGGTCGTCATCCCCGGCGCTCCTTCGAGGCCTACCCTGATCTGCGTGGCCGTCGCCGGGGCCCGGGCCGTGCGCGTCCCGCTGACCCCCGACGCCCGCCACGACGTGCCCGCCATGCTGGCGGCCATCACCCCGCACCCGCGTGGTCATGGCCTGCACCCCCAACAACCCCACCGGACGATCCTGACCGCCGACGAGCCCTGGCCGAACTCGTGGCCGGGGTGCCGCGCGATGTCGTCGTCCTTATCGACGAGGCCTCACTCGACTTCGTCACCGACCCGCAGGCCGGCGACGCCCTCACCTGGCCGGGGCCCCCAACCCTCGTGGTCTCACGGACCTTCTCCAAGGCCCACGCCCCTGGCCGGGATGCGCGTGGGCTACCTCGTGTGCGAGCCGGTCCTGGCCGCCGCCATCCGCTCGGTGGCCACACCCTTCGGGGTCAACCTGCCCGCACAGGCCGCCGCCACCGCCGCCCCTCGGGGAGGCCGAGCTGGCCCGCACCGCCGAGCGATCGGCCGCCGTCGCCGCCGAGCGCGACCGGGTCGTGGAGGCCCCTGCGCGCCCAGGGCTGGCAGATCCCCGAGGCCCAGGGCAACTTCTTCTGGCTCGGCGTGGGCGAGCAGACGACGGCGCTGGCCGAGCACTTCCGCGGCGCCGGCATCCTCGTGCGTCCCTTCGCCGGTGAGGGCGTGCGGGTCTCCATCGGGACGGCGTCGGACAACGAGAGGGTCCTGGCCGCCGCAGCCGCCTGGCGCGCCGAGCACTGAGTCCCGCCGGAGCGTGCGGGTCGGGTTACCGCGTTACGGCGTCGTCGCAGGACTCGTCACACCGAGATGGTCACCAGGAAGGCCACGCACATGACGACCTCGACGATGCCCATCGTCCCCGGGCGCAGCGGGCGGTGGCGCCTGCGCACCAGCCGCCACTGCCACAGCGGCATGACCAGCGACCGCACGGTCAGCACCACCCACAGAACGGCGTGCCCCCACGGCAGCATCCCCGATGACGCCAGCCACCACGTCACCACCGCCACCACTGTGTGCGCCGCCACCGTGCCGGCCAGCAGCACATAGTTGAAGCGCTCGCGGATCATCGACTTGATATAGGGCACGGTCCCGCCGAAGTAGGCGGCCGTCAGTGCGGTGACCAGCCACATCCAGGACCAGCCCGTCAGGGCGCCGCTGGGAGAGGCGCCCGGCAGGGGGGCGCTCGGTGTCCCCAGGCCCAGGAATCCGCCTTCGCCGCGCACCGCCAGGCTGTAGGTGACGGCCGCCATGAGGGAGGCGGCCGTCGTCGTCGACAGCCCCGAGAGCAGTGAGCGCTCGTGACCGCGCCACACCTGGTGCAGCGCGATGGCGAACAGTGGGGCCAGCGGCACCGCCCACTGGATGAGGTAGGGGCGCCACGAGCAGGGGTGATGAGGGCCAGGGATGCCGTCCAGCCGGTGTAGACCAGGAGCGGCAGCATGATGAGGGCGCGCTTGCGGGCTGAGCGGGTGCGCAGCCACTGCGACCAGGACCAGTAGGTGAGGGTAGCCGCCCCACCACGTGGGTAGGAACAGGAGGTTCACCCACCTGAAGCCGCCCACGATCCAGCCGACGATCGGTGGTAGCACCAGCATCGACCAGGCCCCGTGCTGGTTGGGGAACCCAGGCCTTGCAGGCCGGGCTGGCGGCGGATCTGCTCCTGGGTGGGGGCTTGGGGCGCTCGGACTGCCGGGGCTTGCCGGTGGCCAGCATGATGTCGTCCTGCGGGCCGGGGCGGGACTGCTGAGAGGGAGCGGCGCGGCGCGGTGGTGCCGGATGGTGCTGGGGTGGCCCTGCGACGTCAGGGGCCTGGTCGGCCGATGCAGCCGCCGGGCTCGTCGGGGAGCCGGTGGGCCTCGGGAGACACAGGGGGATCCCTCCGACCCGGCGGCCTGCCTGAGGCCTGCGGGATCGGTGTGCGTGGAGGAGTGCTCGACGTGGTGCGTGGAGGGCCTCGACGGGCGGGACTGACTCACACCCCACCCCATCGCTCACCCCCGCCAGTGGTCGGGGACTTATGCTCGCGGCTGGGGACACCTTGCGCGTGAGGGGACGGATTCCTTGTTCCCGACGGCGTCGAGCGCCCCGTCCGGGGCGGCACGCACCCGGCCGCGTGGAATGTCCCCGTGGGTGGTGTGCTGTGGGGCGGTCAGGACAGGGTGAGCCGCATCTGGTGCCAGGGCACGCCGCCGTGGTGGGAGGCGGACAGGCCCTCGTCGACGAACCCCAGGCGCGCATAGAAGCGCACGAGGTCGTCGAGGCAGGGTGAGTGCCAGGCCCCTGACGGCCGTGGACGCGCGTCGTCTCGATAACGGTGCGCAGCAGGCGGGTGGCCAGCCCCTGCCCTTGGGCAGCCGGCGCCGTGGCGACGCCGAGGATCATCTGCCAGGCCCCGTCAGGGTCGTGCATCGTGGGGGTCTCGTACATCTCGTCACTCAGATCGCGCTCGTCGGTGCACGGTCCGTTGACCAGAGCCGGCAGCATGCCGCCCTCGTCCTCGATGAGCCAGAAGTGGTCGGCATAGGGTCGCCATTCGCTCGGCGATTGTGGCTGGACCGGCAGCGTACTGGGCGGGAAGCAGATGGCCTCCAGGGCGGGCGGCCATGGCGCATCCTGAGCCTGCCCGCCCGGGCCGTCCGAGCCGTGCGAATGTGGAGAACCGGGAGTCGGTGGTGCCCATACCCATATTTTCACCAGTCGGTCGCCCGACGTCGAGCATTCGCCAGCGTCTCCGCGCGCCTGTGTCAGCCTGCCGTCAGCCGCCCAGGGCCGCGGAGACTCACCTTCTTGGCCTCCTCCGCACCTGGGCCAGGTGGTCGGCACCCTGGAAGGACTCGGCGTAGATCTTGTAGACGTCCTCCGTGCCCGAGGGGCGCGCGGCGAACCAGGCGTCCTCGGTGGTGACCTTGAGCCCGCTGATGGCGGGCCCGTTGCCGGGCGCATCGACCAGCCGGGCGGTGATCTCCTGGCCGGCCGCCCGGTGGCGGTCACGTCCTCGGCGGCCAGGGCGGCGAGCCTGGCCTTCTCCTCCTTGGAGGCGGCGGCGTCGATGCGGGCGTAGGCGCTGGCGCCGAAGCGCTCCACCTGCTCCTCGTGCAGCCTGGGAGGGGGACTTGCCGGTGACGGCGATGATCTCGCTGGCCAGCAGGGCCAGGATGATGCCGTCCTTGTCCGTGGTCCACACGGTGCCGTTCTGCGCAGGAAGGACGCCCCCGCGCTCTCCTCGCCGCCGAAGCCGATCGAGCCGTCGAGCAGCCCGGGCACGAAGTGCTTGAAGCCCACCGGCACCTCGATGAGGGTGCGCCCTGATCGCGGCGGCCACCCGGTCGATGAGGCTGGAGGAGACCAGCGTCTTCCCGACGGCGGCGTCGGCGGGCCAGCCGGGCCGGTGGGTGAAGAGGTACCGATGGCCACGGCCAGGAAGTGGTTAGTTCATCAGCCCGCCGTCGGGGGTGACGATGCCGTGGCGGTCGGAGTCGGCGTCGTTCCCGGTGGCGACGTCGTAGGGGGTCCTGCCTCGGCGTCGGGCGTCATCGTGGAGCGCAGCGAGCCATGGCGTTGGGTGAGGAGCAGTCCATGCGGATCTTGCCGTCCCAGTCCAGGGTCATGAAGTGCCAGGCCGGGTCCACCTCGGGGTTGACCACCGTGAGCTCCAGGCCGTAGCGCTCACCGATCGCGCCCCAGTAGTTCACCGAGGCGCGCCCAGCGGGTCGGCCCCGATGCGCACGCCGGCCTTGCGGATCGCCTCAAGGTCGATGACGCTCTCCAGGTCGGCGACGTAGGTCCCAGGTAGTCGTGCTTGACGACGTGGGGGCCGTCGAGCGCCTCGGGGACCGGGACCCGCGGGACGTCCTGCCAGCCGGAGGCGAGCAGTTCGTTGGCGCGGTTGGCGATCCACGTGGTGGCCTCCGAGCCGGCCGGGCCGCCGGTGGGCGGGTTGTACTTGAGCCGCGTCGCGCGGCGGGTTGTGGGAGGGGGTCACCACGATGCCGTCGGCCAGACCCGGTCCGCTCGTGCGCACCCCCGCCTCGGTCCCGGCGCTGTTGGCCAGGAGGATGGAGTGCGAGACGGCCGGGTGGGCGTGTAGGCGCCACGGGCGTCGACGGCGGTGGTCACCCCGGCCCCGGCGAGCACCTCGACGGCGGTGCGCCAGGCGGGCTCCGGACAGGGGCGTGCGTGTCGCGGCCCAGGGTAGAGGGTGCCGTCGGTGCCCTGGGAGCGGCGGTACTCCACGATGGCGGCGGTCGTGGCCACGATGTGGGCCTCGTTGAAGGCGGTGTCCAGAGAGGAGCCGCGGTGTCCGGAGGTGCCGAAGACGACCTTCTGAGCCGGGACGGCGGGGTCGGGAACGAGGTCGTAGTAGGCGGAGACGACCTCGTCGACGTCGATGAGGTCTCGGGCTGTGCTGGCTGTCCTGCGCGTGGGTGCATGGGCACAGTGTGTCACGTGCCACTGGTCGGATCAGCCCGTTTCGCTGTGCGAAACAACAGTCGTTCCGAGGCCGGGACACGGTGGTCGGCGAGGGCGGGATGCCGCACGACGACGGCGTCGCAGGAGACCCGGTCGAGGGGCCCGGGAGGACGTGCGGTCGGCCCCGGAGGTGGGTGGGTTGAGGCGGTCCTGCGGTCGTGTTGGGATGGGCCCGCTTCGGATCCGATGACGTACCCCGATGGCGGAGTCGCAGCTGACCGGTGGACCTCACCTCTGGCCTGTCCTCGGTGCGTGGGTACTCTGGGCCGGGCGCCGGCGCTACTGCGCTGTCACCCGGGCCGCCGCTCCGCTCATCGGGGGTGCGGCCGAATCCCAGCGTCCAGCAGGAACGAGGAACCATGACCGTCAGCCGTATCGCCACGACCAACGCCCCCGCCGCCGTCGGCCCCTACTCCCAGGGCGTCTCCAGCGGTCAGGAGGCCGGCCTCGCCTCGTCTTCGTCTCCGGGCAGGGTGCCGCTCGACCCGACCACCGGCGCGCCTCGTCGAGGGCGACATCCAGGCCCAGGCCGAGCAGGTCCTCAAGAACGTAGGCGCCATTCTGGCCGAGGCTGGCTCGGGTACGACGACGTCGTCAAGACCACGGTACTGCTCGCCGACATCGCCGACTTCGCCGCCGTCAACGAGGCTCTACGCCCGCTACTTCACCGGTGAGGCCCTCCCTGGCCCGCCGCCTTCGGCGTGGCCGCCCTGCCGCTGGGGGCCGGCGTCGAGATCGAGGCCATCGCCGCTCGATCCTGAGGCGGTCCGATCGAGAGCCGTCCCCGAAGCCGTGCCGAGACTCGCGAGACCGGCGCAGGCCGTACGGGTGCGAACTGGGATCGGCTGCGTCTGATGGGCCGCCGCCTCGCCCAGCACGGGGGTGTCTGCCCCTGCCGGTGGGGTGACCCGCTCACTCAGGCTCATTCCCGGTTCCACGTCCACGGGGTGCCCCCAGGCCCACACTGGCCGCCCTGGCCGCTGCTCGCCTCGGTCCCCTGCTCGGCGTCCTGGGCGGCCCGCGGCCTCGGCCTTCTTGCGTTCCCGCCGGGCTCGGTCGCGCTCGCGACGTCGTGCTCGGGCCTCCTCCTTCTTGTGGAAGGCGGCTGCCTTGGTCGCCATCCACCCGGGATGAACTCAGGATCCCGCGGATGAATCCTCGCCCACCGCCGCGCCCTGCTCCGACACCGGCTCTCCGTTGATGACTGGTTCACGCATCCAGTCCGACTCCTGGTGGAGCACACCGTCGAGGCCTCCATCCACAGGTGCGAGTACAGCCAGGCACCCCGATGAGGATCCACCTGGGCCGGACGAAGTTTTGTCCATGGTGAAGTCCATCTTCGCAGGAAACAGCACGCTTTTGCGCTGACCATTAATGGTCAGCCAGTTGATGACATGCCCGGTGCGGTGGATGGCGTGGTAGTCGATGTCGATGCGGGTCCCGCCGCTGTCACGCAGCCAGTCCCGCAGCATGCCCTCGAACCGCTCAAAGGCCTCCTGGGCACTCAGGTCCTCAGCACTCACAGAAACTACCTCCTAGTGATGGTTCACGAACTGCTCGTTTCGAGGAACGCCTTCAGCGTCCGTCCACGTCGCCTCGAAATCGGTGGGTACTTGTTCGGTCTTGGTCAGCTCCGGCCCGACCGGGTCGCGGTAGTTGAAGTCTACGGCGAAGCCCTTGTAGTTGCCCGGAGTATCGGCGATCTGCTGCTCCAGCCTCAGGTAGGACTCGAAACCGCTGTCGGGGAAGTTCTGGTTGACCTCCTTGAGCATCGCCACCACGTTGATCTTCTCAGGCGGGCCGTGGAACTGGGTACCGGCCCCGTGCCCACCGTTGTGCTCACCGGGCAGGTCGTCTCCCAGAGCCTTCACCTTGCTCTGCGTGTGCGCCGAGCGCACACCCTTCTCCCCGTTAGCTTTATCCAGGGGCTCCATGTGACCGTCGACCTCCATGCGCGATGTACGCGCATACTCGTCCGTGACGTAGTGGAACTTGTCGTCCACCGAGTACGTCGCATTGGGCAGGGGGTTCTGCAGGTCGGTAGGGGCTGATGGTGTCAAGGCGCCGCCAGCTGCTGGAGAACGAGGGTGCTGGTGCGTGACTGTGGTGGTGTTCCCACACCGTTGGGTGTGGGAACACCACCACAGTCATTCAGTGCCTGGGCAGGTCTCTACAGTAGGAAGACGTCTGGTCGTGGTGGTCGATCAGCAGTGGTGAGTCGGTCGTTCTGCTGTCTGCCGGAACTGGGACGGTGCCATGTATTAACCGGTGTTGGTGGAGTTGTCAGGAGAAGTACTCGGGGTACTCCACATAGGGGGTCATGCTCCCTGATGATCCACCCACTGCTCAATGACCCTGCTGGGGTGTGATGCCAGGAGTCAGAACGGTGTGCCCGTCGAAGACGTTCGTAGTGAACCATAACACCAAATTGGGATCCGAGTTGAGGGATCGCACCCAAACGGCAATGTCGGCCGCCTCCTCAAATTCTGCCCCGTCAACAGAAATGAGGCGACCGTGCTTGAAATGACTGATAATCGTGGACGCCCCATCTGGGTTAAGCACAATGTCGGCGTCGGTCTTAAGGGTGTCGGAACCCGCAAGTTTGGCTCACAGTCTGGCTAATGCCGCTTTCCCTCGCTGAGGAACGTGTCAGTGTCGGCGATAATGCGTCCTGAATTGAGAGTGGTGTAGAGGTATCTGACACCCATTCTATGTCCTCCTTCTAAGTTTATGGTTTCAGTTGGATGTGCACTCGATGTCCGGGGCCGAGAATTCTCGTGCGCGCTGACCGAGAAATTCTACCGATTCCGGAGTGTTAGTAACTAGGGTCAGACTAGAGACAGGATTGCCTGACGATCTTATCACCTCACCGTATCGTTTCATCTCGCCATCGAAGTCTTCCATGAGGAACTCGGGACCTTTGCCTTGATAGAGGGCCTTGTCTCCGCCTTTCTGTGTGCTTGGCGTCCCAAAGCCTTTAGTGATTGTGCCGTCTGTGGTGACGGAGTCCGCCCAGATATCATCACCACTGTCGGTCGTCAACTGGCGTTCGACGTCGGTCCCGGAGGACTCTGTGCTGGTACTCGTAGGCTGGCGTCGACGCTTTGCGAGTTTTGTAGGAGATCATCGTACCATTCCTGAACCTTGCTGGGTCATCCCATTGCGTGGTGCCCTCGCCGGTAGCGGCGCTACTGTCGGCCTCGGCCCTTTCATGCGCATCGACCTCGGTGGCCTCGTCGGTGTGCTTAGTTCCGTCGGTGGCAGCGTCGTCAGCGCCCCTGGCCCCATCAGCCGCGTCACCAGCAGCGTCGGTCGCGTGGCTGGCGCTCTTGGTGGCGTCAGCGGCAGCGTCGGTCGCGTGGCTGGCGCTCTTGGTGGCGTCAGCGGCGGCGTCGGTCGCGTGGCTGGCGCTTCTAGCCCCGTCAGCGGCAGCGTCCGCCGCCTTGCCGGCACGCTTTTGCGCTGGTTGCCGCCGCGCTCGCTGCGCTAGCAGCCTCCTTGGCCCCATCAGCGGCGGCATCCGTCGCGTGGCTGGCGCTCTTGGCCCCGTCGGCGGCAGCGTCGGTCGCGTGGCTGGCGCTCTTGGCTCCGTCGGCGACTGCGCCCGTTGCGTGGCTGGCGCTCTTGGTCCCGTCAGCGGCAGCGTCCGTCGCCTTGCTGGTGTGCTTGGTGGTGCTGGTGGCGTCGTCGAGCCCTTGCTCCCCAGCGGCCTTCGTTGGGGTTGTGGGTTTGGGGGTCTTGGGGGTTTTGGGGTGGGTGGTGGGGTGGCTTTACTTGCGCGGCGGGCCTGGGCCATGGTCATGCCGGGGGCGCCGGCTAGCGTGCTGGGGCCCATGGGGCCTAGGGAGGTCTCCGAGCCTGGTCGAGCCGGTGCTGGGCGCCCTGGGCGATGTCGTCATCCTCTTGGCTGCGCTCTGGCCGGCCATGGCCGCCATGCCGGCGAACTCTCACCGACGTCGTCGAGCAGGCGGTTGGCCTTGCTTAGCAGGCCTTTTGAGGTTCTTGGCGGAGGTGACGACGTCGGCGACTTCCTGGCCAGGCGGGTGGCCCAGGAGGAGACGTCGGCGGCGAGTGAGGACACGGCCCAGGGGCGGCTGTGCCTAGGGAGACGGCCATGATGGCTGCTTTTGAGGTCACCTTGCCGATGACGTCGGCGATGGCGTCGCGGACCATGTCGTGCACCATGCGCACGATCACTGAGGCCAGTGTCAGCCCGCCTGAGATCGCGCCGGCCGCCCGGCCGGTCACGCGCAGGTGGGAGGCGGAGCCGGCCTGCAGGGTCTTGAAGGTCGCCACCGCCAGGGGACTCCTGGCCGGCCAGGCGGCTGGAGCACACCGCCTCCAGGTCGGTGGCGCACGAGTTCGAGACTTTTGCGCCGATGTTCGTCCACGTCGAGGCAGCCGCAGTCACCGCGTCACTGTCACCGGCCGCCACCATTGAGCCAGTCCTTCAAAGGAGACAGGGTGCTCAATGATCCACCCTATTCCAGCGGACAGGGCCTCACCCAGGGGTCCATCACTGCAGCCTGCCGTGTCAGCGGCCGTGGCTGCCACCGCCAGGCCGCCGGCGACCCAGCCTGTTGGACCCAAACGCCTCCTTCAGATCAAAACCGTCCTCCAACAGGCGAGAACCGGACCAGACGGTCTCCGACCCTTGACCTCAGCGACAGTGCTCGTTACCCATTATCGATCACGCCCTCAGCCGGCGCGCACCGGCGGCGGCGTCGGAGTCGGTGCCCTCCAGGGCGGTGGCGGTGCCTCGTAGGGCGGTGGCGCTGTTGCGTAGCCCCTTCTCGGCCGAGACCATCATGGCGTCGGCCGCCGTCTTGACCAGCGTGTAGGTCGGTAGGAAACAACGGCGAGCACATGATGCCGAACGCGTTATCCGCCAGCGCCGCGCCGCGCAGCGTCCTGGGCCTGAGCCACACCAGCGGCCACCGCATCCGTATCCTTTTGCCCCCAGAACGCAACGTCTCTCCATTCACCCGAATATCCGCCACTGCAGGGTCCTTTCTTCCTCTTGTCCTTGATGTGATTCCGTTGAAAAATAGTCACTACCGCCCCGTCCCACCTCAGATCGTGCTGGGCGGGCGGTAGGGCCACCGGTGGGCTACATGGCCCGTGGCTACGCATGCCTGGGAAGACCAGGCCGGGAGGCGTGCTGCGCTTCTTGTCACGGCTCTCCTCGGCCTGCTGGGCGCGCCGGGTGGCTCCCACCTTGGGGCCGGCCATCCGCTCGTAGGCCTCAGCATCGCCTGGCCCAGTCCCGTGTCCGTACCGATATGACGATCCACGATCGCATGGATCTTGGTTGCCGCGTCGCGGTGGCCGGTGTCGATGGCCTCCATGACCGCTGCGGAGAGCCTGGGACGGATTGAGTACCTGGCTCGCCGCCGTGAAACGCACATCCCGCACGCGCCCGGCGGCGTCAACAACCACCGTGACCTCCCCGCCCTTGGACGTACCCTCAACCTCCAGCGAGTCGGCCTGCTCACGCACCCGCTCAGTCGCCTCGCTATTGCGCTGCGCCTGAGCGACCTGCTCAGCAATCCGGAGACAAACGCCTCAACCAACCGATCAGACATGAGCCCCACCTTAGCCATAACCCGGATGTGAACGCCTCCACCAGACTGTCTGGTTAATAACACGGGGATAACTCCCCACCGTTCTCGATATCCCTGAGCGGAGATCTGCTACGAACCGTTAGTACAAAGCCTCTGCGAACGCGATAGGGGGTGCTCATGGCGAGGTGTCACGGCTCCGCCCAGTGGCGGCAAGACCGCCCGCCCTCAGGCCTGTTTCCGGCCTCGAATCCTGCTGGCCACCAAGCCCAGGGACAACACCACCAACCCCACAGCCCTGGGGTGCGTGGTGTTTCTCGAACTGGGGGAGTTTTTCTTCCCTTGAGTCGATAGGGATGGAGACCATGCCAGCAGCGAAATACTCAGAAGAGTTCAAGGCACAGGTTGTGCGTGAAGTCATCGAGAAGGGAACGCACGATAGCGTCAGTGGCCGACTCATATGACCTTGTTGCTCAAAACAGTAGGTAACTGGGTCGCAAGATACAAGAAGGAACACGCCACAGACCAGGACCGCAAGAAGGCTCTGAGTCAGCCGAGATCGCAAAGTTAAAGGCAGAGGTTCGTGAGCCTGCGTGGGGAGAACGAGTTCCTGAAAGCAGTCGCCTTCTTCGCCAAGGAACGACCGTGACTGATCGCTACGAGGCTCATTAACCGCGAAGAAGGCCATTATCCCATCTCCTCAATGTGTCGATGGTCCAGTGTCTCTCAGATCTGGGTACTACTCCTGGCGCGACCGACCCCAGTCGCAGACGGCCATCAGGAGGAGGAGCCGGCCATCATTATAGGGACCTCTTTTGAGGACTCTGATGGCACCTACGGGTACCGGCGCATCCAGGTGGTCCTGGAGCGGCTCGGTGTGTGAGCCGATGGGTCCACGATCCGCGCCATCATGCGTGACCTGGGGCTGCAGGCCGCACAGCTGCGGGCAAAGGTCCGAACCACGGTGCCGGCCCAGGACCTGGATGAGCGGCCGGACCTGCTCAGGCGGGACTTCACCGCAGATGAGCCCGGCAAGCAGTGTGCGGGGACATCACCTATGTCAGGACGTGGACCGGATTCGTCTACCTGGCGACCGTTCTGGACTGCTGCACGAAAAAAGGTGGTGGGTTATGCGATGGCCGACCACATGCACACGTCCCTGGTGTGCCAGGCCATTGATATGGCGGTCAGGAGATGCCCGATTGACAGGGGTGTGACGATCTTTCATTCGGACCGAGGTAGTCAGTACACGTCTCAAAGATTCCTGGACCGCCTCAACTCCTATGGTATTCGTCCCTCGGTGGGGCGTACGGGGGTGTGTTGGGACAATGCGTGGGCGGAGTCATTCAATGCCACGCTCAAGAATGAGAGAGTCCACCGAATGGTGTATCCCACGAAGGACAAGGCGGTCAAGGATATTGCCTCGTGGATCGAGCCCTGACTACATCATGTCCGCCTTCACTCAGCCCTGGGATACCGCGCCCCTAACGAGGTCGAACGCGATTTCCTGGACCTGAAGAAGGCAGCCTGAAACGCAAAGAAAACAAGCACTGTCCGAAAAACACCTGGCAGTCCACTTGTCGGGGACGCCCCGTGTTGTTCTCCCCATGGCAGATGACCGGGGTGCTGGGAAGGATGAGGCACAGCGGGCGGCCGCGGGTCTGTCGGTTGGCCGGCCCCTACGAGACACGACGAGAGGACGACGGATGCCGCCCACGCACCTTCCCTCGTTGTCCGCCTCGGCGGGATCCGCGCGCTGCTGCGCTTCTGCGCCATCATGACTGCGGGCCTGGTGGCCGCGCTCTCACCGGTGGCCGTGGTGGTGTGGGCGCCTCCCTCGCCGCCGTCATGCTGCTGCCGGCCCTGTGGGCGTCGGCGGGATCACTTTACTACCTGCGGCGCGGTGTGTCCGCGCGCCGGATGGCCCAGGAGGCTCGGCGCGCCTACTCCCGGGTCACCTACGACTCATGAGGCCACTGAGCTCCAGGCGCGCCTCGTCCCGGGAGGTCGAGTCGCGCGGCGCCCGGGTCAGCTGGCCGACTACCGCTGGTTGCGTGACGAGTACGAGGACCTGACCCGCTCCTGGCAGGACCTCGGCAGCCCGCGCGGCACCCAGTGGTTCGAGCCGGGGATGTTCGCGCGGGTCACCGAGTCTCGAGCGGCGCTCGGCCGTACTGGACTCGACCAGTGACGTCATCGTCAGTCATGCCGCCTTCCTGACCCTGTCCTCCCGGTGGAGCGGATCTGGCAAGACGAACAGCGTCCGGTCCTGGAGGACCTCGACCTGCTTCTGGACCTGTGCCAGTGGATCGACTCCTATGCGTTCACTCCATACAGCACGGTGGAGGCTCGCGAGTCGGTCCGGGCCCACCATCAGCGCCTGGAGTGAGATGACCGCTGAGTCGTCTGCCGGCCTGCTGCAGCCCTCCGCGGCGCTTGATGAGCTCGCCTGGATCAGGGCCGACGTCCGCCGTTCCGCGAACGTTCTGGAGTGGACAGCGCCTGGTGTCGACTCTCCTCCGGTCCCACCGACCCCGACGTCCAGCACTGGATGCACGCCTCGCAAGGGGTGGACGTCGTCAAGCCCGGGGGCGATGCCGAGAGCCTGGACTACGCCGGTGCCTACGCCGCGCCGCCGGTGCGGGAATCGGTCCACATGCGCCGATGCGCAGGGGATTCCTCAGGGATGGGACCTTCCGGGACGGTGACGTTGGTACGGCTGACGTTGGCCGCTCGACGACGAACTAAATATACATGGTTCAAGACGGATAATTAATGCTGCTAACCTCGACCTACTGAGAGTAGACGCGGCACATCGTTCGAGGCCGGCCTCGATTATCAACAAGGAATGTCAGCGAAGCAATCTGCGATTGTCCGTCTTGGAGGTCTTCGAGCGGTCACATCTTTTGTGATGAATATTGCTGGAGCGTTGATCGCGATCCTGCTTCTGCCGGCGGTGCTCCTGTATCCTTCCGCATCTGGACATCGTCCCGATGTGGCCGTTCGCGACGAGGCCGGTATTTATCACGAGCAGACTCTTCGCCGCGGCCTGGTGGAGCAGAACTACGATCGTGAGGTTCGCATCGTGGTGCTCTCGGTTCCCGGAGCCGGCATCAGCAACATTGATGAGGAGACTGTCAGAGTACGCGGGTGACGACGCACAAGGCTCCTCCTGGCTCAGGGGCTCCGACGTCGATAGCCTGGTGGACGGAACGGTTCTCTTCGTAGTGGCACCAGAGTCTCACTGGGCTGCGTTGCTACGCGGCGAAGGACCTGCAGTCTGTCTGCCGACAAGCGCACAGCCATCGAGAACGCGGCGGGAAGCCACTATGCTCAGGGCGACTGGGATGGCGGGACCGTGGCGATGGGGCGGCACTGGCGACATACATCGGTTCAGGCGATGGAAGTAGCACGATGATGTGGGTGGCCGGTGCGATCCTCGCCTTCATGGCGGGAAGCGGATGGCTTGCCTTCTACATGTGGCGGGGATGACCGCCCGGCGGCGGTTCTCAAGGCGTACCGGGACATGATGCGGATCGTCTACACCCTACGATCTCACCGAGTTGCAGGCGGGAACCCTGCCGGAGGGGTCCCGCCAGAGCCGGGACGTTGGTTCCGACTACCGACGATTCCGCGACGAGTACGACACCGTCAGCCAGAAGTGGAAGGACTTCGGGGAACCTCGTGGTGCTCAGTGGTTCGGTCGCGGTGTTCTTGCTCAGGCGACCTCGTCTCGCCGAGAGGACTGCCAGTTTAGCCGACCTCGACGCCGCTGTGAACTCCGGCGCCGTGACTCGGGCGGACACGCTCCCGAATCCTGGGGGTGCTGCTCTGTGAAGAAGTCGCCAACAGTCTCCGAGCCTCGGTGGGATACGAGCGATCCTCGGGTATGCGGGTAATCTCCTCATTGGTGTGGCGCTTGTGGTCGCACCATTCATCATCAACGGTGGACAATCCCTTCTACCCCGCGAAACAATTTCACCCTGACGGTGGAGATCCATGATGAGCCCGGTGTTCTTCATCAAGACCATGTCAAGGCGGAGCCTTGAGAAGTTCTCACCTTTCGGCAGCCGACCCACATCGCTGTGGTGGATGACTGACCGAGAGTTCAGAACCTTGAGCAGGAGGTTCAGAACTACGCCCGCACCCATCCCACCGACGTCCCCTGGATATCATGGGAGGATTCTGAGCACTGGGCTGATAACGTGTTCGTGATCGCCGGTGCGCCCAACGCCAACTATGACGAAAGCCTCGAGGGGCAGATAGCCGGGTACTACTACGGATCCCAGCTGCAGATCAGTGAGGAGGGAAGGGAGGAAGTGTGGGATGCCGCGGAATGGAGAATTATATTCGACGACGATGATGAGCGCGTTATAGAATCAGCAGAAGTCGCATCCGGCTACATTGGGTATCAGTTGGATCCTGCCAGGATGTGTGCCCAATTCACGTTATTCTTCATCTTCTTCATCGCTGCGAACAAGTGGATCTCGATACTATTTAGGGTCGAGGGAAACGAGCGATGTCCGGCATTGAAGAAGCGCGTGAGGCGTACTCTCAGGCGATGGCCGGGCGCGCGGCTGTCAGTGGCTACCTTCGACTCATCCCTGCTGGTGACATCTACGGCGTTCAAGTGATCGCCCGGTATAAGGTGCTTCAGCGGCACTATCGCCGACTTGAGCGCGCCTGGAAGATCATAGGGAACCCCATCGGCCTTCAGTGGTACGGAATGAGGCGTGGTCGTCTTGCTGAGTACGCCAAGGCCTACTCCGTGCAGCTCCGCGCCATGCAGCAAACGGTTGTCAACTGTGCGCAGCTCTTAGCGAGGAGAGGGACCTGGCAGGAATCATGGGAAAACGAGTACGCGCTCGTGCAGCGAGATATTGCGGCAGTAGCACGTATCTTCTCCTATATCCCGAAGGAACATAAATCATTCTCGAATGAGGCGCTGAACTGGGTGAAACTGAAGCGGGCTGAGCTTGACGCCACTGCCACGAAGGTATTAACCGGAGTAATGCCCCCATCCGATGCTTTTCGTGAACTGAATCATCTATCCATCGAGGCGAAAAAGTTCGCAGAGAATGCGGTTGGCAAGTTATTTCGCGGTCCCTTCAAGCGGGTGCGTTATAAGAAATTCAGAAAATATCTGACAACCTACGGGCAGGAGGTCCCGAAGCGTGCGAAGGATGTTCTGAGACCTTCTTCCAAGCCTCAGTTCATAGTCAGTGTTCATGGCGTTTATCTTGCGAAACCCTCGGACTCTTCTGATGACTACCAGATCTTCTCCAACGTTTCCATGACTGTTCGTATGAACCCCCAATCTCCGGCCGCTTCCTTTGTTGCCTTGAGGACGGAGGTTCCGGGCCCCATGTCTGTGTATTCGCCAGTCCGTGACATATCGGATGCCTATTTTTATGCCATAGCGATGCTGGCAGTGGATGAAAAGTCCAAGGCCAAGAAGAAGCGAAAGGGTGGGTTGAGGCGCGCATGATTCACATGAACGTAAAGGAGGCGGGTCGTCGAGTGCGATCTCATTTGCGGCCAATGTATTACTGTGTGCGGCCATGATTCTTACGCTGCCAGTCATGATTTTTCTCCCCTGATGCTGGGGTATGCGCCGACTGTCAGTGTGCATGATCAAGCGGGAGTGTTTGATCGTGAGTTGTTGGAGCGCGAGTTGGGGGAGTTGAGGTTCCGTCAGGACATTCGTTTGGAGGTCATTTCTCTGACCGGATGGGGGAATACGAACCTGGATGCGGCTGTGGCGTCGTTTGCAGACCAGGAGTTGGAGTACAAGAATGATATTAGAACGGTTGACTATAGGAACTGGAAGGAAGGAGTCGTTATCATCGCGGTGGCGCCCCGCGCACATCAGGTCGGCGTGTATCCGGGTGCCGATGTATCGCTTAAACGTTCGGAGCAGGTCGCCATTCAGGATGCCGCGGTGACACAGTTCTCTCACCAGGACTGGAATGGTGGCGTTCTGGCTATTGGAAATAGGGCTGAGACGTACTTGGGTGCCTACGGTAGTGGACGTGCACGTGCAGCCGTCGCCATTGCTGCCGTCATAAGCCTTTGGGGCGCAGGAAAATTATTTTTCTATCTTCGTCGCGGTATTACTTCTCGTCGGATGGCAAGGCTCGCGGCCAGTTCCTATGGACAAGTGACCTATGATTATGACTCGACTGCTCTGCGAGTAGGCACCCTTGATCCAAGTGCTCCCGAATCGCGAGAGCTCGCAGCGCGCTATGAGCGTTTTGAGCGGGACTACCGTAATGTGACGCTTGCGTGGCAGGAGTTCGGTGACCCGCAGGGTCTCGACTGGTTCGGTAAAAGCGTGTATGACAGCGCGAAGAGCCTGCAGGAGCGTTCGGCGGCACTCGACGATGGTGATGACGTTATTGTGGATACGGTTTCAATATTGACGATGTCGCCCACATGGTCGCGAGCTTTTGGGAGAAGCAGCAGGAGCCGATCCTGGAGAAATTGAGAGCAGTCATGCGAATGGCCGGATCGGTGCGTCGGCGTAGTGCCGTCGACCGTGAGAGCATCGCACGATGGGTGGCCCAACAGAATCGGAGGCTCGGAGAGCTGACCGTTGAGCCTCGACAAGCGTGAGGCGGCCCCAGTTGAGGCGTTGGCCGAGCCTGGATGAGCCTGTCTGGCGTCATTGATCTCGTGGTCGCGGCGCTTGAGCAGCGACAGGAAGCAGTCGTTGAGGCGGTCATAACGTCCAGCGTGCCAGTTGACTAGTTCGAACTCGGCGTGTACCCAACGATTTCAGATCCCTGAATTCCTACCATGAGTCCTGAGTCGCCCAAAGCTCGTGATGATGTGTGATGAGGAAGTAGGGGGTGTGATGACGTGCGCGGTCTGCGTATCGATGACAAGGGATGTATTGTCGTTCACCTCTTGATCTACGCCGCCTATTCTGTAGGTTGAGACGGCCAGGACTTGTTGATCGCTGGACAGGTTCCAGTGGATTTGGAGCTCGCCTCGTGCTGGCGCGTAGATGAAGGAGCCCTCGAATGGAAGGGTTATTGGGTTTCCATTGAATGTGCACGCGCTTGTCGTGGTGCACTCGATGATGTATTTCGCCCAGGACGTGTCGCCTGATTCGTAGGCCTTCCGGAACTGTTCCAGTGTTGGAATTCCGGATTCAGAGAGGAGAAGTGGAGCATTGCTTCCCGACAGATTAAACGACCCAATACGCTCCCCCTGGAGTGAGTAGGTCTCGGCGGTGTCAGATTTATTAGGGATGCGGACCCATCCGTCTCGGGCCGGTATGTAGTTGGCTTCTACGCCAGGAGTGGTTTCATTGAAAAGTGTGGTGATCGTTCCATCTGCGAGGTTCATGATGCCAGTATTGTTGGACTTGTGTCCTTTTGGCTGAGATAGATGGACGAGGGGGCTTGGTGCGGAACCGTCTCCCGCGACCCCGAAGGCGACAGGTTCAACTTGCTGGTCGTATTGACGCTCCCAGCGCTGTTTTGGAGCTCCGTTATTCCACTCCCAGGCAGCACAGTGGTTGGTGTGTTCATACATGCTGCACGTGAGGGCGAGCTCGGGGGACATGACGTAGGGTAAGTCGTCGGTTGACCAGGGTGCACGTTCAATGGTCCCATTGATGGGGTTAAGAAGTTCATAGTCGAGAACCATGTGACCTCCCCACCAGGGGTTGCCACCCCAGGCATCGGCGCTCTTGGATGGCACCTCCCATATTTTTAGCTGATTGTTTTCGAGGTGATATCCCGTCAAACCTGTAGGAGTGTCCTTTGGGGCTGATTCAACGACAAAATATTTTCCGCATCTTGAGACGTGCGGATAGCTGATCTGCATGTTTTGGGTGGTGTCCGTTGTCAAGCGCCATGCCTCGTGCCACGTCGCCCCGGCCGGAGGGCGCGTGTCGGTGGAGGGACCGCAGGAGATGGTCTCGTTCGTCTTGGCCGGCGCCTGCCAGGTCGAGAAGGCCGGCGCCTTCGGCTCGGTGAGGGATGAGGCCATGACGGGGCCCTGTCGTGCCCACGCCTGGGCGATGGACAGGGAAGCGGTCACCATGATGAGGACGAGCGCGGCGGTGAGTGAACGACTTCGGAAGATCGTTCGAGCAAGACGCACACACAGGTGCCGAAGGTTCGCCGCACTGAATCGCATGGGGATAGCATTCACTATTTCTCGCGGCGTCGTTGTCGTTCTGCCTGTGATGTGACGGCAGGGCGATGGGGAGAGCGCCGTGAACCGCGAGTGAACAGCGCCATGGGGCGGCGACGGGCCGTCGTCGGCCTGGGTGGGGCGCCACGCGGCCGGTAGGCTGACGGGCATGTCGAAGAAGAAGCGCCACGGGCGCCGTCCGGCCGCCGCATCGGCCAAGCCCCGCAAGCAGAGCATCGAGTTCGTCGCCCGCCCTTCGCCGCTCTGCCGGCCGAGGAGGACCTCGTGGCGATGGCCCAGATCATCCCGGCCGCCACGGCCACCGTGCGCCTGACCGAGGAGTACGGCGGCCATCAGGTCCAGCTCGTCACGCTCCTTCCCGAGTTCGTTCAGGGGCTCAAGCGCTCCGACGGCGAGGTCCTCGTAGCCATGCAGACCTCCATGCACCCGGGGACGCCTCCCGCGACGTCGCCGCCGCCGTCCTGGCGACTCTTGAGCCTGCCCGAGGGGCAGGCCCCTGCGCACCGACGGACTGCCCGAGCCCGGCCCGCGCCTCCAAGACATCCTCGACACCAGCGAGCCGCCGGTGGTCTCCGTGCGCGAGACCTTCGACTTCTGGGTCGACCCCCCAGGCCGGTGCCGGTGACGCGCAGGCCCGCCAGGTCATTGAGGAGGCCATCGAGCGCGCCAAGGAGGAGATCGCCCCTGACCCGGCCCGTGCCCGGCGTCGAGCACGCCTACTGGTGCCGGCTGGGTACCAGGAGTTCGTGCGCTGGGCGCGCGGGGAGGACGAGGACGAGTTCTTCAACGCCTTCGCCCGCATCCACGCCGCCCGCGAGTCCGACCTGGAGGAGGGGGCGCGCTTCGTCGGCGCCTTCCGGGCCAACGGCCTGGCCATCCCAGTGTGGGAGCCTCGTTCCCGGCACGGAGGCCGAGGAACTCACCAAGCCGCTGCAGGCCATGGGCAAGTGCCTGGAGGCCGCACTGGCCGACTCAGCCCCCTGAGCCCCGAGGTCCGCCGTGCCAAGGCCGGCATCATCTCCCGGCAGGTCAACCTCTGAGCCCTTCCTCGCCGAGCCGGGCATCTTTCGCCCAGCCCTCCGGAATGTCTGTGGGGCACCGCGAAGAATGCCCGGCCTCGACGTTGCTCAGGTCTCGGCGATGCTCAGGCGCCGGCGGGTCACGCGCGGCAGGCCGCGTCCGTAGAGAGTGCCCTCCTTCGCCTTGACGGCGGCGACGAGCACGAAGTCTCAGTGAGATGAGCAGCGCCCACCTGCCGAACTTGCCGGCATGCACCAGGTGCCAGCCGTCGGCCTGGTCGGGGTAGCGCCAGGCGCTCAGTGCCGTGGCTAGGGTTCTCCGCCAGCCAGAGGAATCCACCGATGAGGGTGAAGGCCACCGTCGTCGGCATCCAGTAGCGGTCCCCACCGACAGTGAAGTGGACGGCGCTTCCCCACAGGGCGATGAGGAAACCGGCGGCGATCACCCAGCGCAGGTCGACGATGGCGTGATGGGTGAAGAAGTTGAGGTAGGCGGCCACGGCCAGCAGACTCACCGGCCACCACCGAAAGCCTCCCACGTGCAGGTCGAGGCGCCGGAAGGCCTGGCAGATGTAGGAGCCGACGGAGGCGTACATGAATCCGGAGAAGACCGGCACCCCGCCGACGCGTACCGCTCCCGCGTCCGGATAGGCCCAGGAGCCGGTGTGTACCTTGAACACCTCCAGCGCCAGCCCGATGAGGTGGAAGACGCAGATGACGCCGAGCTCGCGCCAGGTCTCCCTGCTTCAGGGCCACGAAGGCGATCTGCACCACGACGACGTAGATCAGCAGGGCGTCGTAGCGGGCGATCGGCGGATCCGTGTAGTTCCAGATCAGAGCGCTGGCAGCGAGCCCTGCGAAGATGGCGATGGCGAAGGCGCAGCAGGCCAGCTCCAGGAGGGCGAACTGGACCAGGCGGCGGGGGAGCAGCCGCCACCGACTCAGAGGGAGACGAGCGGTATCGGGCACGACTGAAGTATGCCGTGCCGCGACGTCGGCTCGGTGGATGAGAACCCCTGAGCTCCGGCCCCGACGGCGTCGAATGCCCCTGGTCGGAAGGACACGCGCCCGGCCGCGCGGAATGTTCCCGTCGAGACGGCGCGTGACCACTGAGAGGACAGCCCCGTCCGAACTCGACGACCATCTGGCCGACACCATCACCGGATCGAACGCAGTGCTCGCTTGAGGATCCGTTCTGTGGCCGGGGTGGGCGACTCCTCCTGCCAGCGCTCGCAGAGCTCCACGGCCCAGGCGGGCTGTGTCTTGGCGGCGTCGTTGACCCAGTTCGCCACAGAGTCCTGCACGTAGTGGGAGGAGTCGGCACGCAGCGGCTCGAGCAGTGGAAGGCCCCGCTCGGGCTCCTTCTTGAGTGCGGGGATGTGCCGTGCCCACACACCGCGTGGACGCAGCGACTCGCTGGCGAAGCGCCGAATGCGCTCCGAGGGTTCCGAGGTCCATGGCCGCAGTGCGCGGATCGCCTCGTCGAGCCGGGGCGCCAGGTGCGGACGCACTGCCATCCATGCCCACTCGCGCACTCCGAAGTGCGGGTCGTCCGCGGCCGGTCGTGCCAGGGCCAACAGCGTGTCGACGTCGGCGTCCTTCTCCGGAGCGACCAGGGCGAAGACTGCCCAGCCCCGGACTGTATCGGCTGGGTGGTCGGCGAGATCCCTGGCAGGCGGAGCGACCAAGGTGCGTATACAGCGCTTCGCCCATGGCCTGCATGCGGGCCAGGATGCCGAGCGAGTCGGCATGCTTGGCCGCTTCAAGCAGATCCTCTGGCGCGTCCGGCACCACCTGCGTCAGAAGCGTGGACTGGGTGATGGCCAGGATCTCCGCCAGTGTTCGGGACTCGTCTCGTCCCGAGGCTCAGGTCGGCTGGCGCTCTGCGGTGATACCCGCGGCGGGGCTCATGCGTCACTTCACCACGAGCCGGGCCACGCGCTTGAGGTGCTTCTTGTGCTGGCGTCGGCTAACCTTGCCCACCTTGCCGAAGTTGACCCAGGTCCGCCCGTGCATGCCCACCTGCTTGATGGCGGCGCCCAGGAACACCGAGCCGACGTAGTTGCCGCAGAACCGGCGCAGGAACCAGGTCGGGGCGGTCGAGGTAGTGAGCACCAGGACCTGTTTGATGTGGGTGAGGTGTCCCTTCACCCCACCAGTGGCCGTCGGGTGGTAGGCCCAGTTCTGCTTCATGACCTTGTCGACGAAGCCCTTGACGATGGCGGGCAGCTCGCTCCACCAGATCGGGGCGATGACAATGATGCGCGAGGCCCCATCGATGAGCCTTCTGGTAGTGGCTCACCAGTGGGTCCAGCGTGCCGCCCTCCTGTACAGGGCCAGGCTCCTCGGTGGGCATGCGCGGGTCGAAGCCGTCGGCGTAGAGATCGACGACGTCGTAGGGCCTGCCCGCCTTGTCCAGGGCGGAGGTGGCGGCCTCGAGTATGGCGCGGTTGAAGGAGCCGTCGTGAAGGGTGGGCGTAGATGATGAGAGTGCGGTCGCCCGTCTTCTTGAGGATCTTCTTGGCTGTCATCAGCCATCTCCAATCGTGACGATGGTGCGCAGGGCTGCGCGGATGAAGGCGGCGTCGGCGGTGGTGGCGCCGACGGCGATGAGCCTGGGTGTAGCCCTGCAGGCAGGACCACACCAGGAGGTTGAGTGGTGCCGGGTCGGTTCCCCGCTGCGAAGCCAGACGGTCCACCTCGCCGCAGGTCAGTGCCAGCAGCGGGTGCTCGTCGGGGCGGTCGAGTGCCGCGATGGCCGTGGGGCTGACCTGGTTGAACTCGAAGAGATGCGGGTGCTCGGCGGCAAGATCCACCAGGAGGGTCCCGATGCCGATGAGCGACCTCGATCGGATCGTCCTGGATGAGGGCATCCGCGCGCTCGCCCAGCGAGGCGGACAGACGGCGTGCTGCGGCCTCGAAAAGGCTGGTCTTGGACGGGAAGTGCTTGTAGCACGCGGGTGTGGTCACTCCGCAGGCGCGGGCCACTCCGCTCAGCGTCACCGTGTGCCACCCGTTGGAGTCAATGAGGTCCAGGGTGGTGTCGATGAGTCGCTGACGGGTGTCCGTACTGCGCCGATCGAGTCTTCACATCAGGTAGGTTAACCAATTTCACCTACCCGTCAAGGGGGTGGGGCATGGTTGCGACACGTGGAACTCGCTGTCAATGACGAGTGACCACGATGTGGTCGGATCGGGCCTGGCTGATGTGGCTCGAAGGTGGGGGCCACCTGCCCTGTGAGCGCTGCCAACGGCGGCAGCGCGGCGAAGTCGGAGAGTCACCGAGATGCCTCTGACCTGCGCGGATATCGGTACGGGTGAACCGTGGCCGCAGATCCTTGACACCGTCGGCACGGCGTCATTGAATCGTGTCACGTCCATCACAGCAGGACGACAGCACGACGAACACCTCGCGCCGGGGGCGGCCCGGCCCGTCCAGGATGAGAGGAGCACTGATGACCCGTACCGTTTGCGGCTCCGCGCCGCGGTCGACGGCCGTGCGCGTCAACCTGCTGCGTCCTTGTTCATCGGCCGGCCGGCGCCATCGATGCCTCTCGACCGCTATCCAGTAGCCACCCGCTGATCTCCGGCCTCCGCCTTCAGGTGCCCGCGCCGATCAGAGGGGGTGGGCCTCGGCTCCTCGCGTCCGCTACTGAAGGACCGGCCCGGGCTCGTCACCGAGTCTCGCACCTCGGGATCAGACCAGCACCAGTTCCCATCCGCGTCCGCCGCCTTCCCGCGGGGCGGGACGCCCTCCGATTCATCCACTTCTTTTCGCTGTCAGATCCATGATGCCTATGGACCTTTGTTTCGGTTCCTGGCACCCTGGTGAGACGGCAATGTCGCCGCCGGGCCCGCACGCCATGCGGCGAGTGAAGCGAAAGGCCTGTTGTCATGACCGATGACCCCTCGAACTACTCTCCATCCGGACCCGCTGTACCTCCGACCGTCTCCCGCACGCAGGACGCCCCCACCGGTGCAGCGGACGTCACACCTGCGTCCGTCACCAGCCCGGTGAGCACCGGGCCACCCGAGCGGCCGCCAGTCCACCCGCAGCACCCGAGCCTCAGGAGCCTGGCGGGCCGTCCGCACGGCCGGTGCCCCTTGAGCGTGCGTGAGGTCGAGGCGGCGGCCTCCGGGGCGCCCGCCGCTCACACCTCCGCCCAGGCCGCCACCCGCTCCTCGGTCCGTTCACCTTCCGAGACCGCGGCGGCCGGCGTCGTCCTGCGCGATCTTGCCGATGAGTACGCCCAGCTCCTGTGCGCCCACGATCCCGAGGCGGCCGCACGCACCGGCCTGCCCGGCGGAGCCATCCTGCCCGACTACTCGCCCGCGGGACTGTCCGAGCGCCTCAGTGCCGAGCGCTCCCTGCGTCACCGCGTGGCCGCCGTCGACCGCTCGACCGGCTCCGACGAGCCTCTGCGCCGCCACCTCCTGGAGCGTCTGGAGACCTCCATCCAGTTCATCTCCGCCGGGGAGGAGGGAGGCAACCTCGGTTTCTCTCCTCACCGTTCCAGCAGATCGCCCGTCAGCCCTGCACCGGCCCCCGAGACTCCCGACCGCGCCGGCTCCGACGAGGCGGACCTCGCCGAGGCTGAGGCCAAGTGGGAGGACGCCTGGAACCTGCACCGCACCCGTCTGGAGGCGCTGCCCGCCGCCCTGGAGGGGCTGGCCGCCTCCCTGGCCGCCTCGGCCGAGGTCGGTGCGATCGCCCCGCTCAGCCAGGTCGACGTCGTCGCCGGGCAGGCCCGCGACCTCGCCCGACGCCGGACCCGGGGACTGCCCGAGGACCTGCCGGCCACCCCTGCACGTCCAGGCTCCAGGAGGCGGACATCGTCGCCCGCCGCGCTGCGCTGGACTTCGCCTCGCACCCTGCGCACGACGCTCTCGCCGCGGGCGCCCCAGGCCGAGGGGTCGGCCCTCAGCGCCACGCCCTGTGGATGCGCCGCGTCCTGGGCACCCGGGTGGACCCCGAGGAGACCTACGCCTGGGCCACCGAGGAGGCTGGGGCGGGTCATCGCCGAGCAGGACGCCATCGCCGTCGACGTCCTGGGGGCCGACGCCGATGCCGGCAGCCCTCAACCGGCACCTGCGCGCCGACCCGACCCACGCCCTGCGCCCGGAGGACTACACGACCTGGGCGCAGGAGGTCGCCGACGAGGCCTGGGACGCCGTTGTCGGCCGGTTCCTCGACCCGCCCGACGGCCTGGGTCGCCCCTGGGTGCGCCTCGGGGATCCCGGAGACGGCGTGGTCCACTACGAGGAACCGCGCGGTACCGGCGGGGAGCGCCGGCCCGGCATCGTCATGCGCTCCCTGGCCGACGGCGAGCAGCTGGTGTGGCCGTGGATGGAGCGCACCACGGTCCTGCACGAGTCGGTCCCGGGCCACCACGTCCACGTCGGTGCGCACGCCACCAGCACGCGCTTGACCGCGTGGCAGCGCTACCTGGGAGCCGTCCCCGGATGCGACGAGGGTTGAGGGTCTGTACGCCGAGTCCCTCGCCGACGAGCCTCGGGCTCATGCCCACGCCCGAGGACCGCTTCGGCCGCCTGGCGGCACGCCGCTGGCGCCTGGCCCGGGTCCTCGTGGACCTGGGCGTCCACTCCCGGCTCCCCCGTGCCCGATGACGTCGCGGCCCTCCCGGGGGCCTGCCGCGAGTGGAACCGTGCGACCGTCACCGCCGTGCTGCGCCACCACACCGTGATCTCCGAAGGGCGCCTGCGCTTCGAGGTCTCCCGGCACCTGGGGTGGCCGGCCCAGCCGCTGGCCTACGCAGTGGGTGAGCGGGTCTGGCGGGTCGGTCGGCGCAGCGCTCAGGCGCAGGCCCGAGCCGAGGGTGGTGAGCTGGACCTGCGCGCCTTCCACAACCGAGGCATCGACCTGGGCAGCGTGGGGCTCGATCTGCTCGCAAGCGCCTTGCACTGACCTGCACGAAGGGATGCAGAGGCGGAGCAGCGGGGGCCGGCCGTTCGTCGGCCGGCCCCCGGGTCGCCCGTGGGCCGGTCATGTCTCCGTTGCGCCCGACGGGATCTGTCGGAGGCGGGCGTGCCGCGACGTGAATGCCCTGCCTCCTGCATCGATGAGCCGGGGCGGCGAGTGCTGCGGCTGGGCGGTTCGCGTTGAGGGCCAAGGCGTGCCGGGGCGGCAGGGGAGTCGCCCCGGCACACGGAAGGACGCGAAATGCGCCGGCGGAACCCGGCTCCGTTGACGGGCTCCTTACCTCCACTGTGCCACGAGAACCGGGTGTGACATGCCGAAACGGGCAACTTTAGCGCCTGAATGAGGAAATGTGATTCATTGCAGCAAAAATTTCTCAGTTTCTCCGGGGACCGTGGTCCCTATGATGAAGGTTTGACACAAAATCACTGAAGAAAGGCTGGGGTGGTTGCCTTCCTGCTGCGTCACACCGGCGTGTCGCTGTGGCTGGCGAGAGGTGCTCAGGGTGTCGCCGGCGCGCGTCCACTGCGCGGGGAGCCTGAAGAATCCGCGCCCCGTAGGACGAAAGCAGAGAACTTGACGGGCCTCACAAGACGGGCGCGCGGTAACGGGGCGCTCAGGTATCGGCTGGAGGCCGGGAGTCTGGATACCCTGGGGGCGTGAGTTCCAACAAGCGGCCCGACCAGCGCGTTGCCGTGGTCATCCCTGCCAAGGATGAGGCTGAGCGCATCGCCACCACTGTGCGGGCCTGCCGCTCCATTCCGCGGGTGGACCTCGTCATCGTCGTCGACGACGGCTCGACCGATGGAACTCAGGACCACGCCCTGCGCCGCCGGCGCCGTGACGGTCCGCCACTCCGTCTCGCGCGGGAAGGCCTCCGCCATGGAGACCGGGGCCTCCGTCGTCGCCATGCGCGACTACTCCGACGGTCCCGCCCGGCTGCTGCTGTTCATCGACGCCGACCTGGGGGACTCGGCTGCCTCCTGCGCCGAGCTGGTGCCCCCGGTCGTCGACGGCGTCGCCGACATGTCCATCGCGGTGCCCCCAAGCAGTCCGGGGCCGGTGGCCGCGGCCGGGTCGTGCGCGCCGCCAGGCGGGCCATCTCACTGGCCACCGGGTGGCTGCCGGTGGCGCCGCTGTCCGGTCAGCGATGTCTGAGCCGTGAGGCCTACGAGAAGGCGGTGCCCCTGGCCGACGGCTGGGGGGTGGAGGTCGGTCTGACCATCGACGTCCTCGTGGCCGGACTCGCCGTCATCGAGGTCCCCTGCGACATCACGCACCGCGTCACCGGTAACGACCGGGCCGGCACGATGCACCGGGCCTCCCAGTACAAGGACGTCCTGCGGGCCGTGACCCGGCGCAAAGTCTGCGCCGCCACCGCGTGCCGCGCGCCTCCTTCGAGAAGGCGGCCGCCGAGCAGGACCACTTCATCGCCTACCGCGCCGTGCCGCAGCCCCCCAAGGCCGACGACGACGTCGAGGCTGCGGACAAGCCGCACGATGCTGACGGCTCGCAGGCTGGAGATCGCTGACGAGCGCGGCGTGCTGTCCTTAGAAGGCATCGCCTGAAGTGCAGAATCATAAGTCGGCACAAGGAGTAGGAAGCTCTGTTGGACTTGTCGGCTAACATGGATCTACATCGCTTCATAATCAGGCCAAAATTCTGCGAGACCAGAAGCCAGACTATGTTAATAATCCCTCCATTAGGTGAAGGAGGTGTTGTTAGAAATTGAGGTCGCTGAGGTGGTCAATTCACTGAGGCATATTCACAAGGCTAGCTAACTCCAGCATTTGCACAGGTCAGAGCAACTTTGGTGGATGCTATGAATAAGCCTCACTGACTTGAGCATTTCTCGGTGTTGAGGATGGAGCTGTTCAAGATGAAGAGTGTTGGTAGTGATGAAGTGAGCGACATGACGTCCGATAGCTCTTGTGATCCTCGATGGTGGAGGCGCTTGAAGGCGGGGTGCGTGACGCTGATGATCCTTCTGGTGGTGACCGGAGGGGTGCTCTATTGGGTGGCGGTCAGTATGGACCCCAGCCTGGGGCCGGAGTCATATCGGGTGCGAAGTGTTGGTAAGACGGCCGCAAAATACCTGTCCTCCGATCCAGATGTCGTGTCAGCGAAGGTCGACCACGCTGAAGCTGACAAAAGTGGTAGTGTCGTCAGTGTGGGTGCTTCTCTCAAGGACGGTACGAGCGTTCACAAGGCTGCGGATCTGGTGGCCTCTGTGCAGCGGAGAACACTGGAAAAGGAGCCGAAGTACGGGGGCACCTTGGAGGTATCACTATCCTGGAAAATAGGGGGCAATGACATCGACGTCAACATCAATTGCCGCCGAGATGCGAACCGTATCCGGGCGGACATTCTGCGCGCGATCAACCCCGCCGGGGAGCCGAAAGCCATCCAGGGAGACATTGACGAGCGTGCGGGGCCGACAGTTGACTACGGGGTGGTGACTGCAACGCCGCCCTCACTGACTCAGGCGGGAAGTCCTCATTCTGTGAAGACTTTCACCTTGAGCGGCTGGAAGGTGAGTCGACCAGTAGTGGAACAGGGGATTCGTTCGCCAAGGCCCCATTCGAGCAAATCATCGCTGCTGCTGGTCACGCCGGTCAGAATGGGGCAATCGTGGCCTCACCGTTCGGCGACGGAACCTCAATTCTATTATCGGGACTCGTGTCGGAACCCGGCGACGTCCTCAGCGTCGATAAGGCTGCCGCCATCGTCCACGGTCTTGCGGACTGCCGCAGTCTTGGTATCTCACGTTTGATGATCGACACGGTACAGCAAGACTCCTCCAGCCCCTCTCAGTGGAGTTCACGTGCCAGGATGGGCAGTTCACCGCTAATGATGATCACTCCTCTGATGGTCGTGAGGCAGAGGTCCTCCAACACGCTGCCGCGCTATGAAGGCGATGTGCTCGACCGTCCTTGTGCGCCTGGAACGATGCGCCGGCGTCGGTGGAGATGACGAGACGCTGTGAAGGAGTTGCCGAGCAGCAGCATCAGCGCCAGCAGGGCGGGGGCGGCGGCCGCCAGGATGAAGCCGGCCATCGTGACGCCGGAGTCGTTGACCAGGACGGCCACGAGTCAGCACCCCCAAGGACTTCAGCGCCGTCGTCCCCCATCGCCCGGACAGGGGTACTCCGCGCGTGGGGGGACAGGAATCCGGTCCCTCAGCGCGCACCATGTCCCCGTGGGCGGCGGGGGCGAGCCAGGCGTAGGGGCTTGTGCCGGAGCGCCAGGCCCGCACCTGCCGGCGCCCCCACCACAGGGCCGCGGCCGCGAGGGCCGCGGTGCAGGCCAGGGCGATCGCCGTGAGCGGCCTCGTGATGAAGGGGCCGACCAGTGCGTACGCCTTGCGCCCCAGCACGCCGGCGGCCGAGCCGTCGGCCACCTGACGGGCGAAGCGTCCCAGGTGCGTGGGCCCACCGGGCCGAAGAAGATCGACGACGGCGAACCCGCTCACCACCAGGACTGTTGCGGTCCCGATGCCCAGCCAGCGCCGCCAGCTCAGGCGCAGGCCCGCCAGGCCCGCACCGAGGAAGGCCAGCGTCGGCACCAGCGTCAGGGCGCCGCCCACGTCCGCGCCCAGCTGCGGGGCGCCATCAACGATCAACGCCGCCCCGCCCAGCAGGGCCGTCACCAGCAGCGCGGTCCGCCGGCCGCCGCCCAGCGTTGCCCAGACGCCGGCGATGACGACGACGAGCGCCCCGGCCACCAGCGCGAAAGCCGTGTTCGACACCCCATAGAAACGGCCCGCCACCACCGCGTTCATGCCCAGCGGGTTGTTGAAGGCCAGGGGTGCGCCCGCGGCGGCGTCGACCAGCCAGGCCAGCGGGATCGCCACCGCCACCAGCAGCGCCGTCAGGCTCGCCCCGCTCATGGACGGGGACGACAAGGCGGGAGCGGGACTGCCGGCCTCGTCCGGTTGCGGCTCGGCTGAGGCCTCCCCCGGGCGGAGGGGGTGTCGGGGGATCCGACCGGCTCAGCGGTGGCCGTGGCGCAGAGTGCTGAGGGCGACGGACTCGGTGAGGTGGCAGGGAGGGGCCGCCTGTGCCGCCGCGCCAGGGCCGCGATCCCGGCGGCCAGTCCCGCAATCCCGGCCGCGACCAGCGCGGCTGCAGCCATGGCGACGACCGAGGCCCACCCCGAGGGGGAACCGGCCCGGGCCCCCACGCGCCACCATGGGACAGCATTGACCAGCAGCAACGCCGTCGGCAGGGTGCTGAGGTAGACGGCCACCCGGGTGACCCGGCGGCGGAGGGGCTCACGCCGGCTCGCCCCCGGGTCGCGCAGCGCGACGGCCGCCCAGACCAGGAGCGCCACGGTCAGCCCCATGAGCAGGGCGCCGGCCGGCATCACTGTGGCCTGAGAGGCGCGGGCGTGCAGGGCGTCGTCGGCGAGCCGCGAGATGCGGGCGTCCCCAGTGGCCGCGCCAGCGGCAGTTGTCGCGGTGCCCGCGCGGCCGGTCTCGGGCAGCGTGAGCGCCCGACCGTCGAAGGCCGGGTCGTGGCGGCCGGCCAGGGCGGACACGAGAGTCGGGGTGAGGTCGGTCAGCTGGGCCAGGCCCGGCTGGTGCGTGGAGTCGCCGATGGCGAGGCCGTCGGAGGTGCCGCGCGCACTGGTCGTGCCTGTGGGCAGGGGCCGCCATCTGCGGGCCGGGGGCCCTCGTCGTCGGCCAGGGAGGCGATGACGAGGCGGGTGCCGGGACGCGCCTGCTCCTGGACCGTGCGCAGGGCATCGTCGAGGGCGGTGATCCGCTCGGCGTCGGTGGAGGCGTCCCGGGCGGTGTCGACCATCGTGAGGTCCGCGCCGGCGGCCAGGGCCTCGGCCACCGAAGGGGGTCAAGGGGGCGGGCCTGTTCGCTGAGCCCCCGGTGCTCCCTATGGCCAGCCTGCGTGCCGGGGCCAACGGTCTGGATCGAGACGTCATGCCCGGAGCGCCCCTGACCAGGGGGTGCCGCGAGGGATCGCGGCAGTGGGGCCGGCGCAGGAAGCAGCCGGTTCGATGGCGCTCGCGCGCTTGCCCCGGCCCAGGGTGAGCCAGGCGTCGGCCGGGCAGGTGCGGTCCGCCGGAGTGCGCACGGACAGGTTCATCGGCTCGCCCCGGGAGGCGAAGGCCAGCAGGCGGGCGGCCGCCGAGCCGACGCCGGGAGAGCCGGAGTCCCCACCGACGCCGTCATGGGAGGCCTGTTCCCGCAGGTCCGCCCAGGTGAGATTGTTCGTTCCCAGGACGATCACCGGCGCCGGCCGCGAGGACGAGGCGGCATCGGAGGCCGGCTGGGGCGCCGACGCCGTTGGAGCCGCGGTGGCCAGCGTCGGACCCACCACCGCCAGGATCATGCCGATGACCACCAGCAGCACGAGGACGTACACGACCGCGCGCACCAGGCGTTGTTGACGTCGTCGAGGTCTCACCCGGCCAGCCTACGGGGCCTCGTAGCCCGAAAAAGTGTCCAGATGGGACGACTTTGACGTCGTCTCTGCTGGTCGACGCGCAGGCAAATTGCTTTGACCAGCACAAACGCGGACGGCTCTTCTCCTAGCCGGTTTCAAAGTCGTCCCAGGCGGACAAAATGGGTGCGATGTCCTGGCCGGCATCGGCTCACAGGTACTGGCGGGCCACGGCGACCGCCTCCCCGCCATAGCCCCCACCGAAGAGGAAGGCGTGAATCATGATGATGTGCCAGGAGTGGAGGCCCACCCGCTCGCGCCAGCCCTCCGCCAGCGGCGAGACCTCGTGGTAGGCCGCGTAGATGCGATCCAGGTAGCGCTGTCCGAACACGCCCAGGGGCCGCCAGGTCGGTCTCGGCGTGCGCGCCCTGCGCCATCGGGTCGATGAGCACGCCGACCACCGTCGGCCCGTCAACCGTCTCGGGGGCGGACACCTGCGGCCCGAGCCCGGCCCGGGACGGCGCCCACTGGGCGGCCTCGTCGGCCGGGGTCCACAGGACATTGCCGCACCACAGGTCCCCGTGCGTGCGGGCCACCGCGACCCGTGCGCCGCGCTCGCGGGCACCGGCGCGCACCAGGGCCGGCTGGTCGGTGTCGAAGTCTCCGTCGCGCAGCCGCTCACACAGCCTTTCGACGACGCGGGCCCCACCCACACTGATCGAGCCGTTGTCCCGACTGGGCTGCAGGTAGGGGCAGGATCCGGTCCTCGGCGTAGAACTCGCCCCAGCGGCGCGGCTCGCCCTCCTCCGCGGCGTGCGGCCGCAGCCGGATGTCCGAGCGGCCCATCTGCGCCCGGCCGTCCCAGCCGGGAGGCGCCGCCCCGAAGGCCGGGGCACCCGCCGCGTGGGTGACGGCCAGCGCCCGGCCGAAGGCCTCCGCCCCGGCCGGGGTCACGCCGGTCGTCGTCAGCCGCGGCTCCTCCAGCCAGCCCGGACCGCTGGTCACCGGCACCACGTGCGCCCCGCCGTCGGCCATCGCCTCGGCGAGCCAGGTCAGGCCCTGGGCCTCCAGGGCGGTGGAGACCGGGCCGTCGTCGTGCTTGCGGAAGACACTCATGGCTCCAGACTGCCAGGCCCGCCGCCGTCGCGGGAGGGCTCCCGTGTTCCACGGAGCAAGCCGCCACCGGCCCGGACTGGCTACCCTGTGCTCATGACTGCTCCCGCTCCGCTCTGGTCCTTCCTGGGGCCGGCCGGCACCTTCACCGAGATGGCGCTGCGCCAGGTCGCCCCCGCTGACGTCGAGCTCGACCCGTGCCCGGACGTGCCCACCGCCCTGGACCACCTGCGCGAGCGCACGGTGGAGGCTGCCGTCGTGCCCATTGAGAACTCCGTCGAGGGCGGGGTCAACGCCACGCTGGACAACCTCGTGGCCTCCACGCCCCTGGTCATCGCCGCCGAGATGGCCGTGCCGATCACCTTCGTCCTGGCGGGCCGCCCCGGTACCCGCCTGGAGGACGTGCGCGCCATCTCCACCCACCCGCACGCCTGGGCCCAGTGCCGCGGCTGGGTCCACCAGAACCTCCCCGAGGCCGTGTACGTGGCCGGGACCTCCACGTCGGCGCCCGCCCGCGCGCTGGCCACCACCGACGGGGACACCGGGTTCCAGGCCGTCCTGTGCAACCCGCTGGCCGCCAAGGAGTACGGGCTGGAGGTCATCGCCGGGGGAGTGGCGGACAACCCCGACGCCGTCACCCGTTTCGTGAAGGTGACCCGGCCCGGCCGCGTGGGTGAGCCCACCGGCGCCGACAAGACCACCCTGCTCGTCCACCTCCCCCACGACCGCTCCGGCGCGCTGCTGGACATGCTCGAGCAGTTCAGCGCCCGCGGCGTCAACCTCTCACGCATCGAGTCCCGGCCCGTGGGCGACTCCCTGGGGCGCTACCGCTTCTCCATCGACGTTGAGGGGCACGTGCGCGAGGAGCGGGTCCAGGCGGCCCTCATCGGGCTGCACCGCACCTGCCCGGTGGTGCGGTTCCTGGGCTCCTACCCGCGGCTGGACGCCCGCCCGACGGCGGTCCTGGCCGGCACCAGCGACAAGGACTTCGTCGTGGCCCGCTCCTGGGTCGCCGACGTCCTCGACGGCCGCGCGCTCTAGCCGGGGCCCCGCAGTGGCCTCTTGCCGACGTCGCGTTCGTACCTTATGCCGCGCGTTCGAGGGGGTGGAGGGTGCGAACGCGCGGACGCCTCACCTCAGTTGACCTCAGTGGACAGGGCGACCGCGGCGTGCGCAAGGCTCGGGGGCGTGAGCTCCTCCGACGCCAGCACCGAGACCACCTCCGCAGCCTCCACCTCTTCAACCGCCCCGGCGCCCGCCTCGCTACCCGGCCCCCGCGGCGCGGGTCCCTACCGCGTCATCATGGTGTGCACCGGCAACATCTGCCGCTCCGCCATGGCCGAGATCGTCCTGCGCGACCGCCTCGCCGCCGCCGGCATCCCCTGACTCCGGACCGGGCGGCGTGACCGTCACCTCCGCCGGCGTCTCCGACGAGGAGCGCGGCAACCCCATCGACTCCCGGGCCCGCCGCGTTCTGACCGAGGCCGGCTACGGCACCGGCGCCGACGACGTCTCGCGCGCCACGGACAGCGCCATCGCCTCCCACACCGCCCACCGCGTCACCGACGCCGAGATCGCCGAGGCCGACCTCCTGCTGGCCATGACCGACTCCCACTGGAACGTCCTCCAGCGCCGCGCCGCGGGACTCGGGGCGGAGCCCACCCGCATCCGCATGTACCGCGAGCTCGACCCGGCCTCCGCCCAGCAGGCCGAGGCCGTCGTCGCGGGCGGGGCCTCCCGCAGCGTCCTCAACGTGCCCGACCCCTGGTACGGCACCATGGCCGACTTCGTCGACACCCTGGAGGTCGTCGAACGGGTCAGTGATGAGCTGGTCGACGAGCTCGCCGCGCTCCTCGACCAGCTCAGCGCAGGCGGTTGTCCAGCCAGCGCATGACGGCCTGAAGGTACTCGGCGCGCGCCAGCGGCCCGGACAGGGCCAGGTCGTGGACGCCCTCGGGGATCTGGCGGACGGTCACGTCGTCGCCCAGGTACTGGGAGCGGTCGATGATCTGCTCCACGTCGAGGACCACGTCGGAACGCTGCGCCTCCTCCAGGGTCGCCTTGACGCCGCCGCTGGCCGTTGAGCAGCACACGAGGATCGGCACTCGGATCCCCAGCCCGTGGTGGACCTCGCGCTGCAGACGCCGGATCCCCGCCAGGAACCCGGCCCGCACCGGGAAGGACGGCGTCGGCTTGAGCGCCAGGTCCCAGTCCCACTCGCCGCGCCAGCGCCGGTGCAGGGCCGCCACGTAGTTGTCCCTCATCGCCGCTGCCCGGCTCACCGATGACGCGCTCGGGGGTCCCGCCGCGAGAGGAGATCCACGAAGGCCGAGCCGTAGGAGCGCACCAGCGCCGATCCGCGCAGGTCCAGCCACGGGGAGTTGAGGACGAGCGCGTCCACGGTCCCGGGGTGGTCGGCCGCCCAGATGACCGCCTGCAGCCCGCCGGTCGAGTGCCCGTTGAGGACGACGACGTCGTGCCCGTGCTCGGAGCGGATGATGCGCAGAGCCTCGGAGATCTCCTCGTCATGGACGCGCAGGTCGCGCACGTCATGCGGGGAGGGGTGCCCGACGCCGGCCCGCCCGCAGGCCCGTAGGTCCAGCGCGTAGAACTCGAAACCGGCGTCGAGATAGGCCTGGGCCAGGTGGGTCTGGAAGAAGTAGTCGCTGCGGCCGTGCAGGGTAGAGGACTCGCGCGCGAGTGCCGTGGCCGGCTGGCCCGGCCCGCCGCCTCGCGTTGAAAGACGAGCACGGCGTGGTCGGCGCCGGGCGCTTTCGTGGGTGACTCGGTCACCGGGATACGGCGGGCCACCCACGGCTCACCCAGGATGTCGGGGGCGGTCGGCTCTGAGGTCGCACTCATGAGCAGATCCAAGCACGTCGCCCTGTGCAGTGCGAGTAGCGTCGCCGACACGCGACCTGGGAATAGCCAGGATGTTGCTGAAACGCCGATGACGGCCGGGCTGAGGGGTGGGGAGGGGGCAGGTGGGCCGCGGACCCGGCCCGCACAGTGGCCCCCTGCCGCCGGGTTCGGGCGTGACCTCGGTCCCTTGGCAGTGGCGTCGCTTGCGTCGCGAAGGCGGCGCTGCGTAAGTTATCCATGGCCATCCAGAGCAACCGAGAGACCTGGCTCGACGACATTGCAGCAACCCCCTTCATGGTGCGGGTGCTTCCGCCAGGAACGATGGAGGAATACGTGAGCACAAGCGAACAGTCGACCGCCGACTCCGGCCGGCCCGAGGAGAACGACTCCTCCGACTCCCCGCGCGTCGAGCCCGGGGAGGGCGTGAGCGCCGAGCCCCGGGACACCGAGCCCGAGGGCGCTGAGGCCGCAAGCACCGACGCCGAGGAGGACGGCTCCGCCGACGCCCCCCATGATCTCCCTGCGGGACGTCCACAAGGTCTACCGCCTGCGCAGCGGTAAGGAGGTGCGGGCCCTGGACGGGCTCAGCCTCGACGTCGCCGCCGGCTCCATCCATGGCATCGTCGGCACCTCCGGGGCCGGCAAGTCCACGCTCGTGCGCTGCCTGACCTCCCTGGAGCGCCCCCACCAGTGGTCACGTGAGCGTCGCAGGCCAGGACATGACCGCCCTGTCGCCCGGTCAGCTGCGTGAGGCCCGACGCCGCATCGGCATGGTCTTCCAGCACGCCAACCTTCTCGACCAGCGCACCACGGCGCAGAACATCGCCTACCCGCTGGCGCTCGCGGGCGTCCCCGGGGGGAGGCGTCACCCGATCGTCAGGCGCATGCTCGACCTCGTGGGCCTGGCCGACCGCGGCGCCTCCTACCCCTCCCAGCTCTCCGGCGGTCAGAAGCAGCGCGTCGGCATCGCCCGGGCGCTGGCCGACGACCCGGCTGTCCTCCTGTGCGACGAGCCCACCTCCGCCCTGGACCCGGAGACCACCCGCTCCATCCTCGACCTCATCAAGAACGTTCGCGACACCCTGGGCCTGACCGTCATCATCATCACCCACGAGATGAGCGTGGTCCGCCAGGTCTGCGACTCCGTCAGCCTGCTCGAGGCCGGACAGATCGTCGAGAGCGGCCGCCTGGAGGACATCGTGCTCGACGTCGGCTCCCGGCTCTCACGCGAGATCGTGCCCTTCCCGAAGGTGCCCTGAGGCCGCCGTCGCCCACGGGGAGAGCGTTATCGACGTCTCCATCACCGCCCACCCGGGCCAGCCGGCCGCCGTCGCCCCTCATGTCCATGGTGGCCGAGCCTCGGCGGGGACATCGCCGCCGGCGTCTTCGAGACGATCGGGCAGGCCCAGATCGGGCGCCTGGCCGTCACCGTCCCCGGATCCGACACCGAACAGGCCGTGAGCACCCTGCGTCACGCCGGTATTGCTGCGGAGGTCCGCTCATGAACCCGATCCTCCTTCCGCTGACCCAGGCCGCGGTGCCGAGCAGTCGCACCTGGTTCGACAACCCGGCCATCCAGAACAAGCTCGGCTACGCCCTCGTTGAGACCCTGTCGATGACCTTCGTCTCCGGGGCAGTGACGGTTGTCCTCGGGCTTCTGCTGGGGCTCGCCCTGGTCTCCACCGGCAAACGGGGCCAGTTCCGCAACCCGCCCCTGTACTGGGTGCTCTCGCAGATCGTCAACATCGGGCGCTCCATGCCCTTCATCATCCTCATGGTGGCCCTCATCCCGATCACCCGGATCCTCGTGGGCACCTCTCTGGGGTGGCAGGCGGCCTGCGTCCCGCTGACCATCGGCGCGATCCCCTTCTACGCGCGCCTGGTGGAGACGGCCATCAACGACGTCGATCACGGCAAGGTCGAGGCGGCCCTCATGATGGGTGCCTCCGGCCTGCAGATCACCTGGGGCGTCCTCGTGCGCGAGGCCCTGCCGATCCTCATCCAGTCGGCCACCGTCACCATCATCACCCTCCTGGGCTACTCCGCCATGGCCGGCGCCGTCGGCGGTGGCGGCGTGGGTGACCTCGCCATCCAGTACGGGTACCAGCGCAACCAGGTGGACGTCATGGTCATCACCGTGGTCGTCATCGTCCTCATCGTCGGCATTATCCAGCTCGTCGGCGACATGCTCAGCCGGCTGGTGAACCACCGCTGAGGCGATCACCAGCCGGGTAAGCGCGCTGAGCCGCCTGGAACCGTCGGCCACGTCGTCGGCCCCAGCACTGTCAAGCCTTTCCTCCCTCCCGTCACTGGGGCCGCCCGGCCCCGCGAAAGGAACCACCATGTCCTCCTCCATCTCCCGGCGCACCGTCATCGCCGGCGGCCTGGCCACCGCCGCCGCCCTCACCCTGGCCGCCTGCTCCAAGTCCGGTAAGGGCGGCGACGTCCAGGGCATCAAGGTCGACGGCGACACCGCCACGATCACCATCGGTGCCACCCCCAAGCCCCACGTCGAGATCCTCAAGTGGGTCCAGGACAACCTCACCAAGGGCTCCGGCATCAAGCTGGACATCAAGGAGATCAACGACTACCAGACCCCCAACTCCTCGCTGGAGGACGGCTCGCTGGCCGCCAACTTCTACCAGACCCCCAACTTCCTGGCCCAGCAGAACAAGGAGAAGGGCTACGACTTCGTCTCCATCGCCGACGTCCACATCGAGCCCATGGGCATCTACACCTCCAAGGGCTACAAGGACGTCAAGGAGATCAAGGAGGGCGGCACGATCGTCCTCAACAACGACCCGGCCAACACGGCCCGCGGCCTCAAGCTCCTGGCCCAGGCCGGGCTCATCGAGCTGGACAAGTCCGCCGAGCTGCCTAGCGACACCGACGTGACCTCCAACCCCAAGAAGCTGAAGTTCACCACGGTCGACGGCGCCCAGGTCTACAAGTCGATGCCGGACGCCGAGGCCGCGGTCATCAACGGCAACTACGCCATCGACGCCGGGCTGAACCCCAAGAAGGACGCGCTCGTCCTGGAGAAGGGCGGCAAGGACTCCGAGTACCCCAACCAGCTCGTCGTGCGCAAGGACGACAAGGACAACGCGCACCTCAAGAAGCTCGCCAAGCTCCTCAACGATGAGAAGCTGCGTGACTACATCAACAAGACCTGGCCCGACGGGGCCGTCGTCGCGGCGTTCTGATGTCGTAAGGCTGCGGGCCTGTCACAGGTCCGTGTGCGGGGCCGGGCGTGGTTGGTCGAAGGGCTGACCGCGACCGGCCCTTGTGTTGTCGTGGTCGGGGTCTTCGACACGGCCGGGGGCACCCGGCCGCGCAGAATGTCCCCGCCGCGTTGTCGGTGCGTCCGGTTGTCATCATCTGTGGACAGTTCGTGATCTGCGGGTCCTGGGACCCAAGTGTCCGCCTAGGTTGAACCGCGGGCGCCCGACGGCGTCCAGCGGTACCGGTGGATTTGCAGGTGAGAGGACGGTACAGGGCCATGGCAGCTCGACGTGAACGGACACAGCAGGGCCGGTCGGCTCAACCAGTGCGGGGACGTACAACCGGAGACCTTGGTGGCCTGGGCGGTGCGGATGGGGCGAGTGGCGCCGTCGGTGTCGGAGGCGCGGTCGTTCCGGCTGCTGTGGAGGCGCGCGATCTGCGCAAGTCCTTCCCGACCCCCGGCGGGGAACCGATCGAGGTCCTGCACGGCATCTCCTGCACGATGATGCCGGGGCGGGTGACGGCACTGGTCGGCCCCAGCGGCTCGGGCAAGTCGACGGCGCTGCTGTGCCTGGCCGGGCTGGAGCCGGCGACGTCGGGCCGCGTCTCGCTCATGGGGCGCGACCTCGGCGGGCTCCCGGCGGCGCGGGTGGCCGAGCTCTACCGCGACCGGGTGGGCTTCGTCTTCCAGGCCTACAACCTCGTGCCCTACCTGACGGTGCGGGAGAACATCACGATATCCGACACCCTGGCCGGACGGCGCCCCGATTCGGTGAGGGTGCGGGAGGTCCTGGCCGGGTTGGGACTGGAGTCGCGCGCCGACGCGGTCGCGACCACGCCTCGGGCGGCGAGCAGCAGCGCGTCGCCCTGGGCCGGGTCCTCTACCGTCGTCCACCGGTCGTCTTCGCCGATGAGCCCACCGGTGCCCTGGACACCCGCTCGGCCGCCTTCGTCCTGGCCGAGCTGCGGCGCCTGGCCGACGACGGGGCCGCCGTCGTCCTTGTGACGCACGACCTGGGGGCCGCGGCCCTGGCGGAGAGCGTGCTCATCATGCGCGATGGCCGTATCGTCGACCGCCGCCGTGGTGCCACCCCCGACGAGCTGCTGGCGGCCGTCAACCAGACGGGAGCCGCGGCATGACCCGCTACACGCTGCGCGCCCTGGCCGCCCAGTGGCGGGCCTGGTCGGGGATGGTGGCGGTGCTGGCCCTCGCCGCGGGACTCGTCAACGTCTGCCTGGTGCACCGCATGACCGTCACCCGGCCCGACGTCGTCGCCGCGGCGCGGGCGGCGGGAGTGGACCCGGCTGAGCTCATAGTGCCCGGCGTCTCGGTCGCCTTCTACACGGCGATGGTGACGGTTCCGGTGGTGGCTGTCGTCGGGCAGTCCTGCGTGCAGGCGCTGCGCACGAGCTGGGCCCTGTGGCGACTGGCCGGCGCCCTGCCCCGGCAGGTGCTCGCCGCCGTCCTTGCCACCGTGGCGGTGCTGGGCCTGGTGGCCTGCGCGCCCGGGATCCTGCTGGGGCAGGTGGCTGCCCAGCCCTTCGCCTCGGTGCTCACCCGCCTGGCGGCCGCGCGCATGGGGCGGATCGAGGTCGCCCAGACGCCGACGACGCTGCTGCTCACCGTGGTGGTCGTGGTCGCCATCGCGGTCCTGGGGGCCGTGGGGCCCGGCGCGTGCCGCGGTGAGGACGCCCGCCGTGGAGGCGGTGCGCGACGTGGCCCCGGGTGGGCGACGCGGCATGGGGGTGGGGCGACGGATCCTGGCCGGACTGTGGGTGCTTGTCTGCGCAGGGGCAGCTGCTCGTCGCCTTCCTGGCCCCACCCGGAAGGAAGATCGATGGATGGCCGACAGGTGGTGGCCAGGCGACTCTGGCCTCCCTCCTGCTCGCGGTCCTCGTGGTGCTGCTCGCGCCCGTGCTCATCCCGGGGCTACTGCGGATGTGGTCGGTGCCCCTGGCACGGCTGGGCGGGCCGTGGCTCATCGCGCGCCGTTCCGCGCTGTGGCGCAGCGCGTCGGCGGCGAGTGCCATCGGCCTGCTGGCCCTGGCGATCTCCTTCACCGCGGCGCTCACGACCAGTCTCGGTACGGGGCAGGCGGTGGTGGAGGCGGCGCACCTGAGCGTGGTGATCAACCAGGTGGACTCGCTGGTGCTGGCGGCGATCCTCGGGGCGATGGCGCTGCTGGGGGCTGTGGCCGTCGTCGGCATGTCCTTCCGGTCCCGGCAGCACGAGCTCGCGGTGCTGCGCTGCGCCGGGAGCACGGTGCGCGGCGTGTGCCGGCAGGTGGGCATCGAGGCGGGCCTGTACGTTGGGACGGCGCTGCTGATCTCGCTTGTGCCGCTGGCGGTGACGACGACCGGGGAGTCACTTTTCTATGCCAGGGCGGGGCTGCCGCTGGTAGTGCGCCCCGGTGTCGGGCCAGTACTGCTGGTGGCCCTCCTGTCCTTCCTGGCCCTGGCTGCGGTGCTGCTCGCTCCGATCCGGGGTGCTACCCGAACCCCGATCGGCACCGTCCTGGCGGCCGAGTGAGGATAGGGGGCCGATGGGGCGCAGGTTGCTGGGGGGCGGCAGGAGTGGCAACGCTTCGACTTGCGCTCATCCCCGCTGGGACTTACACTCAAATTCGTTCAAAACGATCAATTCGAAAAAGACGAGCGAGCAGTAGCGTGGGAGTGTGACATGACGATAACGACTGAGAGCAAGACCTACCTGCCTGAGGAGGAGGTTGCTGGACGGTTTGCTGAGCTTGTGACGGCGCTTGAGGCGTCCTCCGGTGCGGCGCTGCAACTGGTGGTCGACGGTCAGTCGATCGACCTGACGCCCAGCGTGGCTGAGGTGCTCCTGCAGGTCGCGGATGCGATGAGGCGAGGGCAGGCTGTCACGGTCGCGCCGCAGAACCAGCGTCTGACGACGCAGGGAAGCGGCCGACATGCTCGGGCATCTCGCGGCCGACGCTGGTCAGGATGCTGGAGGCCGGTGAGATCCCGTTTCGAGAAGGTCAGGCGACATCGCAGGCTGTTTCTCACCGACGTGCTGGAGTTCCGTGAGCGCCAGCGCCGGGCAGCGAACGAGGCCCTGTCGGACATGATGGCCGACGCTCAAGCGATGGGGCGACTATGACCAGGATCCGGCCGAGGTGCGCCAAGTTCTCCAGGAACTCCGCTCCCACGACTGACCGATGGCGTTCTGCGCTTGCCGCGACTGTGCCTTGCGGCCCGCTGACTGCGGCCGGGGTTCAGATCTTGGGGCGTAGGGTACGGACGCAACGGGGAGGAGGGACGTTGGTGTCCGGTGCAGAGCGCAGCTCGTCGTCGGCCATGAGGATGCGGGTCGACTGGCGGACGCTGGGGGAGTGGGTGCGCCAGCCGGCGCCCTGCGCAGGCCGGCCCCGGCATCCTGTCCACGCTGCTCCTCATCCTGTGCGCCACCTACCAGGGCGGCATGATCGGCAGCGCGGTGCTGACCGGCCGCGTCGGCGACGGCGGCCTCGTTTCGGGGATCGCCCCGACCAGAATCGGGTTCACGGTTCTCATCCTGGTGGCCATGGGGTCCACGGCGCTCCTGGCTGCACGACGCAGGTACCCGCTGGCGGTCTTCCTGACCGAGTGCGCCGTGTACGTGGCGGCCTCGGTGCTGGGGCTCAACAACTTCTTCCTCGTCCCGGTGCTGGTGGCGCTGGGGAGCGCGGTGAGCCGGCTCCCGCTGTGGCAGCACCTCGCGGTCATCGGCGCGGCCTGCCTCATGGCGACGGCCAGCGCGGTCCTGGTGGCCCCGCCGGGAATCCTGATGGAGGAGTGGCTCAGTCAGGTGGTCGTCGTCCTGCTGACGGCCATCGTGGCCATGCTTGCGCGCAGCGTCGCGAACTGGCGGGCGGCGCAAGCCGAGGCCAAAGCCGAGCGGGAGCGCTTCCGGGTGCTTCGGGCCGAGCGTGATCGCGCGGTGAGTCGGGCCGGTATTGCCGCCGAGCTGCACGACTCCGTGGGGCACGGCCTGACCACGATCATCGCCCTGTCCGAGGGGCTGGCCGGCAGCGTCGACCCGGAGGTCGACGAGGCGCTCGGAGGCATCAACGAGGTGGCCCGGGAGTGCCTGGAGCAGACGCGCCGGGCGGTCAGGGCCCTGGCCAACGGCGAGGTTGAGTCAGCGGAGTCGCCGGACCGGGACGGTGCAGGGTGCCGGTCCTGGGATGACATCAGGAGCGTCGTCGGCAGGGTGAGGTCGCTGGGCGTCACGGTCGTCTTCACTGAGACCGGGCAGCGGGCCGACGACGCCGGGCAGGCCGACCTGTGCTTCGCCCTCACCCGGGAGGCGCTCACAAACGCGGTGCGGCACGCGCCCGCACTGTCGCAGGTGCAGGTGTCCTGGGACCACGGCGAGTCGGCAGTGACGGTGACGGTTCGCAACGACGGCGCCTCGGATGACAGTTGCAGGGAAGACGACGACTGCCGTGGTGGGGCTGTGGAAGGGACCGGCCTGCTGCGGTTGCGGGACCGGGTCGAGGCTGCGGCAGGTTCACTGGACTGGGGGCCCGAGTGCGACGGCGGCTGGCGGGTCGCGGCGACGGTGCCGAGAACTCGCGGTGAGGGCTGAGGCGTGGGCACGGAGTCGGAGGGGCTGAGGCCGACGTCGGTCATGATCGTGGACGACCAGCGCTACGCGCGCCTGGGGCTGGCACTCATGATCCGTAAGGCGCCGGACCTGCGCGTGGTGGCGGAGGCCGGTGACGGGCAGGAGGCGCTGGAGGTCCTGGAGGAGCTGAACCGGTCAACGGGGTTGCCCGACGTCGTGCTCATGGATGTGCGTATGCCGGGCATGGACGGGATCAGCGCGACCCGGGCGATGGCGCGGCGGTTCCCGACGGTGAAGGTCCTGGTGCTGACCACCTACGACGAGGACGACTACGCCTTCGGGCACTTGAGGTGGGGGCCTCGGGGTTCCTTCTCAAGGATGTGCGTGCTGCGCAGCTCGCTCAGGCGGTGCGGGCAGTGGCGCAGGGCGATGCCGTGCTCACGCCGCGCGTCACCAAGGAGCTCATCGCGCGCGGGGTTCCACGGGCGCTGCCCGGTGCGCAGCGCGAGGGGCTGCGGGAGCGGTTCGGGGCGCTGACACCCAGGGAGCTCGACGTGGCCCGGCTCATTGCCGAGGGGATGTCGAACGAGGAGATCGCCGAGCGGCTCGTGCTGCAGCCCGCCTCCGTGCGCCGCAACGTCAGCCGCATCCTGGCCAAGCTCCACCTGCGCGACCGCGTCCAGATCGCCGTCGCCTGGTACAAGAGTGGTGGTTGAGATGTGTGTCCTCGCGGCCGGGGACATTTCTGTCCGAGCGGGGACGTTCGACGCCGTCGGGGACAGGATTCCTGTCCCCGTACGCGTGGGGTGTCCCCGGCGGGAGCCGATGGCACCCGGCGGCGCAGAACGTCCCCGCCCGTGCGGGTGCCTCAGGCGGCGATGGCGGCACCCAGGAGGATGAGGCGAAGCGCCCGCTCGGTGGCGTCGGTGACGAGCTCGTCGGCGCGGGAGACGGCCTCGGGCAGGTCCATGGGGACCGGGATGATGCCCATGACGGCGTCGATCCCGGCGGCGTGGACGGCCTCGGATCCCTGACCGAGTGAGCCGGCCAACGCGATGACCGGTTTGCCGGCCAGCTTGGCCCGGCGTCCCACCTCGGCGGGGATCTTGCCGCGCGGCGTCTGGAAGTCGACGGCGCCCTCGGCGGTGATGACCAGGTCGGCGCGGTCGATCTGGGCATCGAGGTCGACGCCGCACAGATCGGCATCCATGAGGACGTCGAAGCGCGAGTACAGTCTGGCCCCCAGTCCTGCGGCGAGCCCGGCCCCCAGGCCGCCCGAGGCACCGGTCCCGGGGCCGGTGAGCAGGTCGCGGTGGGCCGCCTGGGCCGGGAAGGCCTCAGTGAGCAGTCCGGCCCAGTGGACCAGGCCCGCCTCGAGCGCCTCCACCTGCTCCGGGCTCGCCCCCTTCTGCGGCCCGAACACGCGGGCCACACCGCGCTCACCGGTGAGGAGGTTGTGCATGTTGCCGGCCACGAGGACCTCGACGTCGCGCAGGCGGTGGTCCATGCCGGAGGTCTCGATCCGCTGGATCCGGGCCAGGTTCGAGCCGATCGGGTCGACCTCATCGCCGCCTGCGTCCAGGAGCCGGGCGCCCAGGCGACGAGTGCGCCGGCCCCGCCGTCACAGGTCCCCGAGTCGCCGCAGCCGATGATGATGCGTCGGGCCCCGTTGTCGAGGGCCACGGAGATGAGCTCGCCGACGCCGGTGGTCGTCGTGGCGCCGGGGTCGCGCATCCCGGCGGGTACCAGGCGCAGGCCGGCCGCCGCGGCCATCTCCACCAGCCAGGTCCCCTGGGCCGAGCCGCCCAGCCGGGCCAGGTAGGAGTCGACCGGATCACCGACGGGGCCGGTGACGCGGGTGGTGACGAGGTCGCCGCCGGTGGCCCGGGCCATCGTGGCCGCCGAGCCCTCACCGCCGTCGACCAGGGGCAGCTCGACGACGACGGCGCCGGGCAGGAGACGGCGCACCCCGGCGGCCACCGCCTGGCACACCCCCTCAGGCGACAGGCTCTCCTTGAAGCCGGAGGGGGCGACGAGAATACGGGTGGGAATGGACGTGGGCATGACTTTCCTCCAGGAGTGCAGTGTGTACGGGGTTCTCAGGGGACAGGGCGGGAGCCGGGGCGCGGTGGGCCCCGGCCTCACCAGCTCAGGCCCAGCAGCGGCCACAGCCAGGCGCTGCAGGCCATGACCAGGACCACCATGAGGGGGCCGAGGAGCAGCGACAGGCGCCGCAGGTCGTCGGGGAGAAGGTCTCCATGCCCTCGATGTCGGAGAACATGGCCACGGGCTTGGCCGAGGACGGCAGCGTGTGGCAGAAGCCCGCGGCGGCGGTCGAGGCGAAGGCCGCCGCGGCCGGGCTGACACCCACCGCCGGGGACAGGGCCACGACGATCGGGATGAGGACGGCCGAGCGGGCCGAACGCGACTGGATGACCAGGTGCGACGCCGTCGAGAGCACCACGACGACCAGCATGAAGGGCCAGGGGGAGTGGATCCTCACGGCGTTGAAGGCCGAGGTCGCCACCCACTTCGCGGCGCCGGTGGACACCAGCGCGTCCCCCATGGCGAGGGTGGCCGCCATGAAGACCAGCAGAGACCAGGGCGCCTTGGCCAGGGCCTTGCGCAGAGCCACCGAGCCGTAACCGGGCAGCGAGGTCACCAGGACCCCCAGGAGGGCCACGATGGCCGGGTCGATCCCGTGCAGGGCCTCGGTGCACCACAGCACCACGACCGTGCCGACGAGCAGGGCGGCCCGGTTCTCGGCCTGAGTCAGGGGGCCGGTGACCGGCGTCGGGGAGGCCGCCGCGAGGTCGGCGATGTCGACGCGCACCCGACGGCGCATGTCCTCCTTGCGGGTGAACAGCCACACGATGAGCTCGGTGGACAGGTGGCTGGACAGGGCCGCCAGGGGCAGGCCCAGCAGCAGCCAGCCGGCGAAGGAGAACTCCTGCCCGCCGGCCGAGGCCACGATGTGGGAGGTCACCAGGTGGGCGCCCGCCCCCAGGAAGGAGCCGACCGCGGACAGCAGGATGACGGTGGGGAAGATGATCGACAGGGCGTGGATGAGCCGCTTACGGGAGGCCGCCAGGGCGTCGTCGTCGCCCGACCCGGTGCGCAGCGCGCCGGCCAGGGCCGTGTAGACCGGCAGCAGCAGGGCGGCCCGACCCGAGGTGGAGGGGGCCGCGAAGACGGTGGCGACTATCGCGGCCGTCACCAGGTGGAGCAGGACGCGCGGGTGGTCGGTGCCGGTGACCAGCCAGGCCGCCAGGCGGCCCGTCAGGCCCGAGGCGCTCACCCCGACGGCGATGACGAAGGCCGCCACCAGCAGCCAGATCGTGTCGTCGCCGAGGCTGGCGAACATCTCGTCCGGGCTCAGGGCGCCGGTGAGGACCAGGGCGGTGGCGGCCCCCAGGGAGATGTAGGTGTCGTCCACGCTGGTGAAGGCCCAGGCCCACACCGAGGCGATGAAGATGATGAGAGTGAGCGCACCGGTGACGGTCAGGCTCCCCTCGGCGCCGCCGGCGCGCCAGGCGGCCACGCCCACGGCCGCGCACAGGCACACGGCGAGGGCGGCGGAGATGATGCGCCGCCACGGCAGGCGCCGGGTCGGGGCCGGCTCGCCGCTCCTGGCCAGGGAGAGCGGCAGGGTCTCGCGCATGGTGGGCACATCGGTCTCGAAGGAGGCGACGGAGTCAGTCGCGGTGGTCATGAGCCGGCCTCCTCTCCCGAGGCGCCGTGCGCGCGGCCATTGTGGGCGGCGTCATCGTGGGCACCGTCATCGTGGGCGGCCGCCGGCTCTCCGTCGCTCACCCGGGGCGCCGTGGCCGCCGAGGTGCGTGAGGAGGGGGGCGGTGGCCGGGGAGACGACGGCGGCGGGATCGTGGTCCGAGGAGAGGTTCCAGGAGCTGTCGGCCGGGATGCGCAGGCCGACGGTGGCGCCCTGGCCCGAGGCGGAGACGGCGAAGACGGTGCCGTCGTGGGCGTCGGCGATGGCCCGCACGATGGCCAGGCCCAGGCCGCTGCCGCGCGGCCTGCCGTCCGCCTCGCCGTGCGTGAAGCGTTCGAAGAGCCAGTCGACGTCGTCGTCGGACAGTCCGGGACCCCGGTCCGTCACAGAGATCTCCAGCCCGCTGCGGCCGTGGCCGTCGGTGCCGGGGGCGACGGTGAGGGTGAGGGGGCCGTCGCCGTGCTGCAGCCCGTTGCGGGCGAGGTGGCCGGTGGCCTGACGCAGGCGCTCGACGTCGAGTGTGGCCGTGCCGCGGGCCCTGAGGTCGAGGCTCCAGCGGTCCGGGGCCATGGCCTCGACGTCGTCGCACAGGGTGCGGGCCAGCTCGGTGACGTCGACGTCGGGGGTGAGGTGGGCGAAGTCGCGCCGTTCGGCCTGGGTGAGGGACTGGAGGTCGTCGAGGACCCGCTGCAGCTCGGCGATCTGGGTGCGTTGCTGGAGGACGGTGCGGGTCGCCGGCTGGCTGGCCAGGCGCGCGTCCATGACGGCCAGGGGACCGGAGATCTCCTGGTGGGCGCGCAGGACGAACTGGGTCTGGCCGTCGAAGGCCTCCTGGAGTCGGTCCAGCATGCCGTTGAACTCCTCGGTCAGGCCGGCGATGTCATCGCGGCCCTTGACGGGCAGGCGGCGGTTGAGGTCCTGGGTGGAGACCGAGGCGGCCGCGGTGCGCAGGTCGTGCAGGGGCCGCAGGATCTGGCGGGCCACCAACAGGCCGACGACGCCGGTGAGGACCAGGACGGCCGCGCTGATGCCGACCATGAGCCAGATCGTGGCGTTGAGCTGGTCCACGCGCGAGGCGGTGAAGCTCATGGTGATGACGGACAGGTGCTGGGAGGGGTTGTCGGGCTCGAGCTCGACCCGGGCCCAGCGGACCTCCCCGCTGCCGTAGGAGGTGGCGCCCGACGGCGTCTGCAGCATCTTGACGAACAGGGGATCCGTGCTGGTCGGGTTCAGGGGTCGGGGCGGAGGCGCCGGAGGCCTGAGTGGCCTTGCCGGTGGAGTGGTTGTAGATGATGACGGCCTCGCGGTCGGTGAGCTGCTGGCCGTCCCGGTAGACCTCCATGAGGCGGGTGGTGGAGGTGAAGGGCCGGGAGGTGCGCGGGTCGACGCCGGTGGCGGCGAAGTTCTGCAGCTCCTTGACCTCGTGGGTGACGTCGGCGTTGGCGGAGCGGGAGATGTCCGCCATGAGGGTGGAGCGCACGGAGACGATCATGCTGGTCAGCCCCAGGGCGACGACGAACAGCATCCAGGCGACGATGCGCAGCCGGGCGGGCACGGAGGGGACCGGAGACCAGGGTCGCCGGCCAGTGGGGGGCGGAGACGAGGGGACGGTGGTCATCAGCATCAGCCCCTTGGCCAGCAGAGGTCAGGTGGACCGGGCTGGGCTGCGCGGGCGGGCCGGGGACGACGGCCATGAACTCGGCGGCCAGCGCCAGCGCCACCGGGACGAGCATGAGCAGAGCCAGGGCGAGGATGCGGCGTGAGGTGTTCATGCCTCAACTGTCACGAGCCAGCCCTAGAGGGACCACAGGTGAGCGTGAGAGTTTTCTTATGTTGACTAGCTTTAGCGAAACTGTAGTATTTATAATATTTAATGATGGGGGTGGGGTGCGTGCTGCCAATTTAACGATGTCACTGTCCTGAGGGCTTGCCGCCCCGGATGCGCAGGAGGGTGAGTTCGAACCGTAGGAGGAACCGCTACTGTCGTCGGGTTGCGGGACACTGGAGGAGGCAGTCGGACGGGGGCGCGATTCAGTCGACGATGCCGTAAAGGCGGTCCCCGGCGTCGCCGAGACCGGGGACGATGTAGGCGTGCTCGTTGAGCCGCTCGTCCACCCCGGCGGTCATCACCGTGACGTTCGCGCGCTCGCCGACCGCCTCCTCCAGCGTCTTGACCCCCTCGGGGGCGGCGATGAGGCACAGCGCGGTGACATCGCGCGCCCCGCGCTCAAGCAGGTAGTCGATGGCGGCCACGAGGGTGTGGCCGGTGGCGAGCATGGGGTCGACGACGAAGCACTGGCGGCCTGAGAGGTCGTCGGGCAGGCGGTTGGCGTAGGTCTCCACCTCCAGGGTGTCCTCGTCGCGCTTCATCCCCGAGGAAGCCGACCTCCGCCGTGGGCAGCAGGCGGGTCATGCCCTCGAGCATTCCCCAGGCCCGCGCGCAGGATCGGCACCACGATCGGGCGCGGGGTCGGCCAGGCGGCGGCACTGGGCCAACGCCACGGGGGTGCGGATCTCCACCTCCTCGGTGCGCACCTCGCGGGTGGCCTCGTAGGCGAGCAGGGTGACGAGCTCGTCCACCAGCTGGCGGAAGACCGCCGACGGGGTCCTCTCATCACGCAGGACAGAGAGCTTGTGGTCGATGAGGGGGTGATCGGCAACGTGGAGGCGCATGGGGACAGCCTAATCCCGCAGCCCAGGCCGTACCCTCACAACGCGCGCCGGCTCCGTGCGCGCTCACGGCGTGGTCACGTTGCCCCGGTGATCGGGGCGTGGCCGGCGTCGGAGTCCCCGTCGAGGTTCCGCGGCGCTGGTCGCTTCGTGTCCAAATCGGTGACAAAGGAGCCCTCGCGTTCTTCGCGTCTTCAACAGAACCGCGGAATCATGCGATTTCATTTCGTCCGTCTCACTCCGCCCAACCTCTTTGTCACCGATTTGGACATCGGGTCTGCCACAACGGCCGTTTCAGTCTCCACACGTGTCACCGGCATCCCGATGCACGCCCTGCCAAGACCGGTCCCAGGCTCACGAGGCCGTCCTCCGAGTGGTGTATCCGCCACCAGACCCCACCCTGTGCAGTGCGGCCGGGCGCAGGCCCGGGTGTCACCAGGTTCAGGCTCGGGCGTACGGCCGGGTTCGGGCCCGGGGTGCGTCCAGACCCGGGGCGTGCAGCTGGGCGAGAGCGGCCCGCGTTACATCGGTTGGGCCGGGGGCGAACGGGGCTGACGTCGCGCCCGCCTGCGGGGCTAGGTTGCCGTCACCGACCGCATCGAAGGAGAACTCATGGCCAACGGCACTGCCCACCATCACTCTCAACAACGGCGTGGACATCCCGCAGATCGGCTACGGCGTCTTCCTGACCCCGCCGGAGGAGACCGAGCGGGCCGTGCTCGAGGCCTTCGAGGTCGGCTACCGGCACGTCGACACCGCCCAGGCCTACCGCAACGAGGAGGGCGTGGGCGCGGCCGTCGCCGCCAGTGGACTGCCCCGCGAGGACATCTTCGTCACCACCAAGGTGTGGATCTCCAACGCCGGGGACGAGCGCGCCGCCCGCTCCATCGACGGCTCCCTGCGCCGCCTGGGCACCGACTACATCGACCTGCTGCTCGTCCACCAGCCCTTCGGCGACTACTACGGCACCTACCGCGCCTTGGAGAAGGCCCTGGCCGCCGGCAAGGTCCGCGCCATCGGCGTCTCCAACTTCCTCCCCGACCGGTTCGTGGATCTGGCGCAGCACGTCGAGGTGCCTCCGGCCGTCAACCAGATGGAGACCCACGTCTTCAACCAGCAGGCCGACAACCGCGCCTGGTACGCCAAGTACGGCACCGCCCTGGAGTCCTGGGGGCCGCTGGCCCAGGGTCGCAACAACATCTTCACCCACCCGGTGCTCACCGAGGTCGGCGAGAAGTACGGCAAGACCGCCGCCCAGGTGGCCCTGCGCTACCTCGTCCAGCTGGACATCATCGTCATCCCCAAGACGGTCCACCGCGAGCGCATGGTCACCAACCTCGACGTCACCGACTTCCAGCTCGACGACGCCGACATGCGGACCATCGCCGCCCTCGACGAGGGGCAGGGCGTTGTCAACCACTACGACCCCGCCGTCCAGGAGCGCCTCGCCTCCTTCATCACGGTCGAGGAGGACTGACCCCCGGCTGCCGGCGGGGACATTCGACGCGGCCGGGCGCGAGCGTCAGAGCCGGCGCGAGTACCGGGACTCGGTCTTCTCGGAGGTGCCCACGTACTCCAGCCAGCGCTCGTAGTGGTCGAGGACGTCGTGCGCCACCTGGTCGGAGTTCCAGTCGACGACGTCGTAGCCCTGGCCGCCGCTGTGCGGGCGCACCTCGAGGCGCACCGTGAGGTCGTCGGCCTCGTGGACGGCGAAGCCGTAGGCGGGCACCGGTGTGACCACCATGCGCACCACGTAGCGGAAGGAGTCGATGGAGCTGGACTGCTCCTCGCCGCTGTCGGTGGCCGGGTGGGAGGCGACTACCAGGCTGGCGCGCCCCAGGAAGGTGCGCTCGTCGTCGGGGTCCTGGGCCTCGGGACCCTCGACGAAGACCTCGGCGGAGACGTTCTCCTTGCGCAGTTCGGTGGCCACCGCCTCCAGGGCCGGCACGATGCGCCGCTCCATGGCGTTGCCGGCTCGTCGGGGGACACCGAGTTGAGGGTGTGCGCCAGGCGCTCGCGCCAGGGCGTCTGCTCCAGCCCCGCGGCCGACCCGTTGAAGCCCAGGGCCCGGTTGCGGTCGGCCCGGCTCAGGGCCTGGTTGTAGGTGTCCTCGGTGCTCAGGGAGCGCCACAGGGTGTACATGATGAGGATGAGGACCCCGGAGAAGGGCAGCGCCATGACGATGGTGGCCTGCTGCAGGATGGGGATGCCTCCGGCCACGAGCATCGCGATGGTGAGGATCCCGGTCAGGGCGGCCCAGAAGATCCGCAGCCAGGGGGCGGCGTCCTGGCGCGCCGAGCGGATGCGGCTGGAGAGGTTGGCCATGACCAGGGCGCCGGAGTCGGCGCTGGTGACGTAGAAGAGGATCCCGACGAACAGGGCCAGGGCGATGAGGATCTTCTGGCCCGGCAGGTGCTCCAGGAGCCAGTACAGCCCCTGCTCGGGTCGCTCCAGGGTGATGTCCCGGAACTCGCCGTTGCCGCGGATGACCAGGTCCAGGGCGTGGTTGCCGAAGATCGCCACCCACATGAGGATGTAGCAGAAGGGCAGCAGGAGGCTGCCGAGCACGAACTGGCGGATGGTGCGGCCGCGTGAGATGCGGGCCAGGAACATGCCCACGAAGGCCGCCCACGCGATCCACCAGGCCCAGAAGAACAGGGTCCAGGCGTTGAGCCAGTCCTCGGGCCGGTTGTAGGCGTAGGTCTCCAGCGTCAGCTGCGGGAAGCGGGTGAAGAAGTCCCCGATGGAGCCGATGAGCGCGTCGATGAGGAAGGCGGCGTCACCGGTGACGAGCACCCATAGGGCCAGGCCGATGGCCAGCAGCACGTTGATGGTGGACAGGACGCGCACGCCCCGGTCGACGCCGGAGACGGCCGAGACGGTGGCCATGACGACGGCCAGGGCGGTCAGTCCGATCTGGGTGGGGAAGCCCTGCGGCAGCCCGAACAGGATGTTGAGGGCCACGTTCAGCTGGACGACGCCGACCCCCAGTGAGGCCGCGATGCCGAAGACCCCGCCGACCAGCGCCGCGGCGTCGACGATGTCACCGATGACGCCCTCGGTGTGCCGCCCCAGCAGCGGGCGCAGGGTGGAGCGCAGCGTGAGCGTGTCGCGGCGTCGGTAGGCGAAGTAGGCCATGGCCAGACCCACCAGGGCGTACAGGCCCCAGCCGGAGATGCCGTAGTGGAACAGGGACAGGACGATGGCCTCGCGGGCGCGGTCGGCCTGGGGAGTGGCCTGGGCGTCGCCGGTGGGCGGGTGCACGTACTGGTCGACCGGTTCGGCGACGGCGAAGAACAGGATCTCGGTGCCGATGCCGGCGGCGAAGAGCATGGCCGTCCAGGCGAAGGTGGAGAAGTCCGGCGTCGAGTTGTCCGGGCCCAGGCGGATGCGCCCGAACCGGGAGAAGGCCAGGGTCAGGATGAAGACGAGCGCGGCCGTGATGAGCAGGATGTAGAAGGAGCCGAACCATCGGCTCGTCCAGGTCACGGCCGCCCCGAAGGCGCTCTTGACGACGTCGGGGACCACGATCGCGGCCAGGGCGACGATCGCGATGATGGTGGCCGACACGAAGAACACCACCGGGTTGAGGGGCTGCTTGCCCGGCAGCTTGCCGAGCAGTGCGCCGGGGAGGGAGCTGCTGGGGAGCCGTAGCGGTGAGAGGCGGTCTGACGACGGGACCGGCGGGGAGGAGCCCTCTGAGGGGTCGCCTGCTGCGGGCTCGCTCTTATCGCTCGATTCGGGGGACCGGCTCACCGACCTGCTCCGTTCTTCATGGGGGTCTTCACGGGGTCTTCGTGGGGTTTGGGGTGCTGGCCCCAGGGCGCGCCCTGGGGCGTTGGGGCCGCCTCGATACCGGGAGCGAGGCGCCGGGGACCGGTGGGGGCTGGGTGGCTGTCTGAGCCCGGGCATGTTGTGGGGAGCCTATAACGAGATAATGAACTCGTGACGTCCTCACCTTCTGCTCAGCCGCCGAGCACCTCCGGCCCGGGCTCTGACGCCGGCGCACTCGGTGGGCAGGCGGGTGTCGCCCGGGGCGGGCCGGCGGCGCGGTCGTCGGCTCGGCTGCCAGTCCGGCCGCCACCCCGGCCATCGACGCCGCCATGGTGCGCGCCCTGGAGCTGGCCCGCGCGGCCGGTGAGGTGGGGGAGGTGCCGGTGGGCGCCGTCGTGCTCTCGCCGGACGGGACCGTCCTGGCCGAGGCCGCCAACGCCCGCGAGGCCGAGCACGATCCGACGGCGCACGCCGAGATCCGCGCCCTGCGCGCCGCCGGCGCCGCCCTGGGCGACTCCCACCTGGACGGCTGCACCCTCGTGGTCACCCTCGAGCCGTGCACCATGTGCGCCGGTGCGATCGTCCTGGCCCGGGTGGCCCGACTCGTCCTGGGGGCCTGGGAGCCCCGGACCGGGGCCTGCGGCTCGGTGCGCGACGTCGTGCGTGACACCCGCTCCAACCACCAGGTCGAGGTGCGCGCCGGCCTGCGCGCCCAGCAGTCCCAGGACCTTCTGACCGCCTTCTTCGCCGACCGCCGCTGACGGGGGCCCCTCCGACCGGGCCAGCCGGGAGCGACGTCGGTCGTGACTGATACCGCAGGACGCCGCATTGGGGCGCGGGGCGACGTCCGTGTAACCTCGTGGGCGAGGTAGCGTGTCCGAGCGGCCGAAGGTGCAGATCTCGAAAGTCTGTGTGGTTCATAGCCACCCTGGGTTCGAATCCCAGCGCTACCGCCACCACGGGAGGGCCCGCCGTGCAGCCACGAGCTGCACGGCGGGCCCTCCCCGTTTCTTGCTTTGCCGTTGGCCGTTTTGATCAGGCCGCCGCCGGCTGATCGACGTCGTGAGATGCCCGTAATGCACGAGGGTGGGGTGCTACTGGGGGAGGAGTGGGTGCACTCCACGCGGTGCGGGGGCTCGTGCAGTACGCACAACCCCTGGTCAGTGCATTCCCGACCCTCGTGCAGTTCAGGAGTGGGGCGGTTTCTCCTGGCTGAGGCTCATTGCTGGTCGTCCTTGAGGAGGGCGCGGTTCGTGTCATGGCGATGCGCTACAGTGCGTATACGACCACGGAAGGAGGCAGTCATATGTCCACCGCCCTTATCCCGTCACGTGGAGTCGTCAAACACTTCTCGCAGACCGAGCTTGAGGCACGAGAGAGGGCTGTTGTCAGCGCGCTCGAGCGTCGCTTCGGCAGCGTTGATGCTGCACTCGCTCAGGAGTACACCGGTGAGTATCCGTCGGACGATCTCAAGCTGTTCTCTGAGTACCACAGCTTGATGTTCCTTCTTGGCAAGTGATCACCGGGGCGGACGAGCAGACCTTCCGTTTTGCGAGGGATCTGACTCAGACAGTGCGGGCGGTTTGTCCGGCAGCGCCTGAGTTCCAGGTCGACATCGCAGGAGAGGACCCTTGGAAGGCGGCTGTTCATCCGAAGGATGAGGATCCTGTCGTCTTGTCCATCGGTGGTAAGAAACTCCTAGATCTAGTCGTGTCTTACACGTGCTCGATATCGACACAGCATCCGTACATGATCATCGAGGGCTCGACGTTCGGCCTGAGACCGCATGGTGGAGGCGAGTGGCTTGCTCGTCTTGACTACCGGCGTCGTCCTCTGGCAAATGTTCCTTGCTCACACCTTCATATTCACGCGCATCGTGATGCCTGGACCTTCATGATGTCCCGCGATGGCCGTGGCAGCGGACGAAGGGCGGTCAAGAAGCGGGGAGGCGCCGAGAAGACTCCCCAGATCTCTGACATCCACTTCCCCGTCGGCGGTCCGAGGTTGCGGCCCACGCTGGAGGACTTCCTGACAATGCTGATTGAGGAGCTTGGAGTCGACCATCCTCCTCGGGCGCGCCAGGAACTTGATCAGGCCCGTGCTCGTCGGAGGATGGAGCAGGCGAAGGCCATTGTCCGGTCATCGAGCGACACCGCCGCGGATGTCCTTCGGGAGCTGGGGTGGACGGTCACGCCTCCTGAGGGCTATCAACCGAAGGCGGGTCGCGCGGAGTGGTTGGAGCGGTATTGATTGCATCGCACGAGGGTGGGGTGCTACTGGGGGAGGGGCGGGTGCACTCCACGCGGTGCGGAGGCTCGTGCAGTACGCACAACCCCTGGCCAGTGCATTCCCACCTTAGTGGAGTAGACGCCTCATGTCGTTCGTACGACATGCCCGACCAGCCGCAGGAACGCTCTTGGTCCCCCATATATTTGGCGTCGGGCCTTACTCTTAGCCTATGAGTCGCCGTCCCCACGAATCCCGCCCCCTGTCCCGTTCCCGCACCCAGGTCCGCCCGCACCCCCACGCCTCCGAGATCGCGCCCCGTGCGGCCGCCGACCTCTACTCACTCCTGTGCGACGCCATGGTCGCCGGTGACACCAAGGCGATCGATGCCCTGCTCACCGACTACTGCGTCCTGACCCACATGACCGGCTACCCCCAGCCCAAGGTCGAGTGGCTCGGCGACATCGCCAACGGCGCCATGCGCTACCACTCCCACGAGGTGCTCTCCGTCCAGGCGGACACGATCGCCGGCTTCCCGGTGGTGCGCGGCCGCACCCGCACCACGGCTACCCTGTGGGGCGGGCGCGGCACCTGGAACCTTCAGATCGTCGGATACGTCGTGCCCGACGCCGACCCCGACACCGAGCGCAACCCCACCGGCTTCCGCTTCAGTCGCCTGGACGCCTCCACCTGGTGACTCCTCGCCGCACGGTGGGCTTCGCCCCCCGCCTACCGACGCCGCCCGGTCCCCCTCGTGGCGGGCGCGTTCCACGGGTCCTCCGGCCAGGCGTGCTTGGGGTAGCGGCCCCGCATCTCGGCGCGCACCTGCGGATAGCCCTGCTCCCAGAAGGAGGCCAGGTCGTCGGTGACCGCCACCGGGACGGCGCGCCGGGCGACAGGAGGTGCAGCAGCACCGCCACCCTGCCCTCGACGATCCGCGGCGTGGCCGCCCACCCGAAGCACTCCTGGACCCGCACCGCCAGCACCGGCCGACCCGCCCGCCCGGCGTCGGCCGAGACCCGCTGAGCCCGCACTCCCAGCAGACCCGCCGACCGCCGCCGTGTAGTCCACCCGCACCTGTGAGCCGGAGGGGAACCTCGATGCGCTCGGGCACCAGCTCGTCCAGGCGCGCCGCCTGCGGCCACGGCAGCAGCGCCCGCAGCGCCTGGGCCACGTCCAGCCGCTCCAGGCTGAAACGCCGGCCCCCGAGCCCGACGACGCCGACCCGCCCGACTGCCCGACCAGGCTCATCACCGCCGGTGCCAGCCACTCCTCGGCCCGCTCCGCCAGGGCCGCATCACTCATATCCGGCCAGGGCTCACCCAGGTGCTCATGCAGCAGGGCCAGGCGGGCGCGCAGGCCGCGAGCCTCCTCAGCCCACGGCAGCACGTCCAGGCCGGCATCGGCCCCCTCGGCGCGCACCCGTGCGACGACGGCGCCCGCCACCTGAGCCTGACCCGGCGGCGGCCCCGGGGTGGTGGCGAGCGTGATGGCCCCCAGGCGGCGCAGACGCTCCGTGCGCAGCCGCCCGCCCTCCCAGACGGCGCGCTCCTCCTCGGCCAGCCAGGCCCCGGCCAGCTCCAGGGCCGTCCGCTCATCGAGGGGCGCCGCGGCCCGGACGAGTGCGTCCCCACGCCCGCCGGTCAGGTCCACGCCCGCCACCGCCAGCCACTCGGACTCCGCCAGTGCCGAGCCCGCCGGCAGGCGCAGCCCGGTCCCGGCGACGCTCGCGTAGTGCGCCTCCTTGCCCGCCCGGGGAGCCGGCCCCCGACGTCGCGCGATCCACTGCGGCTGCGCCGTCCCGGCCACCAGCGCCACCGCCGACTCCAGGTCACCTGACGCGGTCTCCTCACCACTCCCGGACCGGCGAGCGCCTCCGCCGACGCCGTCGGGCCTCCCCGCGACATCCCGGCCGCGGCCCGTGGCCGGCGAGCCCGACCCACTCGTCGCGCTCGGTGCCTGCGGGGTTGCGCTCGTGGAGACCGGGTCCTCGGGGTGCTCCAACTGCTCGGAGACGGAGCGCCGGCAGGCCTGCTCCAGTCGGTGTGCCTCCGCCTTCCACGCCCCCGACCCGGCCCCGCCGCTGCGCACATGTCGGGCCAGTGCCGTCAGGTCCCCGCCGGGCGCGCGCAGGTCGGCGGTCAGCAGCGCCGTAGCCCGGGCCGCCCGTCGCGCCCCCAGCACCGGTGCCGTCGCCAGCAGGGCCCGCGCCTCCCGCACGTCCGCCGGCAGACCGGCCACCGCCCGCCCCAGGGGCGTCACGCCATCTCCTCCGGCCAGGCCCAGGCGCTCCAGCGTCTCCCGGGCGGCCCCCAGGGCAGCAGCCGGCGGCTCATCCACCCAGGCCAGACCCGCGCCGTCGGGCACGCCCCACACGGCCAGCTCCAGGGCCGCACCGGTGAGGTCGGCCGAGAGGATCTCCGGGGTCGGAGCCAGCGGCGAGCGCGCCCAGTCCGTCGGCGAGCAGCAGCGGTAGACGACGCCGGGACCCTCGCGACCCGCACGCCCGGCCCGCTGCACCCCGGCCGCCCGCGAGACCCCCACCGTCACCAGGCCACTCATGGAGCGGGCCACGTCCAGGCGCGGCTCGCGCGCCAGCGTGGAGTCCACCACCACCCGCACCCCGGGCACCGTCAACGACGACTCCGCCACGTTCGTGGCCACCACGACGCGCCGCCGCCCCGCCGGGCTCAGGGGCCAGGGCCGCGTCCTGGGCGCTCGCGGGCAGGCGGCCGTGCAGCGGCAGGACGTCCACGCCCGCAGGAACCGCGCCGCGCAGGCGGGAGACGACGTCGTCGACCTCGCGGGCGCCGGGCAGGAAGACCAGGACGTCACCGGAGCGCTCGGCCAGGGCCCGCTCCACGGTGGCGGCGACGTGGGCGAGGAACTCCCGCGGCACCCCGCGCGGCCCCAGGCGACCGGTGCGCCCCGGCGGCGCCCACACCTCTTCGAGAGGGTGGAGTCGGCCGGGCACCTCCACCAGCGGGGCGGGGTCGCCCGACGAGCCGCCCAGGATGCGGCGCAGGCGGTCGGCGTCGAGCGTGGCGGACATGGCCACGAGGGTGAGGTCCTCGCGCAGGGCGGCGCGCGCGTCCGTCAGAAGGGCCAGGAGCAGGTCGCTGTCCAAGGAGCGCTCGTGGACCTCGTCGAGGATGACGGCGTTGATGCCGGCCAGCTCCGGGTCCCGCTGGAGACGGCGCAGGAGGAGCCCGGCGGTGACGACCTCGATCCGCGTGTCCGGACCGGTGCGCCGCTCCCCGCGCACCGCGTAGCCGACGGTGCCGCCGACCTCCTCCCCAGGAGGTCGGCCAGGCGGCGGGCGGCCGCACGGGCGGCGATGCGCCGCGGCTGGGTGACGACGATGCGGCCCGGCCCGCGTTCCCGGGTGCGCTGCGGGGCGGCAGCGACGTTGGTAAGGACGTCGGCCAGCAGCGGTGGGACGAGCGTCGTCTTACCGGTGCCGGGTGGGGCGGTGAGGACCAGGCATGGGGCGACGTTGTCAGAACCGGAAGGGGCGGGGCGAAGGCGCTCGCGCAGCTCAGGCAGAACCTCGACCACCGGCAGGTCCGGGGGCGAGGAGAGCAGTGCCCCGATGGGGGCGGTCTGCGAAGGCTGCGAGCGGCCCTGCGGCCCGGTACGAGTCATGCCCTGATTGTGCCCGGTGGGGGAGCGGCCGTAGGTGCAGGTGCGGGGCCGACGTCGGACCGGCTGAGGGGCGCTGAGCCGCAGAGGGCCTCCAGTCGGCGGACGACCGGAGGCGCAGTGGAGTGGATGGGGATGAGAGGGGAGACGCGCAGGTGCCGGCGGCTACCGCACGCTCATGAGGATGTCTCGCGACTGCAGGGGCCTGGGCGAGCTTCTCGGAGTACTCGGCGTGGGTCTTGACGGCCTTGCGCATACCGAGGGCGCCGCCGATGACGGCCGATCCCGTCGAGGAGAGGTAACGCACCAGGGTCTCGCCATGCGGGCCGGTCCCGAACTGAAGGTGCTGCGAAAGATAGAAGTTCTTGCCCATGAGTGCACCGAAGGCGATGGACATGCCCTTCTTGCCGCGGGTGATCTGAAGGGAGTCGCCGGAGAAGGGGGCGACGGCCCAGCCTTCCTGGGTGAAGAACTCCGTAATGATTGATCGAACTTGATCGATTGGTGCATTAATAGTGTACGTGCGTTCAGACATGAGGAGATGTTAGATGATTCTCTTTTTTTTCTTGCATATTTCGTTCAAAAAAACGTTTGCGTGAAGGCGGCGCGCTGGCTCGCTTGCTCGGCCCGCCTGCCTGCACGCAAATCGACGGAATCTTCATAAACGACCCGGAGCCGCGTCGATTCTGAGGTTGTCGATTCTGAAGTTTTTGTCGTTGAGTAGGGAAGGGGTTCAGGACGGCGGCGGCCACCGGCGTCTTCGCGTAGACTTCGCTCCACCCTGACCGGCTTCCAACGCCGGCCATCGTTCCCTGTCCCATCGCCCGCCCCGGGCGCACCCGAGGAGAATCCATGGTCCAGCAGTCCGCCCCACCAGGAATCTGGGACGAGGACCCCGACGGCGCCTCCATCCTCCTGGCCACGGGTCGCGCCCGCCATGACCTCCTCGTCATCGCCGAGCCCGCCTTCCTGCGCGATCTCGACCAGGCCTGGGGCCGCCCATCGGCCCGTGTGCGCCTGTCCTTCCTGCCCGGTGTCCAGGCTCCAGGCGCTCCCGGCCAGGAGGACGCTCTCATGTCCTACGAGCGCGGTGGTCTCGGTGTTCTCGTCGCCCGCGGTCGCACCAGCATGTACGAGGGCGAGGCGGCACGCAGTGCGACGGCGCTGGCCCGCATCGCCAGTGGGGCCCGCCTGCGCGCCGCCCTGCTCGTCACCCGCGCCACACCGCTGCGCGGCTCCGGTGACGTGGCCGGAGGGCCGGCGCCGGGCCAGGTGCGCGTCGTCGCCGACCACCTCAACGTCTTCGGTGGTCCTCTCTTCCCGGCTGCCGGCATGGTCTCGGCGGGCTGGGACGCGAGGTTCACCGAGCGTCTGGGGGGCCTTCGCGGCGTGAGCGGCAGCTCCGTGGTCGCACTCGTGCCCGGGCCGCTGCGTCCGAGCCCGGCCGAGTCCCGCGCCCTGGCCTCCCTGGGTGCCGACGCCGCCGTCACCGACTCCGTGGCCGAGGCCATGGTCCTGGCCGCAAGGGGCGTGGCGGTCTCCGCCCTGACCTACCTCGACGCCCCGGCCGCCGGTGGGAACCTCGGGCAGGCGCAGCTCTCGCTGAGACAGGCCTCCGGTGTCACCCTGGCCGCCGTCGAGGAGGTCCTCCGGGGCCTGCGGGCCGGCGCCTGAACGTGATTCTGGGAACGGCGTGGAGAAGGATGCTGCCCAGGCTGCCAGCCCCCGTTAAGGTCATCTCGTGAAACCCTTCCTCTTCCTGGCCACCCGCAGCGACGACGAGCCCGCCGACGCCGAGTACGAGGCATTCCTCAAGCGCACCGGCCTGGATGAGTCCACGCTCCGTCGCCTGCGTCTGGAGTCCCAGTCCCTGCCGCAGATCGACCTGGACGACTGGTCCGGAATCCTCGTGGGTGGCTCCCCCCTTCAACGCCTCCACCCTGCCGGAGAAGAAGTCCGCCACCCAGAAGCGGGTCGAGGCCGAGCTCTCCGGACTGCTCGACCGCGTCGTCGCGGCCGACTTCCCCTTCTTCGGCGCCTGCTACGGCGTCGGCACGCTCGCCTGCCACCAGGGCGCCGTCGTCGACACCACCTACGGCGAGGCCGTCACCGCCCCCGAGGTCACTCTCACCGAGGCCGGCCTGGCCGACCCGATCTGCGCGGGCCTCCCCCGGGTTTTCCAGGCCTTCGTCGCCCACAAGGAGGCGGTCACGACGCTGCCGCCCCATGCCGTCGTCCTGGGGGCCGGCGAGGCCTGCCCAGTCCAGATGTTCCGGATCGGGAGCAACCTGTACGCCACTCAGTTCCATCCCGAGCTCGACGGCGACTACCTCGCCCACCGGCTCGGCTTCTACGCCGGTCACGGCTACTTCGCTGACGACGAGCTCGCCGAGCTCCAGGCTCGCGTGCGCCTCGACGACGTCTCCGACTCCTGGAAGCTCCTGGCCAACTTCGTGTCCGTCCACGCCCGCGACTGACAGGCGCTGGAAGTCCGACGGGGTTGATCCGGGCTTCAGAGGATCAGGCGCCGGCCTGACGTCGCCCCAGTGGGGACGTGCGCCCTTGAGGGCTGTGTTCTGCTTCTGTTCTCACGGTTAAGGTTCCAGGCCGTCGTGGTTGCTCATCGGTGGATGCTCTGACGCGTTCTCAAGGCTGCTTCGGAGATGATTGAGGGAAGGTCTCTTCAATGAACGAGGCTATGTCCCAGTAACTCGGGTCGTACCACTCCATGAATGAGGGGGAGCCGTCATCGCCAAAGTGGAGCACGGTAAGAGCGTCATAAAAGACGAGCATATCGTCGAAGAGTGAGCTGTGATGCCCCTTCTCTTGTAGCGTCTGCTTGATGAGGGTGGGGGAGGAGGTGAGGCTGACTCCTTCGAGTGCGTCTCCTTCGACTGTGAGGAGAGACAGTATGATGGCCACGCCATCTTTCATGTGGACGTGAATGACCCTCGTTGAGGTGCCCAGCTCGATCGTGCCGATGTGCACTTCATGCCCGGGAAATGATGACTCGTGAAGTCTGGTGCAAAGGTGCTGGTAGTACGTCAAGGGCTGTCCGGTTTGTATGCCCGGCGGTTCTCCTAGTCGCATACGAAGAGCCTAACAGGTGGAATGGCGGCTTTTAGAGACTCTGAAGAGGTGCATTCATCTGGGATACAACTATATCCCCGATGGGAGGTGCAGAGGTCCCCGCTCACATGCTTGGCCGGCCTGCGTCTCCGTGATGCAAGGACAGGATCGGCAGGGTCTTCGTCGGCTCTTGCTGGTTGCGGCCGATCTCGTCGCAGGTCCGATGCGGTCGGGGTGGCCCCGGGATGCCATCTCCGAGCGTCTACTCCACGAAGGTGGCAATGCACCGGCCAGGGGCTTTGCATACTGCACGAACCCCCGCACCTCATGCGACTACGTACAACCCTCTTCCAGTGGCCTCCGTCCCTCGTGCAGTGCCCTCGCGCCGCGAGGGCGACTGGGGCAGCGGTCGACAGGTGCGCCCCGCCTCTGTGTCCCAGTTCGCCCAGCGCGGGAGGGGGGTGCGTGCGGTGCGGGCGAGGTGGATGCTGGGGTACCCACCCGGGCCGAATCGTCTGATCGGTCCCGAACACCCAGGACGTACAGAAAGGACTCGCGCATGTCCCGCATTGTCATGATCGGGGGCCACGGCAAGGTCGCGCTGCTGGCCTCCACGCTGCTGGTGGACGCCGGCCACGAGGTTGTCTCCCTCATCCGCAACCCTGACCACTCCGCCGACGTCGCCGCCACCGGAGCCACCCCGCTGGTCCTGTCCGTCGAGGAAGCCGACGTCGCTGAGCTCACTCGGGTCTTTGCCGGTGCTGACGCGATCGTCTGGTCCGCCGGGGCCGGCGGCAAGGGCGGCCCGGAGCGCACCGACGCCGTCGACCGCGCCGCCGCCATCCGCTCCATGGAGGCCGCCGCCGCAGCCGGGGTCACGCGCTACGTCATGGTCTCCTTCCTCACCGCCTACGGCGAGGTTCCCGACGACCACCCGCTGCGCGCCTACGCCATTGCCAAGATCGCGGCAGACCGACACCTGCAGACCACCGACCTGGCCTGGACGATCCTGGGGCCGGGCCTGCTGACCCTGGATGAACCCACCGGTGCCATCACCGTGGCTCGCGTCCCCAAGGGCACCCCGACCTCGAAGGCACCGACGTCGCGTGGCAACGTGGCTCATGTCATCGCCGCCGTGCTCGCCGAGCCGGCCAGCATCGGCAAGGTCATCCCCTTCTACGACGGTGACACCCCCATCGCTCAGGCTGTTGCCGACGTGCCACAGGAGTACGCCGACCTGTCCTGACTGTCTTCCTGGTCAGCATGGTCCAGAACCTCCGGCCGAGCCTATCCGCGGGAGCGCGGGTCGGGACTGCCGCTGCCGACTGGACCGCTGTCAGCTCCGTCGAGTACCTGCTCCGCCGGTCTGTCAGTGTGTTGGCCCGTGCCCACCGTGGCGGGTACGGGCCAACGCGCGTCGTGAGGATCAGCTCATTGGGTGGGCCCTACTTGCCGTCCGACATACTGCTGGCCGAGGGGGCGGGTGACATCTTGTCGTCGCTCATCTTGCCGTCCGACATGCTGTCGGAGGTGGCATTGTCGGCCATCTTCCCGTCGGACATCTTGGTGTCGGCGGTCTTACCGTCACTCATCTTGCCATCGGACATCTTGTTGTCACTCATGGTGCCGTTCGGGGTGGAGGTCTGCTCCATCTTGTCCTTGTCGGCATTCGTGGAGCCGCAGGCGGCGGTGCCGACGGCGAGGGCGGCAACGAGCAGGGCAGCTGACACGATCTTGCGAGTACGCATGGGAGAACTCCTTGGTGACATGGGCTGGCGACGTGGCCAGGTGAGTGGTGGTGCACCGACGTAGTGCACCGTCACCAGGAGTTCGGAGCTTGCGAGGCGTCTGGATGGTGCCAGGAGAGTGACTCCAACCACATAGCTGACGGCACAGGTGCCCCCATCGGGCCCGCTACTGGCTGTCCTCGTCGGCATTCGCCGTGTCCGTGGCAGCCTCCTGGGCGGCTTCGGCTTTCTTGCGTTGCCGGCGGGCTCGGTCGCGCTCGCGACGTCGTGCTCGGGCCTCCTCCTGCTTGTGGAAGGCGGCTGCCTTGGTCGCCATCCACTCCGGGATGAACTCAGGATCCCTGGGGTGCAGCCTCAGCTCCACCGCCGCGTCCTGGTCCGACATGAGCTCGCCGTCAATGACCGGTTCACGCATCCAGTCCGACTCCTGGTGCAGCACACCGTCGGAGGCCTCCATCCACAGGTGCGAGTATGTCCACGCACCCCGATGAGGATCCACCTGAGCCGGACGAAGCTTGTACATGGTGAAGTCCATCTTCGCAGGAAACAGCACGCTCTTGCGCTGACCATTAATGGTCAGCCAGTTGATGACATGCCCGGTGCGGTGGATGGCGTGGTAGTCGATGTCGATGCGGGTCCCGCCGCTGTCACGCAGCCAGTCCCGCAGCATGCCCTCGAACCGCTCGAAGGCCTCCTGGGCACTCAGGTCCTCAGCACTCATAGAAACTACCTCCTAATGGTTCACGAACAGCCTACTCTTGTCGGCACCAGACGCGTCTGTCCACGTCGCCTTGAAATCGGTGGGTACTTGCTCGGTCTTGGTCAGCTCCGGCCCGACCGGGTCCCGGTATTCGAAGTCTACGGCGAAGCCCTTGTAGCTGCCCGGGGCCGCGGCGATCTGCTGCTCCAGCTCCAGGTAGGACTCGAAGTCGCTGTCGGGGAAGTTCTGGTTGACCTCCTTGAGCATCGCCACCACGTTGATCTTCTCAGGCGGGCCGTGGAACTGGGTACCTGCCCCGTGCCCACCATTGTGCTCACCGGGCAGGTCGCTGAGGTAGGAAGACACCTGGTTGTGGTAGTGGATCAATAGTGGTAAGTCGTTCGTTCTGGTGTCTCCTGGAGCGGGGTATTACTGTGAAGTTATTGGTATCGGCGGAGTTGTCAGGAGAAGTACTCGGGGTACTCCGCGTAGGGTCGTGCTCCCGATGATCCACCCACTGCTCAATGACCTGCTGGGGTGTGATGCCAGGAGTCAGAACGGTATGCCCGTCGAAGACGTTCGTAGTGAACCATAACACCAAATTGGGGTCCGGGTTGAGAGATCGCACCCATGCGGCAATGTCGGCAGCCTCCTCAAAGTCTGCCCCGCTCACAGATATGAGTCGATTGTCGCTGAAGTGACTGATAACCGTCGATGCTCCATCTGGAGTAAGCAGAATGTCTGCATCGGTACCGTCTTCATCGTCGTCCCAGCGCGTCCCTTTGGAGTCTGGCCATGCCTTGCTTCCTTCGTGGAGGAACGTGTCAGTGTCGGCGATAATGCGTCCTGAATTGAGAGTGCTATAGAGGTACCTGACGCCCATTCTATGTCCTCCTTCTAAATTCATGGTTTCAGTTGGATGTGCGGCTCACTGTGTGCTTGGCGTCCCATCCTTTAGTGATTGTGCCGTCCGTGGTGACGGAGTCCGCCCGGATATCATCACCACTGTCGGTCGTCAACTGGCGTTTGATTCGGTGCTGAGCGTTCTGGGCGAGATCATCCGCGCTCTTGGTCGCGCTCTCACTGGTCTGGGAGTCCATGCGAGCAGAAGCAGTTCTGACGTCGTCAAGCAGGTGGGAGGCTGAGCCGGCCTGGAGGGTCTTGAAGGTCGCTACCGCCAGTGACTCCTGGCCGGCCAGGCGACTGGAGCACACCTTGTCCAGGCTGGTGGCGCATGAGTTCAGCTTGGCGGCGATGTTCGTCCACGTCGAGGCAGCCGCAGCCACCGCGAGCATATGTGAAGCGGTGGGGGTCGAGTCGGAAGGACTCGGCCCCCACCGTTGGCTGGTTGATCAGTGAGGTGCCTGCTGGCCGGGCGGCTCGCGTGAGCCCTCTTTCAGTGCTCAGCCGGCTAGGACTGCGGGGATGGCCTCGTCGAGGTACCACAGCCAGAAGGCCCGGCGGGCAGGGACGTCGGTCTGGTGGACCCTGATGATGTTGGCGGCTCCGGTTGCGGCGCAGGCGCAGGAATAGCTGGTCTCGATGGAGTCCGGCAGCAGTTCGTCGTCGTCCTCGATGTCTCCCACCACGTCGAAGTCCTCGATCTCGTCGTAGACATCGGCGACGACTGAAGGCGCTGGCTAGGATGGTGGCCAGGCTCGTAGTGATCACCATTACGGACAGTATTTGACCGCAGCTTGGTTATCACGTCAGCGATTGTGTCGCACACTCCAAAACGGGATCACGCATGTCGCGAGAACCATATTTCCTGACGCGGTGATAGCTTCTCATTTATCGCAATCGAGAGCTGTTCAGTCCGCTCTGCGGGCCAGCCACCAAAAGAGCCACTTTCACGCCCAGGCACCCTTAAGGGTATTCTCTCCTTTTTCTGTTGTTTCATAGACGAGCATCCTTCCGTCTGGTTTATCCATCGTCAGAAGTCTTTCCGGGGTAACCATCTGGCAACCTAAAGGGTCGCCTGGATGATATACGGGTTCACGCGAGTTTGGATCCCCTAGCCATACCTCGATCATCCCGTCATTAATTAGCTGAATAAGAATATCGGTTGTTCTGGCAAGGGTGGCGGTATTGTCATTCAGTCCTTCCTTGTCTTTTACGGCATTGAATGCTTCAAGGCCGCTCGTTTCGGCCTCGGTTCCCATGAACAGCACTTCGGCAGCGGTGGGATCGATCATAACGCTGGATTTCCTTCCAATGGGATTCGATATGTTTTTCCACCCTCTGACACTTGGATGTATGGGCCTGAGTGTAGTGGATCTTTGGCCCAGGGCTTTCCTGGTTCGTAAATAATTTGCTCGCCGTTACGGTGGGGATTCCTAAACCTAATCCCATCAGGCTCTTTTCGTGGGGTGTCAGCAATCCAGTCGTCAGGAATGATATCGAGAACGTCGTCGGCAGGGCGCCCCCGTACGCTCTGCACGTCTGGGAAAGGTCCTTCTGGGCGAGCCTTACCCCCATTCTTTTTCGGAGCGGGCTTGGCAGCGCCATCACGTCCCTTGTCCGGGCTATGCGGCGTCTTGCCTTTATCGGATGGTGGAGTTCCTCCTCCACCCTTGCCAGGTGGAACGGCGCTGGCAGCGGCAGCCCCCTTGGCGGCGTCGGCCGCGTCGTCGGCGTTCTTAGCGTCATCAGCGGGATTCTCAGCAGCCTTCTTCTCAGCGCGGGACGCCTTGAGCGACTCCCACTTCTTGCCAACGCGCCTGAAGAGCGTCTCAGCCTTATCCAGTAGACTTCTTGAGGTTCTTGGCGGAGGTCACCACGTCGGCGACTTCCTTGGACAGGGCGGGTGGCCCAGGCGGTCACGTCGGCGCTGAGCGAGGTTATCGCCCAGCCGCTGGCTGTGCCTAAGGAGACGGCTGTGATGATCGCCTTCGACGTCAGGCTTGCCGATGATGTCGGCGATGGCGTCGCGGACCATGTCGTGCACCATGCGCACGATCACTGAGGCGAGCGTCAGCCCACCTGAGATCGCGCCGGCCACCTCGCCGGTCATGCGCAGGTGGGATGCGGAGCCGGCCTGCAGAGACTTGAAGGTCGCCACCGCCAGGGACTCCTGGCCGGCCAGGCGGCTGGAGCACACCTTGTCCAGGTCGGTGGCGCACGAGCTCACGCTTGGCGCCGATGTTCGTCCACGTCGAGGCAGCCGCAGCCACCGCGTGCGGATGCGAGACGGTGGGGGTCGAGTCGGAAGGACTCGACTCCCACCGCTGGGATGTTGGTCAGAGAGGTGCTTGCTGGCCGGTCGGCTCGCGTGAGCCCCCTTTCAGTGCTCAGTTGGCTAGGACTGTGGGGATGGCCTCGTCGAGGTACCACAGCCAGAAGGCCCGGCGGGCGGGGACGTCGGTCTGGTGGACTCTGGAGGTGTTGGTGGCTCCGGTTGCGGCGCAGGCGCAGGAGTAGCTGGTCTCGATGATGTCAGGCAGCAGGTCGATGTCGTTCGTCTCGGGGCCGGTGATGTCGTCGTAGGGGTCACGTGAGCACGCCGAGACCACCATGAACACGGCACCATAGGCCGTGTCCGTGGCGCGATCATCCTCCTTTGACCAGTCGCTGTCGTCGTTCCAGACGTCCTTGCGGAACTTCTTGGCTTGTTTGAGTGCCTTGCGGGTGTTGGTCTCCTGTCCGTCGATGAGGCTCTGGGCCAGGTCCAGCATCTCCTGGACTCGCTGGTCGCCTGGGTGGTACTGCTCCCAGTAGTGCTGGACGCGGCGCACACAGGCCATCTTCAGCTCGATCCGACGACGGTAGGAGGCCTCCGGGTCCTCGGGATCGATCATGGCCCGCCACACCCGCTTGCGGGTCCCCAATGACAGGATCGCCTTGGGGTTGTCCTCCTCGTTGAGCAGCTCAGCACGAGCCGCCTCAACCTCAGCGCGCACAGCGCCCATGTCGATCATCTGGTTCCTCCTGTTGAGCACTAGCTGGTGTTGAGCACTGGTTAAGCCCGGCTGGCGGTCACTGGGCCTTGAGGACTGCGGGGATGGCCTCATCGAGGTACCACAGCCAGAAGGCCCTGCGGGCATCGACGTCGGTGTCCTCCAGCGGCTGCCAGTTCAGTGCCCCGGCTGCGGCGCTGGCGCAGCAGTAGCTGGTCTCGAGGGAGTCCGGCAGCAGCTCGTCGTCGTCCTCGATGTCTCCCACCACGTCGAAGTCCAGGCTGCGGTCGAGGGCTGAGCCGACCAGACTGACGGCGCCGTTGGCCACGAACGCGGCAGGCTGGGTGACGGCGTCGAAGTCCTCGATCTCGTCGTAGACGTCGGCCAGGAACTCGTCACTGGTCATCTCGGCGTCGTCGGGGTCCTGGCTGGCGTCGATGAGGCCCTGGGTCAGGTTCAGCATCTCCTGGACCCTGTTGTCGCCGGGGAAGGCGCGCTCCCACAGGGGCAGGACGCGGCGCAGGCAGGCCATCTTCAGCTCCGTGCGGCACCGGTAGGAGCGTTCAGCGTCCTGGGGGTCGAGCATCGCCCGCCAGATCCGTGTGCGAGCTGGCAGGCTCAGGATCCCTTTGACGTTGCCCGCATCGACCAGCTCACCACGAGCCGCCTCAACCTCAGCGCGCACAGCATCCATATCAATTATCCAACAACAACCTCTCTATCGTTCTGTCGCTGGTTAGGGGTGTGCCAGAACATCACTTCCCGCACTCAGCGACCTGTCAGCCTTCTAGGCCCTTCGGGTCCACAACCTGGGGTGCGTGGTGTTTCTCGGACTGGGGGAGTTTTTCTTCCCGTGAGTCGATAGGATGGATACCATGCCAGCAGCGAAATACTCAGAGGAGTTCAAGGCACAGGTTGTGCGTGAAGTCATCGAGAAGGAACGCACGATAGCGTCAGTGGCCGACTCATATGACCTTGTTGCTCAAACAGTAGGTAACTGGGTCGCAAGATACAAGAAGGAACACGCCACAGACCAGGATCGTAAGAAGGCTTCCGAGTCAGCCGAGATCGCAAAGTTAAAGGCAGAGGTTCGTGAGCTGCGTGGGGAGAACGAGTTCCTGAAAAAAGCAGCTGCCTTCTTCGCCAAGGAACGACCGTGACTGATCGCTACGAGCTCATTAACCGCGAAGAAGGCCATTATCCCATCTCCTCAATGTGTCGATGGTCCAGGGTATCAAAATTAGGGTACTACTCCTGGCGCGACCGGCCCCAGTCGCAGACGGCAATTCGGAGGGAGGAGCTGGCCATTATTATTAAGGACGTTTTTGAGGACTCTGATGGCACCTACGGGTACCGGCGCATCCAGGTGGTCCTGGAGCGGCGCGGTGTGCGGGCCGATGGGTCCACGATCCGCGCCATCATGCGTGACCTGGGGCTGCAGGCTGCACAGCCGCGGGCAAAGGTCCGAACCACGGTGCCGGCCCAGGACCTGGATGAGCGGCCGGACCTGCTCAGGCGGGACTTCACCGCAGATGAGCCCGGCAAGAAGCTGTGCGGGGACATTCCCCCGCAAGCGGGTGGTGCCCCCTCCTACGTCAGGACGTGGACCGGATTCGTCTACCTGGCGACCGTTCTGGACTGCTGCACGAAAAAGGTGGTGGGTTATGCGATGGCCGACCACATGCACACGTCCCTGGTGTGCCAGGCCATTGATATGGCGGTCAGGAGATGCCCGATTGACAGGGGTGTGACGATCTTTCACTCGGACCGAGGTAGTCAGTACACGTCTCAAAGATTCCTGGACCGCCTCAACTCCTATGGTATTCGTCCCTCGGTGGGGCGTACGGGGGTGTGTTGGGACAATGCGTGGGCTTCAGTCGTTCAATGCCACGCTCAAGAATGAGAGAGTCCACCGAATGGTGTATCCCACGAAGGATAAGGCGGTCAAGGATATTGCCTCGTGGATCGAGCTGACATACAATCATGTCCGCCTTCACTCAGCCCTGGGATACCGCGCCCCTAACGAGGTCGAACGCGATTTCCTGGACCTGAAGAAGGCAGCCTGAAGCAAGAAAACAAGTACCGTCCGAAAAACACCCAGCAGTCCAACCTACCATCCAGTAGAGACATAGGGGGTGGATGAGGAGCAGTGTCGCTAATTCCTCGTTCAAGGTTTGCGGAGGGGTGTTCAGGGTGTTTCGGGACGTAGGAGTGACTGCGGTGACCCTCACTCTGATCGGCGACCTTGCGGGGGTCACGCCGGAGCCGAATAGTGTGTCCGTCAGAGTTCTCCTCCCTCTGCGAAGTAGTTCTCTTCGGCTTCGGTGAGATTGGTGAGGGCTGGCGATTCTATTGCAATAGAAATAGATCGATGAGTGGCCCCGATGTCGATGCTTGCGCGTGATGGTAGGTGCCACAAAACACCGTCTACGTCACTGCTGGATCTGGCTTCGCCTGTGCCGTATCTCATAGTGAGGGATTCGACGTAAATTGAATATATCGAGCGCATTTCTGACTGAGTGTTAGGATCTGCATTTTTAGGAAACTGAGAAGTTAATTTGAACCGGATTCCCGATATGTAAATTCTGTTCTCTCGGTCAATGCTTATTGTCCCGTCTTCCTCGCCGTTGCTGACGGGGGTAACGAAAAATCTACCGTCATCGGGAGCGGGGGTCCAGCCGAACTGGTCGCGCAGTGAGAACGCCTCGTCAACAGTCATAGGCCACCGATGCTCGGCGATTGACCGAATGATGCTCATCGCCTGGTCAACCGGGTAGGACCGAAAACCTGAGGGGTCGGCGCTCATTTCGTCACCTGTATGATAAGTCATGACGTCCTCACTTCTGAGGTTGCTATGCGTACTGATGAAGCTTGACGATGCGGAGTCGTTTCGGAGTCGAAGTGGTGTGTGGCGAGCCGTTCGTGCCGTGACTTACAGGTCGTCGCGGCGGGCCTCTCCGAGGACGGGCGGGCTGCCGGGACGGCCGATGACAGCATGAGGCACGCCGTCAGGCTTAGGGCCGTCCTTCCTTCGGATGGACTCCGTCTCCTGTTTACTGAGTTCCATCATGGACAGGTAGTAGTCCAGGAAGTCGTCATAGCGTTCAATCACTTCGCCGCGCACCCAGGAGACGGTACCCGCTGCTGGGGTGCCGGGCTTTCCCATGAGAGCGACGTCGATCGACTCCAGTGAGGCGGCTACGGGGAAGTGGTCGGCGGCGATGACGCCTCCGGCGGCCATGGCCTCAACGCACTCCTCCAGCTCCAGCTGGGTCTGGCCGGCCTCGTGCAGCTCGCCTCCCAGCAGGTCGGAGGTGGAGAAGATTGTCATGTCCAGGTAGAAGTAGGGCCAGCCGTTGGAGGCCAGGAGGAAGTTTCGGTAGGACTCCGGTAGGCGGAAGCCCAGCTGGGCCTCGGTGTTGGCTACGGCCTCCTCCGTGGCGTGCACGTGCGGAACGGCGTAGCTCCATATGCCTTTCCAATCGGCCTCCATCCGCGCCTGGATGATCATCCACCCCCAGCCGATGTAGTCCGGCCACGTAAGCTCCTGCGCGCCCCCGTGAATGAGCAGTAGTAGTGATCTTGTTTAAGGCGTTTACTAAACAGGTTGGGTTTCAGGCCGAGTGTAAGCAGTTGATCCGCTGGCTTGGGGTAGGAGCGGAAAGGCCTTGTGGTGCTGGGGTCAAGTCGGTTGTCTCGACTTGACCCCAGCACCACAAGGCTGACGGGGGCTACTCCCCGGCTTCAGCGGCTATCCGTGCCCCTGCGGGGGTGGTGTGCGGCCGGGTAGGAGAAGGCGGTACCTCAGGCTGAATTCGAGTGGAGAGAATTGCCTATGGTCGGTTCTAGAGGTCGTCGCGGCGGGCCTCTTCGAGGACGGGTGGGCTGCCGGGACGGCCGATGACAGCGTGAGGCACACTGTCGGGCTTAGGGCCGAAGTCCTTTTTGAGGTCGGCGGTGTCGAGCTTGTTGAGCTCCATCATGGACAGGTAGTAGTCCAGGAAGTCGTCATAGCGCTCAATCACCTCTCCATTGCGCACCCAGGAGACGGTCCCCTCCGCCGGGGTGCCGGGCTTTCCCATGAGGGCAACGTCAGTCTGGACCAAAGAGGCGGCCACGGGGAAGTGGTCGGTGGTGATGACGCCGTCAGCGGCCATGGCCTCGACACACTCCTCCAGCTCCAGCTGGGTCTGGCTTGCCTTGTGCAGCTCGCCGCTCAGTAGTCGGAGGTGGAGAGGATCGACATGTTCTGGAAGAAGTAGGGCCAGCCGTTGGAGGCCAGGAGGAAGCCGCGGTAGGACTCCGGCAGGCGGAAGCCCAGCTGGGCCTCGGTGCTGGCTACCGCGTCCTCCGTAGCGTGCAGGTGCGGTATGGCGTAGTCCCACAGGCCCTTCCAGTCAGCCTCCATCCGCGCCTGGATGATCATCCACCCCCAGCCGATGTAGTTGGGCCAGGTCCACCCGGGAACGCCCTGACTCGGTCGGCTTTCCTCGCTGGGTGCGCCAGCAGTGGTGTCATTCATGGCCTTCGGTCTCCTTTCCCGATGAGGGGCGCCGTCGGTTTCGACCCTACTGGACAATGGTCATCCTGTTCCCCGGGACCGAAACTCACCGCGGACGACGTCGTTCGCGACGTGAGGAACAGCGAGACATCAACCCACCGTGAAGAGTTGGTGGAGGCGGCGGCTGGTGCTGCTCCAGCGAGTGCGAAACGGTGGGGGCCGAGTCAGGAGGGCTCGGCCCCCACCGTTGGTGGGGTGGTTGGTGAGGTGCCTGCTGGATGGGCGGCTCGCGTGAGCCTCCTTCAGCGCTCAACTGGCCAGTGGACTGCTGGGGTGGCCTCGGCGAGGTGCCGCGGCCTCGGTGGGGTGCTGCGGCCGCAGTGGCTGGGTGGGGGGCTGGCTCAGCCGTTGATGCGCATCCAGTCGGGGGTGGCGTCCGGGGTGCGGGGGAAGGCCTGGAGCTCCTGGGCGACGTCCTGGGCCGTGTAGGGCGGGTCCAGGTCGGGCTCGCGGTCGTAGTCGAAGTCGGAGACGAGCTTGTAGCCCTGTGAGCTGCTCATGGACAGTCTGGCCCAGGTCCACGCACCACCGCCGGGGCGCCCCATCGCGGTGCGCAGGTTCAGTCCCAGGCCGACCAGCTCCATCGGCAGGGCGTTGTTCATCCACTGGCCCTGGTGCAGCACCTGGCTGCTCACTGCGGCGCGGGGGCCGACGGCCTCGTACTCGGCGACGACCTCATCGGCGCCGGTGGAACGCATCCACCCACCCCACTGGTCGGCGATCGCCTGCGCGGCCTGCATCTGGGCCTCAAAAGACCATTCCGCCATCACTGCTCTCCATTCATCATCCAATACGCCCCGCTCAAGAAGTAACACGGGGACACAACTAACAACACTAACAACAGGTCGCCCGGCACCAGCTCGGCCAGGGACCACTCACGCTACCGGCCCACACCGGCCACCACCACCCCAGCCGGCCGCGCAGCCACGCACCAAAGCAAGCCAGCGGTAGCAGACCCCCGAGGAAACTGCAGCAGGACAGGCGGGGGTACCGGGACGGCCGGGCGAGACCCCAGTGGCACCGGGGTGCTGGGCGAAACCCCAGTGGCTCCGGTGCCCCCACCAGGCCCGCTACTGGCCGCCCTGGCCGCTGCTCGCCTCGGTCCCCTGCTCGGCGTCCTGGGCGGCCTGGGCGGCCTCGGCCTTCTTGCGTTCCCGCCGGGCTCGGTCGCGCTCGCGACGTCGTGCTCGGGCCTCCTCCTTCTTGTGGAAGGCGGCTGCCTTGGTCGCCATCCACTCCGGGATGAACTCAGGATCCCGCGGATGAATCCTCAGCTCCACCGCCGCGCCCTGCTCCGACACCAGCTCTCCGTTAATAACTGGCTCACGCATCCAGTCCGACTCCTGATGGAGCACACCGTCCGAGGCCTCCATCCACAGGTGCGAGTACGTCCACGCACCCCGATGAGGATCTACCTGACTTTTATGCAGATCGGTGCGAGCGAAATTGATTTTCGCGGGAAGCAGTATGCCCTTGCGCTGGCCGTCGATCGTCAGCCAGTTGGTGATGAACCCGGTTCGGTGGATGGCGTGGTAGTCGATGTCGATGCGGGTCCCGCCGCTGTCACGCAGCCAGTCCCGCAGCATGCCCTCGAACCGCTCAAAGGCCTCCTGGGCACTCAGGTCCTCAGCACTCACAGAAACTACCTCCTAGTGATGGTTCACGAACTGCTCGTTTCGAGGAACGCCTTCAGCGTCCGTCCACGTCGCCTCGAAATCGGTGGGTACTTGTTCGGTCTTGGTCAGCTCCGGCCCGACCGGGTCGCGGTAGTTGAAGTCTACGGCGAAGCCCTTGTAGTTGCCCGGAGTATCGGCGATCTGCTGCTCCAGCCTCAGGTAGGACTCGAAACCGCTGTCGGGGAAGTTCTGGTTGACCTCCTTGAGCATCGCCACCACGTTGATCTTCTCAGGCGGGCCGTGGAACTGGGTACCGGCCCCGTGCCCACCGTTGTGCTCACCGGGCAGGTCGTCTCCCAGAGCCTTCACCTTGCTCTGCGTGTGCGCCGAGCGCACACCCTTCTCCCCGTTAGCTTTATCCAGGGGCTCCATGTGACCGTCGACCTCCATGCGCGATGTACGCGCGTGCTCATCAGTGACGTAGTGGAACTTGTCGTCCACCGAGTACGTCGCGTTGGGCAGGGGGTGCTGCAGGTCCGCGTTGAGGTAGCCCGTCTGCCACTTCGAGTGGCACTCCACGTGCGTCACGTTTCCGCTGGCGTCCGTGTAGTAGTCCGAGTGCACCCCACCAGGGCGCTCGACCCGGTAGTGAGTGTTGGGATCCAGCGTTACGTTGGGGTCGCGGGCAAACGGGGTCATCTTGCCGGGATACAGGTCGTCATCCTTGTTCACGATGACCGACTTAGTCACCTCCGGGCGATGACGCTCATCGAACGAGGGCCCGTCCGCAGAGCCGTCAGCACCCCTGGAGCCGTCCGCCGCCGCATCGGCAGCGTCGTCAGCGCCCCTGGCCCCATCAGCCGCGTCACCAGCAGCATCGGCTGCATCATCGGCTCCCTTGGCCCCGTCAGCGGCGGCGTCCGTTGCGTGTTCGGCGCTCTTGGTGGCGTCGGTGGCGGCGTCGGTCGCGTGTTCGGCGCTCTTGGTGGCGTCAGCGGCAGCGTCGGTCGCGTGGCTGGCGCTCTTGGTGGCGTCAGCGGCAGCGTCCGTTGCGTGGCTGGCGCTCTTGGTGGCGTCGGTGGCGGCGTCGGTCGCGTGTTCGGCGCTCTTGGTGGCGTCGGTGGCGGCGTCGGTCGCGTGGCTGGCGCTCTTGGTGGCGTCGGTGGCGGCGTCGGTCGCGTGGCTGGCGCTCTTGGTGGCGTCAGCGGCGGCGTCGGTCGCGTGGCTGGCGCTCTTGGTGGCGTCAGCGGCAGCGTCCGTTGCGTGGCTGGCGCTCTTGGTGGCGTCAGCGGCAGCGTCCGTTGCGTGGCTGGCGCTCTTGGTGGCGTCGGTGGCGGCGTCGGTCGCGTGGCTGGCGCTCTTGGCCCCGTCGGTGGCGGCGTCGGCCGCCTTGCCGGCACGCTTTGCGCTGGTTGCCGCCGCGCCTGCGGCGCTAGCAGCTCCCTTGGCCCCATCAGCGGCGGCATCCGTCGCGTGGCTGGCGCTCTTGGCCCCGTCGGCGGCAGCGTCGGTCGCGTGGCTGGCGCTCTTGGCTCCGTCGGCAGCTGCGCCCGTTGCGTGGCTGGCGCTCTTGGCCCCGTCAGCGGCAGCGTCCGTCGCCTTGCTGGTGTGCTTGGTGGTGCTGGCTGCATCGTCGAGCTTTGCTCCCCAGCGGCCTTCGTTGGGGTTGGGGCGTGGGGTCTTGGGAGGTTTAGGGCCGCCGCTGGGTCTGTGGACGGTGGGTGTGGCTTTCCCCATGTCGCCGGCCTGGCGCATGTTGAAACCTGGTAGGCCGGCCAGTGCGTACTGGGGGTTCCTCAGGGTGGACGCGAGGTCCTTGGCGGCCTCCACCTTCGTGGTGACGGCCTCGCTGACCTTGGCCGGGATACGGGTGAAGGCCTCGGCGACGTCGTCGAACAGGCGGTTGGCTTTGCTTAGCAGGCCTTTGAGGTTCTTGGCGGAGGTCACCACGTCGGTGACTTCCTTGGACAGGCGGGTGGCCCAGGCGGTCACGTCGGCGCTGAGCGAGGTTATCGCCCAGCCGCTGGCTGTGCCTAAGGAGACGGCTGTGATGATCGCCTTCGATGTCAGCTTGCCGATGATGTCGGCGATGGCGTCGCGGACCATGTCGTGCACCATGCGCACGATCACTGAGGCCACCGTCAGCCCACCTGAGATCGCGCCGGCCAGGCGGCCGGTCATGCGCAGGTGGGATGCGGAGCCGGCTTGGAGGGTCTTGAAGGTCGCCACCGCTAAGGACTCCTGGCCGGCCAGGCGGCTGGAGCACACCTTGTCCAGGTCGCCGGCGCACGAGTTCAGCTTGGCGGCGATGTTCGTCCACGTCGAGGCAGCCGCAGCCACCGCGAGCATATGTGAAGCGGTGGGGGTCGAGTCGGAAGGACTCGGCCCCCACCGTTGAGTAGCTTGATCAGTGAGGTGCCAGGCTGGCCGGGCGGCTCGCGTGAGCAGTCCCTTTCCAGTGCTCAGTCGGCTAGGGACTGCGGGGATGGCTTCGTCGAGGTACCACAGCCAGAAGGCCCGGCGGGCGGGGACATCGGTCTGGTGGACCCTGACACTGTTCATGGCTCCGGTCTCGGCGCAGGCGCAGGAATAGCTGGTCTCAATGACATCAGGCAGTAGATCGCTGTCATTCGTCTCGGGGCCGGTGACGTCGGCGTAGGGGTCACGCGAGCACGCCGAGACCACCATGAACACGGCACCATAGGCCGCATACGTGGCGCGCTCATCCTCCTCTGACCAGTCGCTGTCGTCGGTCCAGACGTCCTTGCGGAACTTCTTGGCCTGCTTGAGCGCCTTGCGGGTGTTGGTCTCCTGGCCGTCGATGAGGCTCTGGGCCAGGTCCAGCATCTCCTGGACTCGCTGGTCGCCTGGGTGGTACTGCTCCCAGTAGTGCTGGACGCGGCGCACACAGGCCATCTTCAGCTCGATCCGACGACGGTAGGAGGCCTCCGGGTCCTCGGGATCGATCATGGCCCGCCACACCCGCTTGCGGGTCCCCAGGGACAGGATCGCCTTGGGGTTGTCCTCCTCGTTGAGCAGCTCAGCACGAGCCGCCTCAACCTCAGCGCGCACAGCGCCCATGTCGATCATCTGGTTCCTCCTGTTGAGCACTGGTTAGTGTTGAGCACTGGTGAGCCCGGCTGGCGGTCACTGGGCCTTGAGGACTGCGGGGATGGCCTCGTCGAGGTACCACAGCCAGAAGGCCCGGCGGGCATCGACGTCGGTGTCCTCGATGGGCTGCCAGTTCAGTGCCCCGGCTGCGGCGCTGGCGCAGCAGTAGGCTGGTCTCGAGGGAGTCCGGCAGCAGGCTCGTCGTCGTCCTCGATGTCTCCCACCACGTCGAAGTCCAGGCTGCGGTCGAGGGCTGAGCCGACCAGGTTGACGGCGCCGTTGGCCACGAACGCGGCAGGCTGGGTGACGGCGTCGAAGTCCTCGATCTCGTCGTAGACGTCGGCCAGGAACTCGTCGCTGGTCATCTCGGCGTCGTCGGGGTCCTGGCTGGCGTCGATGAGGCCCTGGGTCAGGTTCAGCATCTCCTGGACCCTGTTGTCGCCGGGGAAGGCGCGCTCCCACAGGGGCAGGACGCGGCGCAGGCAGGCCATCTTCAGGCTCCGTGCGGCACCGGTAGGAGCGTTCAGCGTCCTGGGGGTCGAGCATCGCCCGCCAGATCCGTGTGCGGTGGCAGGCTCAGGATCCCTTTGACGTTGCCCGCATCGACCAGCTCACCACGAGCCGCCTCAACCTCCATGCGCACAGCATCCATATCAATCATCCAACAACAACCTCTCTCTTATTCACTCTGAATTTGAACAGTGTCACTTCTGCCTGACTACGGAACCGTCAGCGCCGAACACCAATGTCCCCTTCGGGTCTGTGACATACCAGTCACGTCCTTCGTGCTGAGCGAGCTCGAAAAAAATACTGCTGGCAGTTCTTGCAGCAGACTTTCGAAACGCCAATGTAGGGTTCTTCGGCGTTGATGGAAAGCTGACGCTCCGCATGTGAGGCATAGTACTGACCGTCTACGCCATGGTCAAGCGCTCCGGCCCGCCTGACATCGTGGCCGATCTCTTCCTGCTTGGCGAGGACCTCGTTAATGTTGGGCTCCTGGAAGCGTTCAGGGCGACCTTTCATGTTCCAGCCACTAAGTGTCTCCACGTGGTCGGACGAGGTTGTCTTCTTGAGGAAGGTTCTTTTTCCTAGCGAAATTTCTTTCTTACGCTCTTTAGCGCGGTCGAAGGCTTCCTGCGACTTCTTCACGGGGACGCTCTTTGCGTCATTTCCGCCTCGGGGGCCGCTGCCGCCTCCGCTGTATCTGGGTGTGTCAGTTTGGCGCATCATGCGCCATTGGTCGGCGAGAGTCAAGACTTGTCCGTCAGGGGTCACCGCACGAGTTTGTGGCATTGCTTGGTCCACAACGTGCAAAACGTTCTCGATGCGACGGTCGGCGCCCTTAGCCAGATTGTCCATCCCCCGAGAGGTCGCCTCGCTGACCTTGGTGGGAATGCTAGTGAGCCCGTCGCTGATCTTAGATGGGATGTGGGCAAAACTTGTAGCTACGTCATCGAACAGAGCTCTTGCTGTGTACAGCAGGTCTTTGAGGTTCTTGGATGACAGGACCACGTCGGCGACTTCCTTGGACAGGCGGGTGGCCCAGGCGGTCACGTCGGCGCTTAGCGAGCTTATCGCCCAGCCGCTGGCTGTGCCTAAGGAGACGGCTGTGATGGCTGCTTTTGAGGTCAGCTTGCCGATGACGTCGGCGATGGCGTCGCGGACCATGTCGTGCACCATGCGCACGATCACTGAGGCGAGCGTCAGCCCACCTGAGATCGCGCCGGCCAGCTCGCCGGTCATGCGCAGGTGGGAGGCTGAGCCGGCCTGCAGAGACTTGAAGGTCGCCACCGCTAAGGACTCCTGGCCGGCCAGGCGACTGGAGCACACCGCCTCCAGGTCGCCGGCGCACGAGCCCAGGCTTGGCGCCGATATTCGTCCACGTCGAGGCAGCCGCAGCCACCGCGTCACTGTCACCGGCGAGCTCATTGAGCCAGTCCTTCAAAGGAGACAGGTGCTCAATGATCCACCCTATTCCAGCGGACAGGGCCTCACCCAGGGGGTCCATCACCGCCGCTGCCGTGTCGGCGGCGGTGGCCGCCGTCGCCAGGCCGCCGGCGACCCAGGCTCTTGGACTCAAAGGCCTCCTTCAGATCAAAACCGTCCTCCAACAGGCGAGAACCAGACCAGACGGTCTCCGACTCTTTGACCTCAGCGACAAGCTCGTTACCCATTATCGATCACGCCCTCAGCCGGCGCGCACCGGCGGCGGAGTTGGAGTCGGTGCCCTCCAGGGCAGTAGCGACGCCCCGCAGGCCTGTGGCGCTGTTGCGTAGCCCCTTCTCGGCCGAGACCATCATGGCGTCAGCCGCCGTCTTGACCAGCGTGTAGGTCGGAAGGAACAGTGGTGAGCACATGAGGCCGAACGCGTTATCCGCCAGCGCCGCGCCGGCAGCGTCCCGGGCCTGAGCCACACCAGCGGCCACCGCATCCGTATCCTTCGCCCCCGAACGCAACGTCTCTCCATTAACCCGAATATCCGCCATTGTGGGTCCTTTCTTCCTCTTGTCCTTGATGTGATTCCGTTGAGAACAGTCAGTACCGCCCTGCCCGACCAGATCGTGCTGAGCAGGCGAAGGCCACCCGGGGCTACATGCCCGGGAAGACGAGGCCAGGAGGCGCGCTGCGCTTCTTGTTGCGGCTCTCCTCGGCCTGCTCGGCACGCCGGGTCGCTCCCACCTTGGGGCCGGCCATCTGCTCGTAGGCCTCCAGCATCGCTTGGCCCAGTCCCGTGTCCGTACCGATATGACGATCCACGATCGCATGGATCTTGGTTGCCGCGTCGCGGTGGCCGGTGTCGATGGCCTCCATGACCGCTGCGGAGAGCTGGGACGGATTGAGTGCCTGGCTCGCTGCCGTGAAACGCACATCCCGCACGCGCCCGGCGGCGTCAACAACCACCGTGACCTCCCCCGCCCTTGGACGTGCCCTCAACCTCCAGCGAGTCGGCCTGCTCACGCACCCGCTCAGTCGCCTCGCTATTGCGCTGCGCCTGAGCGACCTGCTCAGCAATCCGAGACAAACGCTCCTCAACCAACCGATCAGACATAAACCCCACCCTAACCACAACCCCGGTGCGGGAGCCCCCACCCAACCTGTCATAAAAATAACAGGGAGATAACTCCCCACCGTCCTCGACACCTCGGGCATTGATCTGCTACGAACCGTTGGTAACAAAGCCCTGCGAACGCGATAGGGGTGCTCATGGCGAGGTGTCACGGCTCCGCCCAGTGGCGGCAAGACCGCCCGCCCTCAGGCCTGTTTCCGGCCTCGAATCCTGCTGGCCACCAGCCCCAGGGACAGCGCCACCAATCCCGTGGCCCCGATGCCCCCCGCGAGCCGCGCCCGGCGCCACGGTGCAGGGTCGGGGACGATCGGCTTCAACGGACTTGGAGACGGCGTCGGCACCGGGTGGGCGCCGCGCGGGTTCTCCGGCCCCCACCGCCGTACCGTCGTTGACGAAGTTCAACGCCGCATACGGAGCGATGAGCCCCCAACCAGTCGCCGGGCTGGATTTTGCTGGTTCCGGCCGGATCGCCGTCGCTGTCAACCGATACTTCCAGTCCGCAGGCGTCTCCGTCGGGTGCACCGCCACCACGAGTGCCGCAACCCCCGCGGCATACCCTGCCGCTAAGGAGGGGGAGGGGCGATTCTGGGAAACCAGGCAGTCCCCCTCCCTGAAGAACGCGGTGGGAACGGCCTGGGCCGGAACTGCGATGTCGACGTGAGATCCGTGCAGCATGTCCTTCGAGACGCCACCACTGGCGTTCAGACTCGTTACCCCCAGGACATTCGAGTAGGCGGCCGGGTAACGGATCTCCGCCCCGTTCGCGTCGGTGGCAGGTGGTGGGGTGGAGGCCGTCGCTACACCGCTCGGACGCTTCGTGCTCTCCACGGTGCCGGCTCCGGCCACTACGAGGGCCCCTACCTCAGTCGCGTGGTTCACCGCTGCCTGAACCTCTGGCTCGTCCTGAGTCAGCATGTGGCCGACGACGATCACCTTGGCCCCATTGTCAGCGGCCCACTGAATCCCCTCGGCGGTGCGCGCAGGCGTAGGGCCGACGCCCTTCTTCACCTGATCGTCGGAATCCCCCTGGTACACCCGTACCGGCATGATGGTGGCGCTCTTGGCGATCCCGACGACGCCGGAGCCCTCCACCTGTCGGGCGGCGATCATCCCGGCCACCGCGGTCCCGTGACCGCTGTCGTCGCGCTGGCCGTCTCCCCGGCCCAGGAGATCGATCCCCGGAGTCATCGCTCCTTGGAGGTGAGGATTGTTCGCATCCACGCCAGAATCAACAACCGCTACAACGACACTCTGCCCCTCTGTGACGCCCCAGGCCTGCTCCACGCCAATCTGCTTGAACACCGGCGGACTGGTCGTCAGCAGCTTCTCCTCCCCCCGCTGACAGTCGGCGACATCAGTATTAACTGGCGGAGGACCGGTCTGAATCTGTGGGTCGGCGGTCTCGGCTTGCTCCGACGAGGTTGACGGCGTGGGTGAGGGAGCCCGGCGCCGCCGGGGCTGCCGCCTCCTGTGGTGCGGGGGCGGGGTCCTGTGTTGATGCCGGCTGAGGATTCGGCATGGGGAGCCGGGGCAGGAGGGATCCGCCGGCGACAGCACTCGCGCCCGTGACCACAGAGGACGTGGCGAATGACGCCGTTCCCAGGATGGGTGACGTGGCCAACAGGATCACCGCGGGAACGCACGCTACCAGGCGGCGCGGGGAATGCTTCACTTGTCCGACACGCCCTTCCACACGGCGGCCTTCGACAGCTCCGGCCCTGCCGGGAACAAGGAGATCCACGGGGAGGGAATGTTGGACACGTTGCTCATGGTGTAACCGAGCCTGCCTGACTGTGTCGGCGGTGGTGCCTCCTAGCGCCCAGACGCGACCAGCGTCCGTGAGCAGGAAGATCTGACCGGCGGAGCCACCGGAGGTCGCCCGCACCAAAGCACCTGTTCCCCCCTTGACCGTCACTCCGCCCTTCTCGATCTGATTGCTCGCGTTGATCGTCGAGGTCATTTGCCCCGAGGCGTCGACCTGGAGGGCGGCGCAGGCGCTCTGTTTCTCAGCGACGCCCTTGCCCAACGTGTCGGGCCAGTCGGACGGGGCCGACGATGTCGTCGTGCTGGCCTGACTCAGGTCCGAGGCGTTGACCTGCTGCTCGCTGAGGTTGGGCGAGCCGAGCTCATGTACATCGCGAGACTCGACCTCGTTGAGACGAGCGACCCGACCGTCAGGGCTTTGCACCAGGTAGTGGCGCTGAGCCCCTGAGCCTTCAGAGACCACGAGCAGGGAGCCGGCGGTGGGGTTGGCGATCGAGGAGGACAGGGTGGTCACCGGAGTGCCGGCGTCCGACAGTGAGAAGGGCTTGATCGTGCTCCCCTGAGGGAAGAGGTTGATCCAGGTGGCGTCCACCGCGACCACCGGATCGGCGTCCAGATTCAGGGCGTGGAGGGCGGCATCCAGGTTCTCGGAGGGAATTGGGTAGCGGTGGCCGTTGGCGATGAGGTAATGGCTCTTCCCCACCGATACCAGTGCATGTCCCACCAAGCCCATGCCCGGAGGTGTTGAACCGACGAAGGTCGATGTTGCTCCTGCAGTGGAGGAGCAGGCGGCCCATCCTCGGGGTACTAAGGACTTGGCGGCAGGAAGCGACTCCGGGGCGTCGGCGATCCCTACCTGTGTGCCCCTCTCGATCCCGTTCAGCGTGTCGGCGCCGGCGGTGGTCTGCTTGAAGGAGCCCGGGTCGGACAGGAGTCGGGCGCTGGCGATGTTTGTGACTGGACGTAGACGTCCGCGGATGGTGACGTAGCGCGTGCCCTCGTTCTTCACGACGATGAGAGTGTTGTTCTGCCAGTCGTTGGGCGGCGGGGAGGTGAACCGACCCACGATGAGCGATACCAGAAGGATGACGAGTGCCACCGCGATCCCACCGAGGACTGGCCGGAGCATATTGCGCGGCTCCAGGCTCTCGGCCCCCGGTGTTCCCGCGTTGAAGGCCATGACGAGGCGCTGCCGGTTGAATCGCTGCGCGTTGAGGATGTCCTTGTTGGAAGCCATCACAGCACCCCAATGACAAGGGCGGCCAGGGGCGCGATGGAGAGCAGGACCAGAATCTCGATGGCATCAGTGAGGCGTGCCAGCCTCGGGCGGTAGTTGGGCCCCAGGACATTGAGAAGAAGGACGACGACGCCCACGACCCCGACCAGCACCACCATGGGCATCACGACGTCGGTCCGCTTGAGAACGATCACGAGCACGAGCGCCGCCAGGATGAGCATGCCGCCCACGACTCCGGCCGTCACATCCGCCCGTGAACGAACCGCACGGGTGCTCAGCATCGCGGCGACCGCGATGGCGGCGACCAGGGCGACGCCGTCGTAGCCGACTGAGGCGAGGGCCGGAACTGAGGCCAGCACGATCATTGAGCAGGCGATGCGCACGGACAGCACCAGTCCGTGCATGTTGAGGATGCGAGATGTCAGCGCTGCCTTGATCGGCCCTTCATCCTCGGCCCGGTGATACCCCTCGGGCTGATCGGGCAGGGCTGATGGTCACTGGGACTGAGGCGAGTGCGAGCCACGGGGTCAGTAGTGAGACACCGGCAGCAGTCGCGCTGACAAGTGCCAGAACCGATGCCAACTGATGACCGAGTGTCTGAGTGCCCAGCCCCGTCACCATCATCGCCACGCACACGAGCAGGGGGCCGGCGAGCAGCGGACGATCACGGTCCAGCACAGGAATGCAGGCGCCTAGGGAGCGAGGCGCCGACGGTGCCCGCAGCCGCCATCCTGAGTCCGGTCGGTGGTCCCTGGATCCCAGTGTGGAGCGTCACGCCGGCGAGTATCGCCGCCGTGATGACCAGCGCCCAGGCCCCTTTCTCCTTCATTTGCTTGATGGCGAGTGCGGCCAAGATCAGCAGCACTGCAGCCACCGCTGCACATGCCGGTGTTACCCATCCTCCAGGCCCTTGGCGCAGGAGGAGGCGCCTCCAGCGGTGAAGAGCAGACACGTGGCGCCCACCGACAAAGTCAGTGTGTCCTTGGGGTCCCAGGCGATCTGCTGCCGTTCCACCGCAGCGGCGACCGCTTCCGTCAGATCGTCATAGCGGTGCTCCGCCTCCATGCTGCGCAGATCGAGTGTCAGCACATCGCCTGCACCGACTCGCTGATCCGCCAGCGACAAGGAGTCGTCAAGCACGCGACCTGCCTGTGTGGTCAAGCACATGCCGTAGGCCGAGGCTTCCTCTCCCAGCCCTTCGAGCCTTTCCGCCAGTGCTGGAACTACCTCGATCAGCGGTAGATCGACCGGTAACGAGATGTCGGTCGGGATGCGCTCGTAGACGACGGTGACAGGCATGAGGGAGGAGCTGCGCCGAACACGCGAGGTGGGAGGGGCAAGGCGATTCTCCTGGAGAACGGGACGAAGGCGAGTCATCACCAGGCTGCGGACGCAGCCGATCGACACCCAATCGTAGATCACGAATCGGGTGTCGGGACTAGGGGAGGGGCGGGCTCATGCGGCGAGACAGCCCACACTGATCTCGATCACATTACGTGAATTAATGCCGCGATCGGTTGTCATGCGCTAGTCTGGGCGGGCCAGAGAGCAGCATTTGAATACTTCGAGCTCCTCAGAGCGGGTTCGGAGTTGATGCTGTGTACACATAGTGACTGCTGCGAGCAGTCCTCAGCAAAGGAGACTCATGGCTGAGAATCTGAAGTCAGATAGTGGCGTACTTGCCAAGGCGAGCCAGACCGTGGACACGCACCGCGCCGAGCAGAGCGCGATCGGTCAGCGGGTCCAGTCCGCAGCTGCCGAGTCGCAGTCTGGTTGGCAGGGACAGGGTGCGACCGCCGTCGCCCAGGTTGTCCAGCAGTACGGTGAGGACAACCGTCGGATCGACCAGGCGCTGGCCAAGCTCTCGGACTCCCTGAAGTCGACCGACCAGGCTTACCAGAGCACTGAGGCGGAGTCCGCAGCCGGTGCCCAGCGCGTCGGCGCTAACGGCGGCGGTTACCACAACCTTCCCGCCTGATCCTCCCTCAGATACCACACCTCATTCTCACTGTCAGGAGACAATATGTCCGACATGCTTGTTAACTACGGATCGCTGGACACGCTCGCTGCCGCGATGGCTCAGGGCTCCTCCCAGTCTCAGGCCGACCTGGACGCCATGGACGCCGAGCTGCGTCCCACCCAGAGCGGCTGGAGCGGTGAGGCGCAGCAGCAGTACACCATTTCCATGAACGAGTGCCGCGCGGCCATTGCCGACCAGCAGCAGCTGATTCAGCAGCTCGGTACCCACGTGAACACCTCGTCCGAGAACTACAACACGACTGACCACCAGGCGGCCGGTACCTTCGCCTGATCCGCTTCGTCGTCGCCCCCGACAGTCTTCGGTGCCCTGAGCCTTCAAGGCTCAGGGCACCGTCTCGTGTATGGAAGAGCGCGGGTTGTGTCAGATCGCCTTCGGCCGGCGAACGCTGGGAGGCACTGAGGGCGGCCCAGAAGGAGAGGAGGAATCTGGCCGTCCGGAGGCCGGAGGTGCCGCCGAGTGCCGCTGCGAAGAGGAAGAAGCTACGGATGAGGGTGGTATCACCGGAGGCTGAGCATGCTGCGGGCCGACCGGCCCGCCAGGCGCATCCAGGTCGCCGCTGCGAGCTCCAGGGACAGCGGCGGGCGTCCCACTGGCTTGAGGCGCAGCATGCCTGCCCGATGGAGGGGGTGGGGGTGACGCCTGGTGCCGACCTGGCTGAATCCGTGGCGGCAGCGACGGCGGCAGAGGGGCCTCCGCCTCGACTGGAACCGAAGGGATCGGAGCGCTGGACGGCGCTGACGGAGCGGCCGAACCAGGCCTGACGGGCATCGACGACGTCGGAGGGCCGGAAGACGCAACGAACACTGACGGAGTGGTCGGAGAGGAACCGGTCGTCGCTGGGGCAGAGGACTGGGGCAGGGAGGCTGGCGGTGGAGCCGGCGCCACCGGAGAGGGAGCCTGTTGGGGGCGGTGGCGCGGGAGAGTGGGCAGGTGGCGCAAAGCGCGACCGACCAACACCTGAGTCGGGGACGGCAACTGGGGCGGGGTCCACGGAGGTCCCGGTGCCAGCGGGTGTGCCTGCGTGGATCGGACCGGCCAGATCGGGGCGTTCGCGCATCGGTGGAGCCTGGGGGTGAAACATGGGCGCGCCTGCGCTACGGATCCAGTGGAGGGTTGTTTCCCCATTTCTCATGCGCCGTCTGGTCATCACCTCAGGAGCCACGGGCGACGGCACAACAGGCTTCGAGCCTCGCTTGGCGCGACGCGTCTTGGTGCGAGTCTTTCTCGCTGGGCGACGGCGCACCTGCTCCGGCATCGGCCGACGCGTCACAGTCAAGGTCCCGGTCAGACGATCCAGAAGACGTTCCCGGTCCTCGTCCTGCTGCCCCGACGACGTCCTTGGGCCAACCTGAAAAGGGAGAAGGAACGGAAGAAGAACTCGCGCCGAGGCTCGTCCGATCCCTGGGGCGGCCCCCTGCTGCGGGACCACCACTGTGGCCGACACCGTGGCCAACCCTACTGTTCTCCCGAAACGCGCAAGAACCAGGCTCTGGACCACGATCACCTGCGCGAGCAGGGAGTCCAGGGCAGTGCCCTGACGTTGAGCGCCAGAAGCGGCACGAGAACGACGACGATCAGCAGGGAGGACATCGACGACGACAGCGACCACCGTCTCCCCTGTGGTGAGAGGACGCCAGTCGCGTTGAGTGTGCACGCTCTTCACCGCAGTCGCGGCGGGTTTTGGCATGATTCTCATAGTTGCCTCATAACGTCGATCAGTCCTGCTGCGATCACGGCTGCGGGGAGGGTCCCCACGGCTGCGAGGGTCTGGAAGATGTCACCAAGCCGGCCCCCACCATGCCGACCGAACGCTACTGAGGAACATCCCTACGGCGAAAGTGCTCGCGGTTGTGAGGAAAATGATGAAAGCGACTGCCTGGCTCCAGGGCCGCGTGATGACTCCAGCGCCGCCGTCGACCCACAGCAGGACCAGCACCAGGACGACTGCCATGGCGACGATCAGCCTCGGCATGAGGCGCAGCACGCGAGAGTGCGCGGTACGCGGGCGCAGGAGCAAAAGCAGCAAGACGCACACGACTTCGACTCGAGCTCCCCAGGCCGTCACACCGCTGGCCAATGCTGCTTGGATCGTCGTCGGCAGGGCTGAGCAGCACCAGACTCCCGAAGGCGATTTCCAGAGCGACCGAGGACACGGTCGTCTGAGCCACGGACTGGGAGACCGAACGAGGAGACACTTCCTGCGCAAGAGGCATCGCGGGCTGACGTACAGAACGCCCCATGACTCGCAGGCGAGTCATATCGAGCAACTGCTGACTGGGGACCCGTACGGCGAAGCCCGGGATCAACAGTCCGCCGAGGGACCCCCACGGCCATGAGCACGACCAGCACTGGAACGCGCGAGATCCCCGTGGCTGGCACGATTGTCCCGATAGCGGCCAGGAAGAGCCAGGCACATGCAGAAACTGCTTCACTGGCACCCCTGCGGGCGATCCACAGCAGCAGGGGCCGCAACTCCCGTGCCCCACATAGCGAGCAAGGCGACCAGTAACCGGGGTCCGGGCTGGAGACGGGTGCTAGGAGGGCACCTGCACTCCCCTGCCAGAGGGACGGTCAGTGCGCCCAGGGCCTCGCGCACCGCTGATCGTTGCCTGAAGGGTCTGAAGGCCGCGGCAAGCAGAAGAACCAGCAGAAGGCAGGGCTCCCACTATCTGCAGCGAGGGCTGGGAGCAGCCGACCGTGACCGATCAAGGGCGGTAGCCCTCCTAGAAAGAAGCAGAGAACAGAAACCAGGACGACCGCGGTCTCCCCAACCGATGAGCGCAGAACTCTCTCGAGGTCGGAGTCCGTCGTCTCATAGCGCCGTAGATCAGCCCGGGCTGGCGTGGTGACAAGCACAGTTCCCTCGAGGACGTCGGTTCCGACGGCTGCCTCGCCGTCCACCACTGTTCCATCAGCCGTTGTGATGAGGAACCCACTGGGCTGGTGGGCTTTTGGCGGGGGCACGAGCTCACCAATAGACACTCCGGTGCGTGCCGCCATGTCAAGCCGTTCGCCCTCGTGGACGAGGGTGACGCGGGTGCTGGTCGCATTCATCCGAGGATCAGTACTCCGAGGGGGTTGGGGAGAGAAGGTTGGCCGAGGTGCAGACAATCGTGACTCTATCGATACTATGACGTCAGCACCCGGCTAGGTGGGCTTCACCTCGGTCGGCTACTTCTCACGAAGTCGAACCTTCCATTCCAGGTGCAGCGCACCTCCCCATCCTGTTGAACACCGAGGAGCAGAACGTGACAATCGACACTTCCGAAGCGTCGACCGAGACGATCGAGCTCAAGGCCCCACCCAACGCCATCACGCCGCAGGACGCCAGCAGGCTCGATGACGATGATGCTGCCGCTGACCGGGTCGATGGGCGTCATGGTGTTCATGGCCATCTCCAACAACAACAACACACGCATGCTGTTCATGAGTGGCGGGATGGTTGTGGCCATGCTCTCGATGGTCGTACTCAACGTGTACCGCCATATCCGTCAGCACCGTAATAACGTCACGAACCAGCGCCGCGAGTACCTCGGCTACATCTCAGAGGTGCGCTCGGAGGTGCGGGAGGCGGCCAAGAACCAGCGTCACACCGCCGTGAGCCACTTGCCTGAGCCGGAGGCGCTTCCGTATCTGGTGCAGCATGGGGCCAGGGGTGTGGGAACGGCGACAAGGGCAGGACCACCTGCTCATTCGGCTGGGGCGCTCCTCCCAGCCGCTGGCGGCAACCATCGAGGCCGAGGAGGTCGGCCCCCTCAACACCCCGGACCCGGTGTGCCTATCAGCAATGCACCGTTTCATCACCACCCACACCGAGGTGGACGCGCTTCCCTTCGGTATCGAGCTGAGCGCCTTCTCCCACATCGAGGTGGTCGGCCCGCTGAACGAGGCCCGCGCCCAGGTGCAGGGCCATGCTCGCGCACATCCTGGCGCTGACCTCCCCCGGCCTGGTGCGGCTGGTCGTCCTCACCTCGCAGGAGGCGGGACCCGAGTGGGACTGGGTGAAGTGGGCGCCCCACGCCTGGTCCGATTCAGTGGCGGACGCCGTCGGACCGTCACGGCTCATGGCGCACTCGCTGGACGAGCTCACCGACAAGCTCCCCGAGGACCTCAATGCGCGGGGCACCTTCTCCTCCGCCGCAGGAGAGCCCCTGTGCCTCACGTCATCGTCCTGGTTGACGGCGGTACGCTCCTCCCAGTTCCCCGCTGACGACGGACCGTGGGCTTCAGGGCGTGACCGTCATCAGCATCTCCGAGCGTGCGGAGCAGCCTCTGATCCTGCCCAACCGTCTGCGCCTGGCTCTGACTCCCTCCGAAAGCCAGTCCGAGACCATCTTGAGCGGTACTCTCGACGAGGCAGTGGTCCACATGAACGTCGAGCTCGCCGGCCAGGATCCCAGCCTGGCGCTGGCGGACTCTCTCAGCATCAATGGTGCCGAGGCCGTCGTCCGTCGCCTGGTGGCGCGTTACCAGGAAGTCGGGGAGGATGTCACCTCCTCGGCTCCGGTGGGAAAGGTCTGACCCCGAACGTTCCGAGGACCTGCTGCGGCTCCTGCACCTGGGGGATGTGAGGGACTTCAACCCGGATACCCAGTGGGTCAAGCGCACCGGCGCCGAGCGCCTCAGCGTGCCCTTCGCGGTGACTCCCGAGGGCGAGCCGGTGGTCCTTGACATCAAGGAGTCGGCGGAGAACGGTATGGGGCCCCACGGTCTGCTCGTGGGAGCCACCGGTTCAGGTAAGTCGGAGGTTCTGCGCACGCTCGTGCTGGCTCTGGCACTCACGCACGGACCGGACCAGACTCAACTTCGTCCTGGTCGACTTCAAGGGTGGAGCAACCTTCGCCGGAATGTCAGACCTCCCGCATGTCTCGGCGATGATCTCCAACCTTGAGAGCGAGCTGGGGCTCGTCGACCGTATGGCCGAGGCGCTGCGCGGTGAGATGAACCGTCGTCAGCAGATGCTCCACGACGCCGGGAACTACGCCAACGTCATGGACTACGAACAGGATCGGGTCAAGGGTAAGCACAACGGCGACCCGCTTCCGGCGCTGTTTATCATCCTGGACGAGTTCTCCGAGCTCCTGTCCGCAAAGCCGGACTTCATCGATACCTTCGTGGCCATTGGACGACTGGGACGATCGCTGCAGATGCATCTGCTCCCTGTCCTCTCAGCGACTGGAGGAGGGCCGCCTGCGCGGCCTCGACTCGCACCTGTCCTACCGCATCGGTCTGCGCACCTTCTCCGCCAGCGAGTCCCGCACGGTTCTGGGATCCCCGGACGCCTACCACCTGCCTCCCCTGCCGGGAAGCGGTTACCTCAAGAGCGACACCGAGACGATGACTCGCTTCCGCGCCTCCTATGTCGCCGGCAAGCCCCCGGCTCGACGCGCCTCGCGAGCGCTGCAGCTACCAGGAGCCGCCAAGGGCGGCCGACGCTGCGCGAGGCGTCGTCGAGATCCTTCCCTTCACGGCTCAGGATGTCGAGGTGGAGGTCTCTCCCGAGGAGATGGTCATTGAGGCCGAAGAGCCGGCTGCGCCGGAGCCCGAGGCCTTCCCGCAGGACGCTGCCTACAGCGATAGCACCACCATGGACATCGCCGTGGACCGGATGGCCGGCCACGGCACCCCGGCCCACCAGATCTGGTTGCCACCGCTTGAGATCAGCGAGACCTTCGACTCGCTCATCTCTGATCTGACGGTCGACCCGAACCTGGGGCTGACATCGCCGTCGTGGCGGGCGCGGGGCGACCTTGTTGTGCCGCTGGGCATTACGGATGTTCCTCTGGAGCAGCGCCGTGAGACGCTCACCGTGGACCTGTCGGGTGCTGGTGGTCACGTCGCCGTCATCGGCGGTCCCCTGTCCGGAAAGTCGACGGCCATGCGCTCTCTGGTCATGGCGTTGGCTCTCACCCGTACGCCGGCCGAGGTGCAGTTCTATGTTATTGACCTGGGCGGCGGAACCTTCTCAACGATGCTTGACCTGCCCCACCTCTCCGGAATGGCCACGCGCGATGAGCCGGACATCGTGGCTCGGACCATGGCGGAGATCGCTTCCCTGCTCGATGATCGTGAACGTTACTTCCGGGCGAACCGGATCGACTCGATTCAAACCCTATCGCCGTGAGCGGGCTGCTGGGCGCGTCGACGACGGGTATGGGGATGTCTTCCTCATCATTGACGGCTGGGCCACTCTCAAGACCGATTTCGAGGACATCTCCATGGAGGTGCAGAATCTGGCTCCGCGTGCACTGGCGCTTGGTGTGCACTTCGTGCTGTCCTCTAACCGATGGATGGACTTGCGAGCGGCGATTCGCGACGCCATTGGAACTCGAATCGAGTTGCGCCTGGGCGACCCCGCGGATTCAGAGATCAATCGGAAGATTGCCCGCCAGGTTCCTGAGGGCAGGCCGGGGCGCGGTCTGGATCGCCAGGCTCGTCACATGCTCGTGGCGCAGCCGCGCATCGACGGGAACCACGATGACTCCACCTTGGCGCAGGGGATTCACCATGCCTGCCAGCAGCTCGCCAGTACCTGGAAGGGTGCGCCCGGTCCCAAGCTGCGTCTGCTGCCGACCCAGATTGACCTGACCGAGCTCCAGGCCATGGTTCCCGCCGATGCCGGCCCTGTCATCGGTATCGACGAGGCGCGTCTGGAACCAGTCATGCTAGCCATGCAGCAGGATCCCAGCCTTATCGTGCTAGGCGATGCCAAGAAGGGGAAGACCACCTTCCTGCGTGCTCTGGCCCGCGAGCTGATTCGTGGAAAGACGCCGGACGAGGTGCGGATTCTCGCCATCGATCTGCGCCGCAACCTGCTGGGGGAGATCCCCGAGGAGTTTCTCGTCGCCTACCTCTCGGTCCGCGATACGGCCGTCTCCGAGATCAACGACCTCACGGGCTACCTTCAAGGTCGTCTGCCCGGCCCCGACGTCACGGCCGAGCAGTTGCGCAACCGCTCGTGGTGGAGGGGCCCGGAGATCTACCTTCTCGTGGACGACTACGACCTGGTGGCGACGAATACCTCCAACCCGCTTACGCCCCTGCAGCCCCTGCTGGCGCAGGCTCAGGATATTGGTCTCCACCTCGTGCTCACGCGCCGCATCGGCGGAACCATGCGCGCCATGTACGAACCGATCATGCAGACGCTCGGCGATCTGTCCACGCCGGGCATCATGCTGCCCGGTAACCCCGATGAGGGGCCGCTGCTAGGACGGCGAAGCCGCAGCCCGGACCGGCTGGGCGTGCGCGGCTCATCAGCCGTGATGGGGTGCGCACCCTGCAGTCTCGCCTGGACACCACCGACCATGTAGGTGCATGTCAGTGGAGGCCGGCCTTGCCGGCCCGGAGTGGCGGACGTGGGCGCGGGACGTCGACGTCCGCCACTACCTTGAACGGGGGGACAACCTCACGAGGGCGAGCCGAGTGCATCATGAGCAGAGCGTCCCGAGAAACGCAGCAGTCCAGGCTTTCTGCGCCCGCCTCAAGAGCCTCAGTACCCGCCTCCCCACGGCGACTGGGGTTGGTGATACCGGCTGAAGCGGCTCTGCATGCCGTAGGGGTCGGCGCTAGGGCGGTACTGACTGTGGCCAGCTGGAGGCACGGCGGAGTGTCTGCTCCCGGCTGCCAGTGTCGAAGCGATGAGGAGGCCTCCATGACCGATGATGATCGCCAGCACTATTCCCGTGCTGGATGGGCGAAAAGCGTACTCGCCGATCGTGGGTACTCCGTAGACGAGGATGACGACGATGTTGTAGAGCGTCAGAAGCGAGACGGTGCTCGTGGACACGATTCGGAAGGATTTGCCGGAAGGGCGCCGCACACGCAGGAATACGCCGATGGCTGCCAGGGATGTGATGGTAGCGAAAACGAGTAGTCCCGGCACCATGGGCAGGCCGGCTCCTCCCGACTCGGACCATATGAACCAGGCGCTGGTTGTGTACTGACTGACGCTCCTTCCTGTCGATGCGCGCGCGTATAACGATATGCAGAAGTATGAAAGGTGTGCGGCGCCGTTGATGAGTACGAACTGGCAGGCGCCCACGGCCAGGGTGGTGCCCCATGACTGCGGAGTCCTTAAACGCTGGTTGAGGGCGTACGGTGAGGACGGCGCCCACTGCAGTGACGACGAATAGGAGGACGGCGATGGTGTCTAGCAAACCGGCGTACGGGTCCTTGTTAGGGCCGTTGATGGGCATGGTGAGCACCCCATAGCCGAACCACAGCGCGAGCCCCAACATCTCGGTGACCGGCTGGTTGCGGTACAGGTGGCGCAATCCGGAGTAATGCCACCAGATCATTGGTGTGGCAACGACAAAAATGAATGTGGCCACTAAGACCCCCACCCATATGGTGCCATGTACCAGATTGAGAAGAAAGGTCATATAGATGACGAACTCGAGGGCGCAGGCAACGATCATCATGACCAGTGCGGCTGCTTTCTCGCCGCGCCACGGCACATGATGTGGTGCGCCCGTGGACTGGGATGAGGTCCTCCCCAGGCGCGGGCCGCTCAGCCGCGGTACTCCGTCGGGGGCGGGGTAGGCCGGCAAGGGGTAGCCCGGTGCGGTGACCGCTCCGCTTAGGTACGCGGAACCGGCGCCCGAGCCTTGCTGATACTGCTGGTACTGCTGCTGATGCGGCTGGTACTGCGGTGCGAAGACGTGTGCGGACGCAGACGGATGGGGCTGCCCCGGGAGGGCGGAGGCCCCGGGTGAGTGAGGCACCGACTGCGTTGGGATCGCACCCTGTTCAGGGAGCACGTAGGCGCCGTAGCCGGCCGGCGTCGGCGCTTGTCCGTAGGTCGTCTCGCCCTGTGGAGCGCTCACCGGAGGTCGGCCGTAGGCGGCCTGCGGAGCGTACGACGGACTCGATGGGCCGCTCTGTCCCTGTGGCGGCCCTGGATGGGCAGGTGGGTAAGTCATGGCAAGGTCCTGATGGTCGTGGCTCTCGTTCCGGGCGCGCCTGTACCCCCGAGTCCTTCGGGGCGTCCGGCCCCCAGGAGTGGCAGGCTCAGTCGCGTGCGAAGTACGAGACGAAGTTGCGGATGATCTGTCCGGCGTCGTGCGCCTCAGCGGACCGGGCCTGAGTGAGGATGTCCTCGCTCATGTCCGGGTCGCCGTAACCGGCCTCGTCGTAGATGCTGACGCGCCGCTCGAACCGGACGGCGTCGAGGCTCGGGGTTGAACTGGCAGGCGTAGACGTTCCTGCCCACGCGCAGCATCTGGACCGGGCAGTCGGGCGAGGGCTCGCCAGCAGGGGTCGCGTGCGCGGGCACCTCCCCGACGCCCCTCATGGTGACCTGCGAACACCGTGACCACCTGGGGAGTCCCTCCAGGACCGGGTCCTCGCGACCCTCCGCCGTCAGGAACAGGTCGACGGCCCCCAGCTCCTCACCGAACTCCTCCTGCGTCCCTGTGCCCAGGTAATCGGCCAGCACCTGCAGCGCGACGCCGGTGGCCAGGAGGGGGATGCCCTCCTTGAGAACCACCCCGAGGCAGTCTCGCGGATCTGCTCCTCGACGTTGCGTTGACTGCGGGTCTTCTCAGCCGCCGGCGTGTCCGCGTTGTAGGGGCTGGCCCCGATGAGCACCCCGGAGACATCGGCCGCGGTGAAGGAGTCGAGGAAGTCGACCTCCTCCAGGGCGATGTGCTGCAGGTCGCCGCGTGATAGGCCGCTCTGAGCCAGGGAAGGACTCGTACTCGTCCTGCGCCGCCTCGTGCTCGGGGCGCGTGGTCACCATGATGAAAGGCTTCACGGGACCACTGTAGGGGACCTGATGGCAGGGGTGTGGCCGTGTGGCCCTAGGTCACAGAACAGCACGAGCACGAGGATGCAGGACCACAGGACCATGGAGGCTCCTCCCAGAACGAGCCCCAGCCAGGCCAGTCCCTCACCGGGTCGTAGGCGTGGCGCAGGCGCCGCAGCCACTGATGCCCAGGAAGATCGCGGCGACGCCGATGAGGGGGATGAGTGAGCAGTCCACCGAGCAGGGCGGCCGACGCCCTGGAGTCGGTACGAGGGAGGGGCGCCGTGTAGCCGGGGCCGGAGAAGATCTCCGCCGGGTCGAGGTTCTCGGTGCCGGGGAAGACGAATCCCGGAGGGAGCCCGTTGACGTACTGCTCCGAGCCCGGCGAAAAGGGCGGTGCGCTCTGTCCTGGAGGGGAGGTCCCGGCGGTGCTCATGCCCACATCTTGCACCGTCGGGGCCCGATGGCGGCATCCTCCCCACGGACGACTCCGGGCGGCGGCCGGACGCCCGCGAGGGGACCCGGTCCGCGCACCTCCCGCGCAGGGGCTATGCTGAAGTCCCGGCAGGCTCTGCCGGGTCCTGCCAAGCGTCCCGCGGGTCTCCCGCGAGTTGATTTCCCACGGGACACAGTCATTCCCCTCGTTGCTTAGGCAGGGAGGCTCACTCGTGTCCTCTTCCCCTCTCGTGGCTGGCGCCTGCACGGCGATGGCCGGTCCATCGCTCCGGGCGAGGTCGTCGCCCCCGGTGAGCGTCTTACCTGGCCGCGCACCACCGGCATAGGTGTCCAGCACGTCGTCGCCATGTTCGGCGCCACCTTCCTGGTGCCGCTGCTGACTGGCTTCGACCCGGCGACGACGCTGTTCTTCACCGGTGTGGGCACCCTGCTGTTCCTGGGCATCACCTCTGGGCGCCTGCCCACTACCTGGGCTCCTCCTTCGCGCTTCTCGCCCCCATTGGAGCCGTGACCGGTTATACACGTGACAGCGGTGCTCCCTTGATCCCCACAGGGCCGCCCTGGCGCAGGGCGGGATCATCTCGGTGGGGCTGTGCCTGTTGGTGGTGGGCGTCATCGTCCACCTGGTCGGGTCTGCCTGGATCGACCGTCTCATGCCGCCGATCGTCACCGGCGCGATCGTCGCCCTCATCGGCTTCAACCTGGCCCCCGCGGCCTGGGGCAATGTCACGAAGGGCCCCGTGACGGCGGTCGTCACGATCGTTTCGATCCTGGTCATCACCGTCATGTTCAAAGGGCATTATCGGGCGACTGGCGATCCTCATCGGCGTGCTCATCGGCTACGCCACCGCGATGCTGCGCGGGGAGGTCAACTTCGACAACGTCGCCAAGGCCCCCGTTCTGGGGCTGCCCGACTTCCACGCCCCGGCCTTCGACGTGCGCTACCTGGGCCTGTTCATCCCCGTGGTGCTCGTCCTGATCGCCGAGAACATCGGCCACGTCAAGTCCGTCTCCGCCATGACCGGGGAGGACCTCGACGACGTCACCGGCCGGGCCCCTGTTCGCCGACGGGCTGTCCACCATGCTTGCTGGCACCGGCGGTGGCTCAGGCACCACCACCTACGCGGAGAACATCGGCGTCATGGCCGCCACCCGCGTCTACTCCACCGCCGCCTACGTGGTGGCGGCGCTGAGCGCCCTGGGCCTGTCCCTCCTGCCGAAGTTCGGCCAGATCATCGCCACGATCCCGGCCGGTGTCCTGGGCGGGGCGGCCACGGTCCTCTACGGCATGATCGGCATGCTGGGGGTGCGCATCTGGGTGCAGAACCGCGTGGACTTCTCCGACCCGGTCAACCTCAACACGGCGGCCGTGTCCATGGTCGTGGCCATCGCCGACTACACCCTGGTCTGGGGCGACATGACCTTCAAGGGCATTGCCCTCGGCTCGGCGGCCGCCATCGGCGTCTACCACGCCATGCGCTGGATCTCGAAGCTGCGCGGCACCAACCTGGAGCAGGCCTCCCCGGCCTCGGCCCCCGCCGGCACCGAGCTGGAGGGGCCGGCCTACTCCAGTCGCGCCGCTCACTCCCCCTCGGCCGCGTCCCCGGCAGCGGCCCCGACGTCGTCGAGCACCGATGGCGCTGAGGGCGCTGCTGAGAACCGCTCCTGAGCCCCTCACTGGCAGGTGCCGCAGAAAGGCGGCAGCCGATGTGCCGCACCGCGTACATCGGCTGCCACTCGGACGACGGAGGAGGGGCGTTGTCTGGGCGATCCCGCCCGGACTCGGCGGCCCCGGATCAGCCTGGGCTTACTCGTGGCGGCCTTGTCCGCCGGGACGCAGTCGCTGGGGGCGGTGATGGGCTTGTCGGCGCCGAGAAGGCTGATCTCGTCCGACTTCAGCGCGTTCTGCAGGGTACTCCTTGCCCAGGACCACCGAGACCGTGGTGTCGCTGTCGGACAGGCTGCGATCGAGTCGCACCGTGGAGTTGGGGAAGATCTGGGCCAGGGAGTAGGCGTTGATCAGGCCGCCCTTGGACGCCATGATCTGGACCTCCCGTTGTAGATGCCTCCGGGCCAGTTGTTCGCCGAGGTGATATGCAGGTCCGCCTCCTTCAGATCCTGCTGCACCGTGGTGGCCAGGCCCACCGATTCGGAGCCGTTGTAGATGTTGATCTTCTCGATCGTGGTGACGTCGACGGTCTTGGCGCCGCTGGGCGGGCAGGGCTGGGGCACGTAGGTCGCCGTGCTCTTGGGCTGCGAGAGCCCGGGTTGTAGGCGGGCAGGATGCCCAGCGATACCAGGAGGCTCACGGCGACAGCGACCACCATGACAGCCAGGATGGTGCCGATGACGGTGGCCTGACGGTGCTGCATGTGCCGCCGGTACTCGGTGCGCGGATCTGCGGGACTACTCACGCGAACCAGGGTAATGGACGACGGCGCTCATCGGGTGGTGGTGGGCTCGATGTGACATGGGACCGAGCCGCGGCCCGTGGGCCTCGTGTGAGTTGCTGGGTGCCGCCGGTGAGGGTCAGGCGCTCGGCGGCGCAGGGGCGAGCCGCGGCACCCCGTCCTCCGTGACCTCCAGGATGCGGGCGTGGATCGCGGTGCGTCCCTGCAGGGCGGCGCGCAGTGCCCGGTGCAGGCCGGTCTCCAGGTAGAGGTCACCCTTGAGAGGAGACGACGTGGGCGAACAGGTCGCCGTAGAAGGTGGAGTCGTCATCCAGGGAGGCTGCGCAGATCAAGGGTCGCGCGGGTGGTGGTGAGTCAGCCAGGCGGATCTGTCGAGGTGCGATGACGGCCCAATCGCGCTGAGTGGTGACCCCGTGGTCGGGGTAGGGGGCCTCTCTCGCACTGCCTTGAAGATCACGGCAACATTCTGAGTAGATGAAGCGACCGGAGGTGCGTGGGGGAGCCGTGGGCCGCCCAACACCCCAGCCCGTCCGCGGCGCCGGTCCGCCGGGGTTGACCTTCTGCGTACTCCTCCGAGGAGGGGGACCATTCCGTTATCTGTCTCACTAGATGGAATGTGTCCTGTAGAACGGTCATTTCGTCATCTCTCTGTGATTGGCGTTATCACTGCGATATCTGGTGGTTTGCTGGGAAGATGGGACGTCTGATGCCGGAAATCGGCGGGACGCCTGACTTTCTGACTGTTCCCCTCCTCTTCGGGGCTCTAGTACCGTGTTGGCTGCACCGACCTCGACCGAAAGGATGCCGCAGCCATGACCATCGCGGTCCGCCGAAGCGGCTTCACCATTCCCTGTCCCTCGTCGTTCTCACCTCGACCGCCATGCTCCTGGCCGGTTGTCAGTCCGGCGGTGCCTCCGACGCCAATCAGCGGGGCACTACGGGCTCATCTGCGAAGGCGCAGTCGACGGCCAGCGCCGAGGCGACCTCCGGGCAGAAGGCGGGGCACGCCTCTCCTCGCATCCCGAGCCCCACCGGTAAGGGCTCCAGCAACTCATCCGCGCAGCAGCCTTCCTCCGGCTCTCAGTCCCGCCCTGCGAGCCCGCGGGCCAGTGAGCCCCGGCCCGCCGCCAGCGGGAACGGCGCCACCAAGGTGGCGGCCTCCGGCAAGACAGACGCTCCCGAGCCAGCAGGCGGCAGTGCCTCCAAGGCCCCGCAGGCTCAGGGCAACGCGAACAACGCCGGCGGGGCCCCACGCCGGGACCGCTCAGGAGCCGCAGCCCGCGGCTCCTGAGGCGCGAGAAGTCCTCCGAGGCCGCCCTGCCCGCGCAGGCTCCCTCCGACAGGCTCTGACAAGTCGGCCGACAAACCGGCCGATCAGGCCACCGACAAAGCCTGCTGACGCACCGGCTGACAAGGACGCTACCGCGCAGGCGCCCTCCGAGCCTGCCGCCCCGCTGATGAGTCGGCCGGTCAGGCCACGTCCTTCGTTCCGGACAACCTCGTCTCGAGAAGACGGCCATGATCGTGTCGCCGTCGGGCAGCATCGGCTGCGACCTGTCCGCCCACTTCGCCGGCTGCGGTGTGCTGTCCTACCGCTCCGACGCCACCTACGGCCGGGACGAGGCGGGCTCGCCGAGCGGTGGTTCGACCTCAGGCTCCGGGGACACTCCGCAGGCTCGGCGGCCGCAGCGAGGGCGCCTTCTCGCTCGATGAGGCCTTCCGCGGTGGCGGGTCCTCCTCGCCCCAGGTGGTGGAGTACGGCCAGTCCGTCATCTTCGGGTCCTGGGTGTGCAGGCTCCGAGGAGACCGGCATGACCTGCCGCAACACCGAGACCAGCCACGGCGTCTTCCTCAGGCCCCGCGCGCTACGAGACCTTCTGAGTCGGACCTGACTGTATTCCGATCGCGCGCATGCTCGCCCCGGTTCCCAACCGGGGCGAGCATCTCCATGTCCAGAAAAGAAGACACCGTGTCCGAGTCTTTTGAAGGCTCCTGGCGCGTCGAGTGGTGCTGGCCACTACGGCTACATGCCCCCGGCGCCGGGCTTCGACGGGGCCTACGGCTACCAGCAGTACCCGTCTCCATGGTCCTCGCGCAGCCTCCGGTGCCGCGGATCGAGGTGGGTGATGCCTTGAAATGGGCCTGGGCCAAGACCTTCGCCAATCCCTCATCATCGCCTGGATCCCGCTGAGCCTGCTGGCAATGGCGCTGGTGGTGTCCGGACTTGTCAGCGTGGTCGGTGAGGACAATGGCGCGCTCATTGCCGCGATCGGGATTCCGATGGCGCTGCTCTGGGGGCTGATGGTGGCGCTGGGTCTCTATACCGCCGCACTTCGGATCGCCCGCGGGGAGAAGGTGACGCTCCGCTCCCTCGTTGTGCCTCCTCATGGCTTCGACGCGGCTGCCGCGCTCGTGCTCGTCGGTCTTGCGGGCTCCATCGCCTCCCTCTTCCCCTCGAGGCCTGGTGGTCGGCTACTTCTGCTGGGTGGCGGTGGTCGTTGTCATGAACGAGGGATGCTCCTGCTTCAAGGCGATTGGTCGCTCATACCGTCTCATGAGGCAAGGCGGTAACGCGCCGCTGCTGGCGCTCACCATCATCCCCGTCTACTTCGGTGGGCTGCTGACCGTCATAGGGCTGCTCGTGGTCATCCCGATGATCTTTCTCATGACGGTCTATGTCTACATGCGTATGTCCGGTGGTGACGTAGCGCTTTGACTGTGGTGGCCGGGCTGACTGGGGTGATCACGCCGACGGTGGCTGCTGCGCCTCGGTCCGGTTGACTCACCCGGGGCGCAACGGGCCGGTGAGGTAGTGCTGGATCGTCGGCCCGACGACCTCCACCAGATGGTCGACGCTGGCGCTTGCGACGGGTTCCAGGCGCAGCACATAGCGGATCATGGCCAGTCCCACCAGTCTGGGACCCGGCCAGGGTGGCCCTCTCGTGCTGATATCCCCGACAGGCCCGACTGCGAGGGGCCTCGGCCGTCGGGGTGGCGATCTGCTTGGTCGCGTAGGGCTCTGGATCGCCTCCGGGGAGGCTGACGTCCGTGGCCATCCACCGCAGCAGGGGTGCGGAAGGTCGCCCCACCGGCGGCATCGTCCCAGGCGGTCAGTGACAGCCCCTCACCAGGCGGGGGCCGGCTGAGCGCAGGTCCCCCGCTGACGGCGGCCGCGATCTCCTCGCTCGCCCCGTACCCTCAGGTTGACGGCCGCCCCGAACAGATCGCCCCTTGGAACCGAGTAGTACGACACGAGTGCCGGGTCCACCCCGGCCGTGCGGGCCACTGCCCGATCGTCGTGCCCTCGTAGCCCAGGGCCAGGGAACGACTCGCGCGCGGCGGTCAGGATCGCATCCCGCGTAGAGGGTGGCTGGGTGCTGCCGGTCGTCAGCCGACGCCGGGGTCCTCGGCGTCGTGTGTGACCAGGGGCGGGGGTGATCGAGCCTCACCTCCTCGGGCGAGGCGCTCGGCTGCGGAGCGCTGAGGGGAATCACTGGTCACTCAGGAGATTACGAGTGCCGCTGCTGCCCGTGGTGACCAGTCCTGCAGAAACCGGAGAAGTTCCGGGAGAACACAGCACTTGATCGGGGTCAGCGAGACCTGAGAGAGTGTGACGGTCGCCCTATTTTTAGGGAAGTTTATCGGTGCGATATTCAACGTTGTTCAGGTTCTTGGGTGGGCGTCACATAACCGCAGGAGATTCTGGCCGTCATTGCACCAAGAAGTCGAGGTGGTGGAGGGCGGGTCGCACGGTCATTTCAACACCGTTGAGACTGATGGTTCGCCTCGATACGGTGGGGTCCAGCCCACATCGTCGTCGGCTCACAGAAGGTCGGCGTAGGCGCGCGCCGAGGTGAAGCATGTCCGTTCCCGATCCTGTCTCCATCTCGCGGAGGTTTTGCCTCCTCCGCGACCACGGGGATCGGCTGCGCAGTCGGTGGACCCGGGCTGTGACAGTCGTGCCCCGGCAGACGGCACCAGTGCCCTGCGGATGGGGTTGGATATCGGCTCGACCACCATCAAAGTCTGGTCCTTCTCTCTGAGCGTCTGCCCGAGGTGCCTGCGGGTGCCCCGGCCGACTCGGCGTCGGGGAGTCCGGTGTCGCCGGTGTTTGCTGAGTACCGTCGTCACAACGCGGATGTGCGTGGTGGTGACCCGGTTGCTGGAGGAGGTCGGCCGGGCCTATCCGGGTGCCGTCGTGCGTGGGGCGGTGACCGGCAGCGCCAGGCTGTCCCTGGCCACCCTCATGGGCCTGCCCTTCGTTCAGGAGGTTATCGCCGAGACCGAGACGGTGCGCGTGTGCGATCCGCGGGCCGACGTCGTCATCGAGCCCTCGGTGGTGAGGGACGCCAAGATCACCTACCTCCACCCCACTCCCGAGCAGCGCATGAACGGCACCTGCGCGGGCGGTACCGGATGCCTTCATCGATCAGATGGCTCAGCTCCTTCACACCGACGCCGCCGGCCTGGACGATATGGCCTCGCGCCACGACCCTCTACCCCATCGCCTCGCGCTGCGGCGTCTTCGCCAAGTCCGACCTCCAGCCGCTCATCAACCAGGGTGCTGCGAGTGAGGACCTGGCTGCCCTCCGTCCTTCAGGCCGTCGTCACCCAGACCATTGCGGGCCTGGCCTGCGGGCGTCCCATCCGTGGCCACGTCATGTTCCTGGGTGGGCCGTTGCACTTCCCTGCCCCGGTGCGCGCCGCCTTCGAGCGGACCCTGGCCGAGCAGGTCGACTCCTTCACCTGTCCCGACAACGCCCAGGCTCACGTCGCCATCGGCGCCGCCCTGCTCTCCTCGGGTGAGTCGACGTCGATCTCCGAGTCGTCCACTCGCCTGGCCACCCGCAAGGCCCTGTCCCTGGGCTCCTCCCGGATGCGTCCGCTGTTCAAGGACGCCGCCGCCAGTGGAGGCCTTCCGCGAGTGGCACGCCCGCGCGCATTGAGCGGGCCCACTGGCCCGGTCCCCGAGAAGCCCTCCGAGGAGAGCGGACCTGAGCCGGACGGACCGGACGACGGGCTCGACGGTATCGACGACGAGGGGCCTCACGCGGCGTCGGCGCCGGGGAACGAGCAGGGGGCGGGGAGCACCGGGAGGGTGACTGCTTCCTGGGGATCGACGCCGGCTCGACGACGATCAAGGCCGTGGTCCTGGACGGGCGCGGGCGGATCGTGTGGGAGCACTACGCCGGAAACGAGAGCGACCCGGTGACGGCCGCCGTGGAGATCCTGCGGCGCATCCACCGTGAGATGCCCGATGGCGTGCGGATCGTGCGCTCCTGCGTCACCGGTTACAGGGAGTCCCTGGTCAAGGCGGCGCTGCGCATCGACGAGGGCGTCGTTGAGACGATGGCGCACTACCGGGCGGCGAGCCTACCTCAATCCAGGGGTCACCTCGGTCATCGACATCGGCAGCCAGGACATGAAGTACCTGCGCATCAAGGGTGACGCCATCGACTCCATCAGCGTCAACGAGGCCTGCTCGGCCGGCTGCGGCTCCTTCCTGCAGACCTTCGCTCGGTCCATGGGGCTGGAGATCGGTGAGTTCGCCGAGGCCGCCCTGCACGCCGAGCGGCCGGTGGACCTGGGCAGCCGCTGCACCGTGTTCATGAACTCCTCGGTCAAGCAGGCCCAGCGCGAGTCGGCCACGGTGGGGAGATCAGTGCGAGCCTGTCCTACTCGGTGGTGCGCAACGCCCTGTACAAGGTCATCAGGGCTCAAGGACGCCGACCAGGGCTCGGCGAGCGGGTCTCGGTCAGGGGCGGTACCTTCCTCAATGACGCGGTGCTGCGGGCCTTTGGCTGCTCACCGGCCGGGAGGTGGTGCGCCCTGACGTCGCCGGCCTCATGGGCTGCTTCGGTGCGGCCCTGAGCGCCCGGGCCTCCTACGATGGGGTGCCCTCGGGCCTCATGAGCCTGGGCGAGGGCTCTCCCGCTTCAGCCTGACCACCGAGACCGCCACCTGCAAAGGCTGTGCCAGAACCACTGCCAGGCTGACCATCACCACCTTCAACGACGGTCAGCGCCACATCTCCGGCAACCGCTGCGAGGCGGGCGCCACCCAGGAGCAGCGCGCCACCAAGTCCGACCTGCCCAACCTCTACGACTACAAGTACAAGCGGGCCTTCTCCTATCGGCGCCTGCGCGAGGGCACGGCCACGCGCGGGGACATCGGCATCCCCAGGGTGCTGGGCATGTACGAGAACTACCCCTGTGGTTCACGGTGCTCACCTCGCTGGGCTTCCGCGTCACGATCTCGGGGCGCTCCAACCACGAGGCTCTTCGAGTCCGGCATGGACACGATCCCTCGGAGAACGTCTGCTACCCGGCCAAAAGGCTCGCCCACGGGCACGTCGAGGCCCTCATCGCCAAGGGCATCACGACGATCTGGTTCCCCTGCGTGTTCTACGAGCGCGAGCCTCGTCCAGGGCGTCGCCGACCACTTCAACTGCCCGATCGTGGCCACCTACCCCGAGGTCATCCACAACAACGTCGAGGCCGTACGCGACGGGCGGCCCCACGGTGGCGAGGGCGCCGACGGCGCTGAGGGAGGAGCAGGTTCCGGAGGCTCGGGCGTGCGAATGCTCTCCCCTTCCTCAACCTGGCTGACCCCGCCACCCTGGCCCGAACGGCTCGTCGAGGTCTTCGCCGACTGGGGCGTCACCCTGCCCGAGGCGCGCCGGTCCGTGGCCGCCGGCTTCGCCGAGGACGCCGCCTTCAAGGCCGACGTGCGCGCCGAGGGCCGCCGCGCCCTGAGGTGGATGGAGGACAACGGCCGCAAGGGAATCGTCCTGGCCGGACGGCCTACCACATCGACCCCGAGATCAACCACGGCGTCCCCGACGTCATCAACACCCTGGGACTGGCCGTCCTGTCCGAGGACTCCCTCCTGCCCGAGCCCGACACCGCAGCCACCGAGGTGCCGGAACCGGGTGTCTCCGAGACCGGCACCGGGCCGGTCGCCGGCGGATCCGACGTCGCGACCACCACGACCGCAGGGGCGGGCCGGGAAGCCCAGGATCTCCGAGGAGACCGGGGATGCCGGTAAGCCCTGCCGGCCCGGGAAGGCAGAGTCGGGAGGGCGCCCCGCCAGACCGGCCAGGCCCAGAAGCCCAAGAAGACCGACTGGGCCGCCATCGCCCGCCAGGCCGGCTCGTCACCCGGCACGGGCCAGGCCCCCGACCCGGGGACGGCGCCGAGCACGTCGTCGCCACCGGGGCGCTCAGCCGGGCTGTGGCCGCACTGCGCCGCCGGGTGGACGAGTTCCGCCCCGACCCGCAGGCGCCCGCCGACTGGTCCGACGTCACCGGCGTCGGCCTGCCCACGCCCAAGTCCGTGGCCACCCAGGGCGTCACCGGGCGCCTGCGGGTGCGCGACCAGTGGGCCTACCACTCGCGCCTCTACCAGGCCGCCGAGACCGTCACCACCCGCGACGACCTCGAGACCGTCCAGCTCAACTCGTTTGGCTGCGGCGTCGACGCCCTGACCACCGACCAGGTCCAGGAGATCCTGGGTCCGCCGGAGGGGTCTACACGAGTCTCAAGATCGATGAGGGTCTCCAACCTCGGCGCCGCCACCATCCGCCTGCGCTCCTGGCCGCCGCCTCCGAGGCCCGTGCCGCGGAGAGACGGCTCACGCCGAGGAGGCTGTCAGGGAGGCTTGCGACGAGGCCGATGGCACTGTCGACGATGCCGTCGAGATCGACACGACCGCTCCCGCCGATGAGCCCTCCGCGATGGCCGCCGCCCGGACCGTTGAGGAGACGGCCGACCGGAGCGAGGCGAGCGGCGCCGTCGGAGGGCGGGAGCCGCCGGGGGCCACCAGCCCCGTCTTCACCGAGGCCATGCGCGCCACCCACACCATCCTCATGCCCCAGATGAGCCCCGTGCACTTCCGGCCCCTCAGAGCCGCTCATGCGGCGCCTTGGCTCAAGGTCGAGTCTGCTTCAGTCCGCCACCGTGACGACCTCGAGGTGGGCCTGCGCTACGTCAACAACGACGCCTGCTTCCCCGCCATCATGGTCATCGGCCGCGCTCATCGGCGCCTTCACCGACGGCAGCCACGACCCCGATTCCTGCGTCGTGGCCATCTCCCAGACCGGCGGCATCTGCCGGGCCACCAACTACGCCGCCATGCTGCGCAAGGGGCCTGCGCGAGGCCGGCTACCCGCAGGTGCCGGTCCTGGCGATCTCCCTGCAGGGCATCGAGTCCAACCCCGGATTCAGGCTGACCGCCACCATGGGCCTCAAGATGCTCCAGGGCATCATCATCGGCGACACCCTCAACACCTGCCTGCTGCGGGTGCGCCCCTACGAGGTGGTCGAAGGCTCCACCCAGGAGGCTCGTCGATCGCTGGAACCGCATCATCGCCGAGTACTTCGATCACAAGGGCCGTTGCCCCACCTGGGGCGGGCGCATCGGCTACCGCCGCCTCCTGCGCGAGATGGTCCGCAGGTTCAACGACCTGCCCCGCCGCGACGAGCCCCGGCGCCCACGTGTCGGCGTCGTCGGCGAGATCCTGGTGAAGTTCCAGCCCGACGCCAACAACCACGTCATCGACGTCATCGAGGCCGAGGGCTGCGAGGCGGACCGTCCCTGGGCTCCTGCCCTTCTTCCTGTCCGGGCTGGTAACTGCCCAGTGGGGAGGCGGACGCCTACGGCATCGGCAAGGAGTGTGGCCAAGAAGAAGGCGGCCGTCTGGTTCATTGAGCAGTTCAGGCCCCGGCCCGTGCCGCCCTGCGCGCCGCCGGCGGTACCTTCGATATCGAGCCCTCCACGGTCGAGCCTGGCCCGCAAGGCCTCGACGGTGCTCTCCTGGGCAACCAGGCCGGGGAGGGCTGGCTGCTCACCGGCGAGATGATCGAGCTCATCGAGCACGGCGTGCCCAACGTCGTGTGCTGCCAGCCCTTCGCCTGCCTGCCCAACCACGTGGTGGGCAAGGGCATGTTCCGCGAGGTCCGACGCCGTTACCCCCAGGCCAACATCGTGGCCATCGACTACGACCCCGGCGCCAGCGAGGTCAACCAGTCTCAACCGCATCAGATCTCACGATCTCCACCGCCCTCATGGCGCAGGAGAGCATCGGGACCGATGCCTCAGCGGTCGGAGGCAGGGCAGCAGACCCGCGCGACCGGTCGCGCTGTAGGGTGAGGAGCGCTGGCGGGACTCAGGCCGGTGGGCGACAGGGACGCCGTCGTCAACGGAGTAGGGCCCTCGGTCGCTGAGGGAACCGGTGGGGGCTACTTCTTGGAGTTCTTGGCCCAGAGCCCTTGACCTGTGACTTGTCCCCTGGGTGACGACGCAGGTGATCTTGCGGTCACCCTGGGCCCAGAGTGCCGTCACTGGGCATGAGGGTACTCGATCTGGTAGGGCTGGTCTGGCTGGACTCGATTCCGACGTACTTGGTGAAGTCCTCGCCCAGGCAGAAGCCCTGGCCCAGGGAGTCGAGTGCTTTTTCCTTCGGGGAGGCTTCTCTGATGTCGTCGCCGAAGGTGCTCTGGGCGATGACCTCGTAGGTGTGCGCCTTGGAGCAGTCGACCACGGTGACCTCGCCGACTGCGTTCTTTCCGCCGGACTCCTTGCTCACGGTGTTGTAGCACTGCCCGACCTCGAGGTCCTTGGTGGCGGTGGTGGTTTCCGAGGAGAACAGGCCGCAGGAGGTCAGCCCCATGGTGACAGCGGCTGCGACGGGGAGGGCGGGAGTGAGGTCAGGGTGCGCATGACTCGAACCGTAACAGCCGGAATGGTGGGATTGTGCCGGTTTTCTGAGGGAATCTGACCACGGTCGGAAAGTCGGCTGAAAAATCCGGGATAAGGACCGGGTGGCGACATGAGACGGAGAAACGGAGAGTCGCCACCCGGCCGGAGTGAGGAGGCGGGACGGTGTTCGCGAGACGTGGGAAAGAAGAAGTGGCTCTTCTCAGCCGGTGCTCCGCCTGTGCGCGCCGTCCTGCTCGATGAGGACAGACTAGGAGTTCTTGATGGAATTGTTCAATGGTGTGTCATCCGGGTTCTGGGCGAAGCAGGTGAATGAGTGGTCCCCCTGGTCCCAGGAGGACTGCACGGGGGTGAGGGCCGCTACGCGGTACTTCTCGGCCGTGGACGGAGATCCCACATGGGCTCTCCAGCACCGGCGTGCAGACGGTGGAGATCTCCTCCGGGGTGTCCGCCTCGGTGTGGGCTGGAGGCTGTGGACTGTCCGGTCCCGATCACCTCGTACTGATGGGGGAGTGGAGCAGTCGACGACCTTCGCGCCCGTGGTGCCCGTCTCGCCGTGCTTAGTGCCGGTGACCATCTCGGTGACGCAGTTGCCGGTCTTGAGGTCGCTGATGTCCACGGTCTTGGCGTCGCCCTCTGCTCCGGTACTGGAGTCGGCTGAGGCGCTGGCCTCGGGAGCGGTCGAGGAGTCGTCATCGGGTCCTTGGCCTCCTTGTCCTTGGGGGACTCCGTGGAGTCGGCCTCGGCTGAGGAGGGAGGCGCGAGTGGAGGGATGCTCACCGCATCCTCATCACAGAGCGCTGAGGCTCAGGGCGAGAAGGAGCGCAGTCGGCAGGGCGATCAGGGGTGAGGCTTTCGTGAGCATGGTGCAATCGTGGCAGGGGCGGACGGCGTCGTCGATGGGGAGAGGTCCCTACGGATCGCCTGCCGTGGGGCAGAGGAGAGTACTGAAAAACCCCGGAATCGCGGAGATTCCGGGGTGGTGGACGGAGGATGGGGGATTCGAACCCCCGAGGGGCTTTGCACCCAACACGCTTTCAAGCGTGCGCCATAGGCCACTAGGGCGAATCCTCCAGGCGCTCCACGCGGCGACAACCACGTGCAACGAGAAAGGAATATATCGGACCGCCCATCCCCGGGGCCAGCCGGGGCGGTGGGATCTGTCACGCAGGGGCTGGTTGGGGCGGTTCGCAACCGGGGAGCCGGATCGGGTAGTCTCTCGCTCGGCCCCTCGTGCGGCGTCATCCAGCGAATCCCCCAGGACCGGAAGGTAGCAAGGGTAAGCGGGCTCTGGCGGGTGCGCGAGGGGTCCTCATGTGCCGGGGTGGAGGCCGGTCTGATGTGCACCGGTTGCCTGAGGGGGATCAGGCCTCGACGGCGTCGACCTCCACCAGGCGGCCGGTGGCCAGGTCCAGGACGAAGCCGCGTAAGGCATCGGTGCGGGGGATGAACGGCGAGGCCTTGATGCGGGCGATCGACTGGCGCACGTTGTCGGCCAGGTCGGTGAAGGCCCCCGGCGCCCAGGTCGGCCGCGCACCCGTCTCCTCCGCCAGGGCGCGGCACAGGCTCCTCGTCGGAGAAGGAGAGCATGCCGCAGCCGGTGTGGTGGATGACGAGGATCTCCTCAGTGCCCATCAGCCGCTGGCTGATCGTCAGGGAGCGGATCGTGTCCTCGGTGACGAGGCCGCCGGCGTTGCGGATGACGTGCGCCTCGCCCGGGGCGAGCCCCAGGGCCGCGAGACGTCCACGCGCGAGTCCATGCACGCGACGACGGCGACCTTCTGCGTGCCCTTGGCCGCCAGGCCGCCCCGGGCGAGGATCTCGGCTGAGTAGGTGGCATTGCGGGTGACGAGAGCCTCGGTGACGGGCATGGTTCCTCCGTTTCTCAGTCGGCGACGTGCCGGCTCCCCTATCGTGCCAGATGGGAGCCGACCCGCCCGGTGCCTCGCACGGGGTCGGCCCGGCCGATTAGGCTCGGGCCGTGACCACCGCTCTGTACCGCCGCTACCGCCCCGACACCTTCCAGGAGGTCATCGGGCGGGACCGTCACCGCTCCGCTCATGGCGGCGCTGCGGGCCGACCGCGTCACCCACGCCTACCTCTTCTCCGGCCCACGCGGCTGCGGCTGAGACGACGTCGGCGCGCATCCTGGCCCGCTGCCTCAACTGCGCCCAGGCCCCCACTGACACCCCCTGCGGCACCTGCCCCTCCTGCCGGGACCTGGCCACCGGCGGCCCCTGGCAGCCTCGACGTCGTCGAGATCGACGCCGCCAGCCACAACGGCGTCGACGATGCCCGAGACCTGCGCGAGCGCGCCGCCTTCGCCCCGGCCCGCGACCGCTACAAGATCTTCATTCTTGACGAGGCCCACATGGTCACCGCGCAGGGCTTCAACGCGCTGCTCAAGGCTCGTCGAGGCCGCCGGCGCACGTGAAGTTCATCTTCGCCACCACCGAGCCGGAGAAGGTCATCGGCACCATCCGCTCGCGCACCCACCACTACCCTTCCGCCTCGTCCCGCCCGACGTCCTCGAGGGCTACCTCAGCCACCTGTGCCAGGCCGAGGGGCGTCGAGATCGGCCCCGGCGTCTTCCCCTCGTGGTGCGCGCCGGCGGTGGCTCCGTGCGCGACACCCTCTCCGTCATGGACCAGGCTCATCGGCGGGGCGCACGACGGCGGCGTCGACTACCAGCGGGCGGTCGCCCTGCTGGGCTACACCGACACCACCATGCTCGACCAGTGCGTCGACGCCATCGCGGCATCCGACGGCGCCGGCGTCTTCCGGGTGGTTGACCGGGTCGTCTCCTCCGGGCACGACCCCCGCCGCTTCGTCGAGGACCTGCTGACCCGGCTGCGTGACCTCCTCGTCATCGCCCTGGCCGGCTCCGAGGCCGGTGCGACGCTCGGCTCCATGCCGGTTGGTGAGCTCGAGCGCATGGACCTTCAGGCCCGCACCATGGGGGCCGCCGCCCTCTCCCGCGCCGCCGACACCACCGCCCAGGCCCCTGACCGCCATGGTCGGCGCCACCTCCCCGCGCCTCCAGGGCTCCGAGTTGCTCGTGGCCCGCCTGCTCATCCCGGCCGGCGGGGCCCGCCAGGAGCCGACGGTGGTGCAGCTGCTGGAGGCCCTGCCGGACCCGCTGGGAGCGCCGGACGAGTCGGCCTCGCCCGCCCTTGGTGGTGCGGGTGCCGGTGCGGTCGGCGACGCTGCCGGTGCCGCGCCCGCCGGGTCCGGACGCGAGATGGCCGCCCAGATCGCCCGCCGGGCCTCCGCCGACGCCGCCGGCCGACGCGGGGGCCAGCGACCCGGAGAACGCCGGGGGATCCGGGAGCACAGCACCTGCTGCGCTCCTCAAGCATCCCAGCCCGACGTCGCTTGCAGGGAGCGGCCCCTGCCACGCCCTCGGCCCTCTGCCCGGGGAGGCGCCGGCGCCGCCGGCGGTCCGGGCGGGGCCGAGGCGGCCGACGCGGAGATGATCCGCACCCGCTGGGAGGAGGTCCTCGAGGGCGGCTAAGCGCTCGCGGCGCGCCACCTGGGCGCTCGTCGGTCCCAACTCCCGACCGGGCACCGTCTCCGGGGGCGTCTTCACGCTGTTGTTCGCCGCCCCCGGCCTCGTGGGCGCTTTTCGAGAACGGCGGGCACGGCCCCATCTTCTCCGCGGCCCTCCACCAGGCCCTCGGCCTGCGTCTCGAGGTGCACGCCATCGTCGCCGGTGACGACGGGCCGGAAGGCCCGGGAGGCTCAGGCGGCCCGCACGGTCCTGGAGGACCTGGCGGTGCGCCCACCGGGGCAGGAGAAGCGAGCGCTCCCGGTCGCGACGTCGGCCACACAACCGGTCTCGGCGGGTCGCAGGGCTCCTACGACGGCGCCCCCGATGCAGGCCCGGTCGGAGCCGTCCCGCAAGCGAGAGCCTTCGACTCGGCAGGCTCGGCCGCCGGTGGCGGGGCGGAGGACGCCAACGGCGCCGGGACGCACACCGGTGGCCAGGGTCCGGTCGAGGTTGCGGCGGCCCCGGTCGTCGGCAGTAGTGCTGCCAGCTCTGGCCACAGCGTCGGACGTGCGGGGTTGCACGGCTCCGCGAGTGCGCCAGTCGCCTCATCCGCTTCCGCGCCCCAGGCGCGCGCCACCCAAGACCCCACCAGTGCTGCCCACGACGGCCAGGCGGCAGCACAGCCGACCGACGTCGAGCCGGCCACCCGTCCCGAGGTGCACCGGCCCGCCTCCACCACCTGGGACGACGGCTCCCCGATCCTCGAGCCCCCGCCCGAGGACGACTGGGGCGCCGATCCCTACGCCGAGGACTCCGGATATGCCGGTGGGGCCATCAGTGCCGACGAGCCTACCGGCCCCGCTCAGCCCACCGACCCCGCGGGACCCCACTCCGCCCCGGCCCCCGCCGTGCAGGGAGACTGCGACCTCACCGGCGCCGCAGCCGGCTCCGGCCGGTGCCGATCCCGCCGCCCCACCGAGTTCCAGGCGGTCTCCCCAGCCTCCCAGCCGTCCCTGCTGACGCGCTCCCGACGCCCGCCGCCCACGCGGCCCCGATGGCATCGACGGTTCCCGCCAGCCCCACCGATCCCGACGACGGCTGGGGGCCCGTCGCGATCCCCGGTGGCGGGTCAGTCCCGCGCCGGCCTCAGCACCCGCCTCCGCCGCGGGCAGCACCGACCCGGACGACGGCTGGGGGCCGGTCGCCGTCCCCGGCGGTGGAACCGTGCCCCACCCAGTCAGCACCCGCCTCCGCGCCCTCGTCCCCGCCGCCTACCGCCCCGCCCTCCTCGGGAGCGCCCTGCGCCCACCGGCCCCCAGTCCGCTCCCGCTCCGGCCCTGACGTCGGCTCCTGCTGCCTCAGCCTCTCCCGCGCAGTCCCGCTCCGCGCCCGCCGCGCAGGCGCCCGACGAGGCGCCCTGGCCACCGTCCACCGTCTGCGCGCCCTGCCGGAGATTCCCGGCGGGGCCGCGTCGACTCCGGCGGCCCCCGCTCCCTCCAGCAGACGCCCTCCTCCCCGTCCCCGCAGGCACCGGGGGCCGGCAGCGCGCCGGTCGCCCCTGGCGCCCCGGTAACCACCGCCGGATCACCCGGCCTGGCCCCCGTCACCTGGGAGGGGACGCCGTCGAGCCCCTTCAGCCCGGGCCCGGCCCCCGAGGAGCCCAGCGCCTCGAGCGCACCACCCGAGGACGAGTCCACCTGGGCGCCGTCGGGCATCGCCGGCTCGCGACTGGCCGCCGCCATGGCCGCCGCCCGCGCCGCCGCCCAGGAGGCCGACACCGACTCCCTGGCCGACGACACCCCCAGCGAGGACGACCCCGACGCCGAGGACGCCGGCGTCGTCGGGCTCGAGGTCGTCAAGCGGATCCTCGGCGCCCAGGTCATCGAAGAGGTCACCGTGACCCAGGAAGGACGCTGACATGCCCGCCGTCTACGAAGGCGCCGTCCAGGACCTCATTGACGAGTTCGGCGGTGCCCGGCATCGGTCCCAAGTCCGCCCAGCGCATGGCCTTCCACGTCCTGGCCCGCCGACTCGGCCGCCGTCGAGCGCCTCATCGAGGCCCTGCGCGCCGTCAAGGCCAAGGTCCGCTTCTGCGAGACCTGCGGCAACATCGCCGAGGCCCCCCAGTGCACCATCTGCCGTGACCCCCGCCGCGACCAGCGCGTCATCTGCGTCGTCGAGGCCCAGGGACGTCGTCGCCATCGAGCGCACCCGCGAGTACCGGGGGCTCTACCACGTGCTCGGTGGCGCCATCGACCCCATCAACGGGGTCGGCCCCGACGACCTGCGCGTGCGCGAGCTCTTCAGCCGCCTGGGGAGACGGCGAGGTCGAGGAGGTCATCCTGGCCACCGACCCCGACGTCGTCGGTGAGGCGACCGCCGCTTACCTCACCCGCATGCTGCGCACCATGGCCGTGCCCGTCTCACGGCTCGCCTCCGGCCTGCCCGTGGGTGCCGACCTGGAGTACGCCGATGAGGTCACCCTCGGGCGGGCCTTCGAGGGTCGACGTCGCGTCGAGGACTGACCGTCCCGCCTTCCGCCGAGCCGGGCACTCTTCGCCCACCCCGACGGAAAAACGCTAGGTCTACGCGAAACCTGCCCGGCTCGATGGGAGGGTCAGGCCAGACGCACACCGCGCGGCAGCCTGCCGGTCGGCACGCGCAGACGCCTGCTGGCCGTCACGACGCCGCCGGCTCCCAGGGCCACGAGCGCCACGATGCTCGCGGGCCAGAAGACCAGGTGCTTGGCCAAGGGACCCCCGTCGTCACGGCTGCTGGAGGAGCTGTCGTGGGAGTCCTTCCGGTCCTCGCAGTAGTTGCGGACGACCCGCTCGGGCCGCGGGTTGCGCATGATGTCAACGCCCTGCCCGGCCAGGGACAGGAGGGAGGCCGGGTCTCCGAAGGAGGCTGAGGCCGGTTGCTGCGGCGCGTGGGCGGTCGCATCCCCCAGGGCCACGAAGGGGTTGGGGGCCAGCATCCACCAGATCCGGTCGGTGCGAGTGACGTCTTCGGTCGAGATCTCGGGCGCGGGCTTGCACACGAGCTTCTCGTCGGATGAGCCGTCGTAGTCCACCCTGTAGGTCACCACCGTCTGGGGGCTGGTCACCAGGGAGGCGGAGATGGCCGTGGCCAGGGAGTCCCCACGGTCAGTGCGGCCACCACGAGGTAGGGTCAGGACCGCCGAGGCCGAGGGGCGCGCCGTCGGTCCCGAGAAGCCCAGGCCGATGGCGCACCGCCCCCAGCGTGAAGACGAGGATGACCAGGTGGGCGAGGGCGCCTGCCAGTGCGCGCCTCCCGCGACCGTCAGGAGGATGAGGAAGGGTGTGGCCACGCCCAGGAAGGCGATCGCCGCCACCCAGGCCGCCAGCAGCTTGCCGACGACGATCTCCTGGCTGCGCAGCGCCGTGGCCTGCAGCAGCGCCAGGGTCGCATCGGCCCGGGTCGCCGTTGATGGACGTCGCCGACAGCGTGGGAGCGACGATGAGCCCGATCCCAGCACGAAGCAGACGAGCAGGTCATAGAGGGACAAGAGGTACTCCGTGCTGGAGCTGTTGGGCATCAGCACCTTGACGGTGATCACCAGCCCGCCGCACAGCAGGATGAGGACCGCCAGCCAGATCCCCAGCATGATGCGCCAGCGCGTGGCCCTCACCCGCTGACGCAGGGACTCGAGCACCATGATGGTGCGACACCGGTCAGGTCATCGGCGTTCTCCTTCCAGGGCCAGGTAGGTCTCCTCCAGGGTTCCGGACAGCGGGGCGAAGGAGACGACCTCCACCCCGGCCTCGACGGCCTCCCGCAGCAGATGGGCCGCTGCCGTGTCATCGGCGACCGGGACGCGCACGGCGCCGTCCTCCTCAGCCGTGACGGGCAGCTGCGTGGAGCGCGCCCACTCGCGCAGGCGCCCGGCGTCCAGTGCCCGCATCCGCCAGGTCCGCCGTACCGCGACCGGGGTTGCGGCGCGGAACCCGCCTGGTCGGGTGCCGGAGCCCACCCCGACGGCGAGGCGACGGCGGTCCCGTGGTTTATGAGAGACGACGCCGTCGACCATCTCCTCCATCTCCGACAGGATGTGGCTGGAGAGCAGGATCGTGGTGCCGCCCGAGATCAGGTCGCGCAGCAGGACACGCAGGTCGGCGCGCGAACGCGGGTCCATGCCGGCGGCCGGCTCGTCCAGGAGCAGGACCTGGGGGCGTGGATGAGGGCGCGGGCCAGGCCCAGGCGCTGCTTCTGGCCGCGGGAGAGGACCCGGGAGGGCGTGCGCGCCATCTCATCGAGGTGGACGAGGGAGGCATCTCCAGGGCTCGGGGCGGGCGGCGTCGGCGTCCATGCCCTGGGCGGCGGCGAAGGTCAGGGAGGATCTCGGTGCAGGTCAGGGAGTCCCAGGTGCCGAAGGCATCGGGCATCCAGCCCACGGCGCGGTGGACCTCGCGCGACTGGGTGACCGGGTCCAGGCCCGCTACCCGGATCGTCCCGGGTCAGGGGCCAGGGAGGGAGCCCGCCAGCATGAGCAGCAGTGTCGTCTTGCCGGCGCCGTTGGGGCCGACCAGGCCGAGTGACGGCGCCGCCGGGCACTCGACATGTCCAGGCTGGCGCACCGCCGGCGCCCGACCGAAGAAACGGGTGGCTGTGAGACTTCAATGCTCATACAGGGCGGGCTACGTCGTCGGCCGGGCTTGACGGGTGAAATTCCGGGGGACGACGTGGGCGGCGGCGATGGTGCGCGCCGAGCCCGCCTCGCTCCGACACTTCGACCGAATCTTCAGAAACGACCCGGAGCCGCGTCGTTTATGAAGATTCGGTCGAAAGTGAGCCAGGGGTTGTTGAGAGAGCTCTTCGGTGGCGTTCGAGTGGGTTGGCAGTAGCGCCGTTCGAGGCGAGTTTTTCCTTGTTGTTCCAACGTTCTGTAAGCTCAAGTCGCTACTCTCAATATTTTAGAGTAGATGTGAGTGGGTGGCCGGAGGACTCTGCTGTGGACAGTGAGGTGGCAGTGGCGAGGGTCAGGTACCGGGTACGTACCATGTGGCTCGCGGGTCTCGAGGTGACTGTCCTCTGCGCTCCACCAGTCCCTCTTCGCGCAGTGCCTGAGCCACCGCAGGACCGTAGGGGCGAGATGCGTTGACGCCCGACGCAATCTCCCCTGTGCCCAATGGTCCGGTGCTTCGCAGGAGCGCGACGACCTCCAGCGAGCCGTGAGGCAGTCTCTCGATGACGTCGCTTGAGATGGCCGATGTCGCATCCAGCCTCACGATGACGCTGGTTGAGGTCTGACGGTAGTGGGGTCGGCTAGACCGGCCCGGCGCATGTCGTCAACCATGCGTCGAATACCCTCGCCGAGCTCCTGTGTGATCGCGAGGTCCGCGCACACCCTCGCGATGCGCGGGTTGCGTGCGTATCGCGCGATCTCGAGCGGGCGACTCGGATCACTCATCCCAGGAAAGCGACCCGGGCTGGAAACCTCGATGCGGTGCGGGAAGATTGACACGCGTATGTGGTCCCCAGCCATCGAGTAAGAGCGGTGGACAACGGCGTTCACCACGGCCTCTAGCCAGGCGTCTCGGGGATGATTTCTGTGGGACCGAAGGTCCCCTCGTTCTTCAGGGCCCTGCGCTTAGGGGGCCCACTGGTCGATGAGCTCCGGCCGCTCTGGCGATGACGTCTGGGATGGTGCCCTCGAGGCGTCGATCGCCGTCGGCCTCCATGGTTTGGCGCGCGCCGGTGCCTGTCTCGTCCTCTCGATGGTGTGAGTGGGTGGCTCTCGGCTCCGCCACACTTCGACAGAATCTTCATAGACGACGCGGCTCCGGGTCGTTTTTGAGAATTCTGTCGAAGTGTAGGGTCGCCGGCTGTGGGCCGAGGCCGCGGACCGGGCGCCGGGGAGCCGCGTGATGTGTCGGCAACACGGCGCACCGTATGCTTGCCCCAGCCACGTCGTCGTGGGCGCCGCACGGCGACAGCTCCACCCCGGGAAGCCCCCTGCCGGGACGCCCGCATCGGCGCGGAGCACCTGATGCTAGCACGCACTGATTCAGGACTCGAGGAGCGCCCCATGGCACTGGTCGTCCAGAAGTACGGCGGCTCGTCCGTCAGCGACGTCGACGCGATGCGGCGCGTCGCACGGCGCATCGTCGCCACCCGCCAGGCCGGCAACACGGTTGTTGTCGTCGTCTCCGCGATGGGGGACACGACCGACGGGCTCCTCGACCAGGCCGCCGCCCTGACCACCGACGCCCCCGCCCGTGAGGATGGACATCCTGCTGTCCGCCGGGAGCGCATCTCCATAGCCCTGCTCGCCATGGCTGTCACCGAGGCTCGGCGTGCCGGCACAGGCCTACACCGGTGCCCAGGCCGGTGTCCTCACCGACTCCAAGTACGGCAAGGCATCCATCGTCGGGGTGCTGCCCGAGCGCGTGGCCCGCTCCATCCAGACCGGCGCGGTCGCCATCGTCGCCGGCTTCCAGGGCATCAACGAGGTCGAGGACACCACCACCCTGGGGCGTGGCGGCTCCGACACCACCGCCGTCGCCCTGGCCGCCGCCGCCCTCAACGCCGACGTCTGCGAGATCTACACCGACGTCGACGGCCTGTTCACCGCCGACCCCCGCATCGTCCCGACCGCCAAGCGCATCGAGTCCCTCTCCAGTGAGGAGACCCTGGAGCTGGCCGCCCACGGCGCCAAGATCCTCCACCTGCGCGCCGTGGAGTACGCCCGCCGCTTCGGGGTGCCGCTGCACGTGCGCTCCTCCTTCTCCGACAAGACCGGGACCTGGATCTACGACGGTCGCCGTGAGGGCGCCTTCGTGCCCTCGGTCGTGGCCGCCCGCTCGACGACGTCGTCGCTGCCGACACCGACAGCGCGCCCAGTGCCGCGAGCCTGGAGGCCGCCGACGAGGTCCGCGGGAGCCGCCCCGGCCTCGTCCTCAGATCCCGCCGGGCTCGACGACGGGCCCTCGGCCTCCGTCGTCGACACCGCGCACCGCAATGCCATCGCCGCACGGGCCCAGGCCCGCCCCGCCCGAACGCCGAGGAGGACCACGTGGAAGCCCCCGTCATCTCCGGAATCGCCCACGACCGCAGCCAGGACAAGATCACGCTCGTGGGCGTGCCCGACGTCCCCGGCGCCGCCGCCCGCATCTTCGCGATCGTGGCCGGCACCGACGCCAACATCGACATGATCGTCCAGGACGTCTCCGCCGAGGGGACTGGCCTGACCAACATCTCTTCACCTGCCCCGACGGCGACTCCGCCACCGCCCGCGAGGGCCCTCGAGGCCGCCCGCGAGAGCCCTGGGCTTCGAAGCCTGCACTTCAACCCCGACATCGGCATCCTGTCCCTGGTGAGGGGCCGGTATGCGCTCAATCCGGGGGTCTCGGCGCGCCTGTTCGGCTCGCTGAGCGAGGCCGGGGTCAACATCACATGATCTCCACCTCCGAGATCCGCATCTCGGTGGTGGTCGACGACGCCGTACTCGACGAGGGCCGTCGCGCCGTCCACTCCGCCTTCGGCCTCGACGCCCAGGCCGCCGAGGCGGTCGTCTACGGAGGGACCGGACGATGAGTAATCCTGTGAACACCTACACCGGAGTGGCCGACGGCGTCTGCGTCGCCGTCGTGGGGGCCACCGGCCAGGTCAGCCGCGTCATGCGCGCCATGCTGGCCGAGCGCGACTTCCCCGCCCGCTCGGTGCGCTTCTTCTCCTCTGCCCGCAGCGCCGGGACCGTCGTGGACTTCCGCGGCGCCCAGGTCGAGGTCGAGGATGTCGCCACCGCGGACCTGGCCGGCATCGACGTCGCCATCTTCTCCGCCGGGGGGCGGCCTCGCGCGAGCACGCCCCGCGTTTCGTCGCCGCCGGGGCCGTCGTCGTCGACAACTCCTCGGCCTGGCGCAAGGACCCCGAGGTGCCGCTCGTGGTCAGCGAGGTCAACCCGCACGCGCTGCGCGAGCGCCCCCAAGGGCATCATCGCCAACCCCAACTGCACCACCATGGCGGCCATGCCGGCCCTCAAGGTGCTGCACGAGGGAGGCCGGGCTCATCCGTCTCATCGTCTCCACCTACCAGGCCGTCTCCGGCTCGGGGCGGGCCAGGGGTGGCCGGTGGCCGGGCAGGTGCGCGCCGTCGTGAACGAGGACATGGAGGGCCTGGCCCTGGACGGGCGGGCCGTCGAGGTTCCCGCGCCGGAGGTCTACGTCGACACCATCGCCTTCAACGCCGTGGCCTGGGCCGGGAATGACGCCGGTGACGGCTCCGGTGAGACCGACGAGGAGCAGAAAGCGCGCAACGAGTCCCGCAAGATCCTGGGGATCCCGGACCTGCTGGTCTCCGGCACTGCGTGCGCATCCCGGTGTTCTCCGGCCACGGGCTCAGCATCAACGCCGAGTTCGAGCGTGAGATCAGCGTCGAGCGCGCCCGCGAGTCTGCTGGAGGCGGCGCCCGGCGTTACCTCGAGGACGTGCCCAGCCCCTCAAGGGCGCCGGCCGCGACGGCACCTTCGTGGGGCGCCTGCGCGCCGACCAGGCCTTCGCGCCGGGCCACGGCCCTGCAGTTCTTCGCCGTGGGGGACAATCTGCGCAAGGGCGCGGCCCTCAACGCCGTCGAGCTGGCCGGTGGTGGCCGCCGGTTGCAGGGGCTGACTGGGTTCTCTTTTCCGCCGAGCCGGGCATTTTTTCGCATGAGGGCGACCGTTCTTCGGTTGGGCTGTGCGAGAAGTGCCCGGCTCGCTTATGCTTTGCTGGGCGACGGTGTCGCCGCGAGCCGGTGGATGTTGAAGAACTGAACTGTGACTGCGGTGGCGACGATCGGCACGGGGACGACTGCGACGGAGTAGCGCACGGCGTCCTCGAGGCCATCCGTCACGACGTAGCCGATGAGCACGGAGACGAGGCAGGGTGAGGGGAACGATCGGGGACACCGCGGTGAGCAGGGGTGATGACGGCGCCGCAGAGGAAGTGAGACAGCCGCGTCGAGCAGGATTCCCGCGTGCAGGGGAAGTGAATACCTCGGGACGTGACACGAGCGGCAAGGAGAACACGATCCCGAGCAGGAAGCCGAGGACGGACATGGTGGCCAGGGGATGTTGTGGGTGCCTCGCTTTGTATGAGGCGCCGGTGCCAGCCGCCATGAGTCAGGCATGTGGCAACAGCGGTGCCGAACATGATGCCGGACAGTGCCCACAGAGTTGGCGCGACTTGGGAGAGGTGGATGTCGATGTGCTCCTCGACGGTCTCAGGCAGGGTCCACTGCCGTGGTTGCGATGACGGCGAAGACGGTGCCAGATAGCCCTTGAGCACGCACGAACTCCGTGAGACAAGTCCGAAGCGTGGCCGATACGCCGATGAGGGCCAGCATGAACCAGATGGTGTCAGTGTCATGCCGGCCTGCAGCCCGGGCGTCCAGCAGGCTGAGGACGATGGTGATGGAGGCGAGCCGCCGCCGGCGTGCGTAGACTGCTGGAACGAGTCTCATGACTCATGAGCGTCCTTGTTCTGTGGTGAGGTGCTGGATTTTAAGGCTTTCCCCGACGTGGTCGACCGTGGCCGCTTGTCGTGGTACATGCTGAACAGCCCCACTGTGGCGGAGATGGCGAGGAAAGAGGGATGGGAGAGTCTCGACCAGGTGAGCTCCCTCGCCGCCTCTGCGTCGTCGAGACGTGTAGTGGCGGCCGATGGTGATAGCCAGGTAGATCAACGATACGGGGGTGCCATGCCGGCGAGCGAGGTCATTGCGAAACCGCAAAAGAAAGCAGTGATGACTGCTCCGAGATCTCGGATGAGGCCCATAAGCGTGGATATGATGCGCTGACAAGAGGGGCGGACGCTGGGATACTGACAAGTATCACTACCGCAATCTTATCAAGAATCAGGCCCTTGATGCCGAGAGGTGGGCGATGCTTGCTCATACGGTTGATAGCGGTGCATGTTGCTACGGCGGATCCGCACATGATGCCAGACAGTACCCACAAGGTTGGAGATTCTCGAAAGGTCGCCTTGGTCGTACTCACTGCCTTTTTGGTATCTTCTCGCCAATGAGGGCGGTGACAGTGAATACCGCGCTTGCGGCCCTTGCGCTTGCGGGGAATTCCATGCAGCCACCCCTGTAGAGATCATCCAGAAAAATAATGATGACAATGGTTGCGGGTAAGTCGAATGACGTGGATTCGGTGTCGAGCCCGTATATCTCTGTGAGAGCAATGACGGTGAAGGCGCTGATGATGACGGCCGCCGGTATGCGCAGCAGCTGAAACGGCTTGTCCTCGTTCATGTGGCGATGCTGTTCTTCTCAGGGGTTGGGAGGTGCCGGGCGTGTTGCCGGGGTGCGGTGGCACAGTGGCTCGATCTGGGTGGTGCGTCGTCGGGAAGTGTAGTGAAGAAAATCGTCCGTGTCGGCGGTTGGGATCCGCCGAATAGCGGTATGTGGTGATGTCAGGACGGCTGCCCGTATTGGCGCACGAGGGGAGAGGGGCAGGTGCCTCTGGAGCGTGAGGGCAGCGCCGTCGTAGGGCTGAGCCGCGGGAGGAGGACTGGGCTGCCCGGCTCGGTTACTGCGTGGTGGACGGTGACGGTCCGAGAGGTGGAGCGTGCTCTCACCGACCCGAGTCAGGGTGCCTCCAGAAGGCGGTCGATGCGCTCGCTCAGTCTCGCTGACCTGCTGCTGCAGGGCTGCCACCTGCTCCCTGCGTGGCGGCCTCCTGCTCTGCGTTCTCCTCCTCGACCAGCGAGACGATCCACGAGGCCAGGGTCGCCGTGACGACGCCGGCGAGCGCCACCCCGCCGATCATGAGCAGCACCGCGATGAAACGCCCCTGCGTGGAGACCGGGACGAGGTCGCCGTAGCCGACGGTGGTGAACGTCGTCAGCGCCCACCACAGGGCCTGGCCGAAGGTCCGGATCGAGGGAGCCTGGCTCGTGACGCTCCGCATCCAGCGAGGCCAGTGCCGAGGTGAAGATGAGCAGGGCGGCGCTGCCGACCGTGTACAGGGGTGATGCGCCCGCGCAGCTCGGTGCCGGCGCTGCGATGTATGACGCTCACGAGCGTCACCAGGCGCAGGAGCCGCAGTGGCCGCAGGAACGGCAGGCGATGATCGCCAGGGTCGGGTAAGTGGTGGAGGAACCAGTGACCCCGGCTCGGCGCCAGTGCCAGGCGGACAAGGTAATCGACCCCGAACAGTGCCCACACGGTGTTGATCACCAGGCTCGGCCATGTCCTTGGCCCCGCCCTGCGCGTTGGTGAGCACCTCCCAGGGCGTAGACGCCCAGGGATGACGGCGGCGGCGCCGGTCAGCGACCACTCCGTGGCTCGCTCCCACGCCCGCAGCCGAGTGCCCGGGCTGATGTCAGTCGGCATGCTCCGATGGTAGACGGCGCTTGGGACAGGGGCCGTGTTGCGCTCACCGATGGGGACATTTCTGTGCGGCTGGGGGGCATTCGACGCCGTCGAGGGGACCGGTTGTGGTCACAGGGGTCTGCATCGTGATGCGGTGGATGGTGAGTGGCTTCCGTGCGGGCTCCAAGATTGGCTCGGGCTCCGAGGTCGGTGCAGGGGCCTCCTCCTGCTCGGGTGGAGTGCGCCCTGGAACCTGACAGCATGGGCTACTCGGACTGCTCCTCCTTGTACTCGGATGGGGTGCGCACCAGCTGGGCGGCACGCCAGACCTGGTCGAGTCGGGTCTCGACCTGTGCGCGGGCGTCGTCGAGCCGTGAGGGTTTCACTGTCAGGCCGAGCCGCGGGATGAGGACCGGCTGCCCCGGCTTGGCGCCTCCGGTGGGCGGGGCGTAGACGGCCTGCACTTTCACGCGACCTCGGCGCGCTGGAGCCTCCAGATGCTGAGGCTCGTCGCGGCTGGAAGGCGGGGCGGTGGAGGACTCCTGGCTTGCGACCGACATAGCCTGTGGGGTCATGCGCACCGCGATCGAGCGTCGGCGCATAGCGGCGCATGTCAGTGCCACGAACAGTCCGGCAACGAGGAAGATCATGCCCCAGACGGCCTCATTGAACAGCTCTTGAGTGGAATCGTTGAAGATCAGGGGGTAAGGGACGGCTATCACGATGAACGGAGAGGCCACCAGCAGCATGCCCGCGAGCACCGCCCACAGCATGCCTGCTGCGCGCCTGTCGGGCACCTGGGAGACATGGAGGAACCGTGCCGACTCGATATCTCGATGGGTCACTGTTGCGTCTTGAGGTACCCGCTGGTCGTTACCCTTGAAGGCAGAGATCGTCCCAAAGGTGACGGCGGTCAGCATGATGCTGTAAGTGGTCGCGATCATGACTATCTGAGCCGCTCCATTAGCTGCACTGCTGCTCTCCGTCGGGTAGGTCACGGCTTCCTCCATTGAAGCCAGGGGCGTAGCCAGCCAGGAACAGGGCAGCCGGGAAAAGGAGCGCGATGCCGACAGCGATCAGAGCGAGCAGGCATCCAAGCATCATGATCCCGATGGTGGGGCGGGTGCGGATGTAGATCGCCACGGGGTCCCTCCTGAAAACTGGTGGCAGGTCGGTTGTGGCCGGCGATTCAAGTCTGTGGTCGGTGGGTGCCTTCTGCCCATGGGGACTGTTCACCCCGGTGAGGGATGTTCGACGTCGTCGGGGACATTTCTGTGCGGCCGGGGGCGGCTCGCGCGCTCGGGGACCGGAATCCTGTCCCCGGACGCGCAGGACGTCCCCATCCGGGCAACGGCAGGTACCCGGCCACGTGGAATGTCCCCGGGGGTTCGGGCAATGGCCCTCAGGTCGGCTTTGGCTCGGGCTCTGACGTCGGTGCTGGGGAGGTGGCCGCCTTATCCTGCTCGGGTGGGGTGCGCACCGGGCGGGCGGCTCGCCAGACCTCGTCGAGCCGGGCCTCGACCTGTGCGCGGGCGTCGTCGAGCCGTGAGGGCCTCGCCGTCAGACTGAGTCGCGAGAGGAGAACTGGCCTGCCTGGCTCGGCACCTCCGGTCGGTGGGGCGTAGGCGGCCTGTACCTTCACACGACCTCGGCGCGCTGGAACCTCCTGGATGCTGAGGTTGTTACGCCCAGAAGGCAGAGGAAGGGCGAGGACTCCAGATTCGCGACCGCCATGCCCTGCAGCGTCATGCGCACAGCGCTCGCCCGTCTGCGCACGGTGGTGCGTGTCGGTGCCAGGAGCAGTCCGACGATAGGGAGGATCATGCCGCCGGCGGCCCTCATCCTCCAGTCCTTGGGTGAATTCGCTGTAGATCAGGGAGGCGTGGGGTGGTCAGCACGATGATAGGGGAGGCCACCAGCAGCATACCCGCGAGCATCGCCCACACTATCCCCATGACTCGCCTGGCGGGATTCTGGGCGACATGAAGGAACCGTGCCGACGCGATATCGCGGTAGGGTCACTTTCGCGTCCTTAGGGCAGCCACCGGTCGCCGCCCTTGAAGCAGGAGATCACCCCGAGGGTGAGGCCGGTCAGCACGACTCCGAAGACGGTTGTGATGCCGATCAGGACGGATAAGGATTGTATCGCCAGATCCCGTCATTGTTGGCGATGGCTTCGTCCAGGGAGCCCAGGGCGAAGGCGGCCATGAGTAGGGCAGTCGGGTAGAGGAGCGCGATGCCGGCGGCGGCCAGGGGCGCACAGGCACCCGAGCACCTTGGTCTTCGTGGTGGGGCGGGTGCGGATGTAGATCGCCATGGGGTGCCCTCCTGAAAACTGTCGGCGGGTCGGTTGCTGCCGGTGAGTCAGAGTCTGGGGCGGCGGGCGCCTCCTGCCCATGGGGACCGTTCACCCTGGTTGGGGGCGTTCGACGCCGTCAGGGGACGTTTCTGTGCGGCCGGGGGGCGGCTCGCGCGCTCGAGGGACCGGAATCCTGTCCCCGGACGCGCAGGATGTCCCCAGCCGTCTTGGAAGGCGGGGCGGGCGGGCTCAGGTGAGCAGGACCTTCAGGACAGCAGGTGCGGCGAAGCGGCGAGGCTGCGAGCCGGTCTCGACGACGTCGAGCACCCCGATGTCGGTCAGCTGGGCAACCAGGCCGTTAGCTCGCCCGTACGAGATGCCGAGGGCGGCCTCGACCTTGCGCACCGTGAAGCTCGGATTCGCGACCGCGAAGTCGACGAGGTCAAGAGCGTGCGCGGACCGCAGGCTGGAGGGGCGCACCGTCTCCTTGAGGGCTCTGGTGCGCAGCGGCCAGAGCGAGCATCTGATGACGCGTGCTGGTGGCTGCCGCGGCCAGTCCCTGGGAGAAGAAGGCCAGGAAGGTGTCCCAGTCGCCGTGGGTGCTGACTCGCAGCAACGCGTCGTAGTACTCGGCGCGACGCTCCTCGAACCACGGCGAGACCGTCAGCGTGGGTTCGCTGAGAACACCCGAGCTCAGGAGAGTGAGCACGATGAGGAACCGCCCCAGGCGACCGTTGCCGTCCCGGAAGGGGTGAAGCGTCTCGAACTGGTAGTGGGCCATGCCCGCGGCGATGATCGGGTCGATGTCTCCCTCGTGGTCCCGATGCAACCAATCGACAAGGGCTCGAACGCCGGCGCGAAGATGATCCCCGGGAGGTGCGGGGAACGAACCGGGACGCATGGACGGGGGCCGTGCTGTGCGCACCGGGGCGGCGACCGATCATGACCTGGCTGTCGCGCAGGCGACCTGAAGCGGACTCAAGGGGAGTGCCTCGCATGAGCTCGCCTTGAAGGTCCTCGATGAGTGACAGGGTGATGGGACGCCCCTCCTGCGCCCACAGGAAACCGCTGTTGGCCATGCGGACGTAGTTGAGGATCTCCGTCATCTCGGCGGTCGCGGGGCGTCGTCGTCGGCGGTGAGCACCTCGCGCAGGGGGCGTATGTGCCCTCAGGGCCGACGTCGACTGCGCCTCGCGCCGTAGGGAGGGTTCGTAGTAGATAGGGGTTCGGCAGTGCTGCTGGGCCGTGGCGTCGAGGGCGGCCAGTGCGCGGCCGGCTGCTGCCACCATGCGGTAGGTGCCTCCGTTGAGGGTGGCTCGTCGGAGCCGAGTGGGGTGGGGATGAAGGCCTTGTGCTGCCAGTTGCCGGTCACCGGGTCGGAGCCGGTGATGTCGACCAGACTCCCCATGGTGTCGTTGACGAACATGCTCACGTCCATGATGTCAATCTAATGGTAGTTGTATGACATCTAAAGAGGGAGATTGCATACAATGTCGGATTGTTGGACATTGTGGGTGGGTGTGTGCCTGGAAACTGCCATGTGTGAGGCTGTGCGCTGGTGACTGCCGCCGTGGGGGGTTCCGTTGTGGGCGGGGCCTTCGACGCCGTTGGGGACCGGAATCCTGTCCCCGGACGCGCAGGATGTCACCGCCCGGGCGGCGTGCACCCGGTCGCGTGGAATGTCCCCGGCCGCACTGTGCAGGAGCTGGGTGGGGTGGCGGATGCGCCATTCGTGGGAGGGGTGTTGTCTGTCGGGGCTGGTCGTGGTCGGCGTCTGCGTCGGGCGTCGACGGTAGGGATCAAGTGATGGATGCGCCACTCATGGGAGAGAGGTCTCTGCCTGACGCTGGTCGTGACCGGAGTCTGCGTCCTGATGTGGTGGCTGGTGAGTCGGATTTGGTGCGGGTTCCGACGTCGGGGCGGTGGTTGTCTCCTCCTGCTCGGGTGGGGTGCGTACCAGGCTGGGCGGCCCGCCAGACCTCGTCGAGCCGGGCCTCGACCCGGGAGCGGGCGTCGTCGAGCCGCGAGGGTCTCACTGTCAGACTGAGCCGTGGGATGAGAACTGGCTTGGTCGGCTCGGTGTCGCCAGTGGTGGGGGTGTAGACGGCTTGGACCTTCACGCGCCCCCCGGCGGTGCGGGAGCCTCCTGGACCCCGAAACTCGTCACGGCTGGAAGGTAGGGGAGGGTGATCGCGGCCAGATTCGCGACCGCCATGCCCTGCGGCGTCATGCGCACCGCGCTTGCCCGCCGACGTACGGCGGCATACACCAGTGCCACGAAGGCGCGATGATCAGAAGGGACACGCCCCAGGTGGCCTCCTCGACCAGGCTCTTGGGTGGATTCGCTGTAGATCAGGGGCATGTGGGATGGCTATCGCGAGGAACGGGGAAGCCACCACCAGCATGCCCGCGAGCATCGCCCACAGCATGCCCACGGCGCGACTATTGGGATCCCTAGCGACGTGGAGGAACCGCGCCGACGCGATATCGCGATGAGTCACTGTCGCGTCCTTGGTAAGCCAGCGGTCCTCGCCGCTGAAAGCGGAGGTCGCACCGAAGATGATGGCCGTCAGCACGAAGGCTGTAGATGGTCGGTATCACCCCTACCACAGTCGCGGCATTGGCTACCGATTCGTTGTCCTCCGGGTAGGCGACGGCTTCGTCCAGGGCGCCCAGGGCGAAGGCGGCCAGGACCAGTATCAACGGGTAGAGGAGCGCAATGCCGATGGCGGCCAGGGTGCCCAGGTATCCAAGTGCCTTGATGCCGGTGGTGGGACGGGAGCGGATGTAGATCGCCACGGGTCACCCTCCTGAAAATTGATAGCAGGTCAGTTGCAGCATAGTTGGATTGGTGGGGGCGTTCGACGTCGTCAGGGGACATGTCTGCGCGGGCGGGGGCCTTCGACGCCGTCGGGGACAGCAATCCTGTCCCCGGACGCGTGGGGTGTCCCCTGCCCGGGGCGGCGTGCACCCGGCCGCGCGGAATGTCCCCCGGCCGCAAGAGGTGGGTGGGGTCGGTCGGCGCAGGCAGGAGCGCAGTGCCAGCGGCAGGCTCGGGCAGTAACGGTAGGGGGCGCGCGGTGCCAGCGGCAGGTCCGGCAGCAACGGCAGCAGGCCGGGCGGCCCCGTCAAGAGGACGGACGGCCCCAGGAATAGGTTGGGCCCCGGCCGTGTTGGCCTGCAGTGGAACCGATATGTCTCCGCAGTCTTGAAAGGAATGCTCATGGCCACCAAGAACATCACCGGCCCCGAGTTCAAGGACACCATCCACGGCGAGGGCATCACCTTCGTCGACTTCTGGGCCTCCTGGTGCGGTCCGTGCATGCGCTTCGGCCCCATCTACGAGAAGGCCTCGAGGCCAACCCCGACATCACCTTCGCCAAGGTGGACACCGAGGCCGAGCGGGACCTCGCCGGAGCCCTGGGAATCTCCTCGATCCCCACGCTCATGGTCTTCCGTGACAATGTGCTGGTCTACCGCGAGGCTGGCGCCCTGCCCGCCCCCGCACTGGACTCTCTCATCACGCAGGTGCGCGAGCTCGACATGGACGAGGCTCAGGGCCAAAGATCGCCGAGGAGGAGGCCGCCGGCACTCAGGCCTGATCCGCCGTGCACCGAGGGGCCGTGGGGTCCATCCTCCGGTCCCTCCGGTCCTCCGACGTCGCCCGGGGAACCCAACGTTTCCGGGCGACGTCGTCGTCTGTTACCCGGCTCGCCCAGTCAAGGGGCAGAACATTACGTTTTGATATCCTGTGATGGCCCGCGTGAAGTTGGGTCCCACGTCAGTCACGCTGTCAGAGCCCGATGGGCGGTCCCCGTCGGCGCCTCGGGCCGCGACGCGCTGGTGCGCCACCTCGTCTACGCCTTCATCCGCTCCGACCCCGAGGGTGCCACGGACTGGATCGACTCCACGGTCCCCACCGACCCCGACAGTGCGCACCATGCTCGACTTCCTCCTCACCGCCCGGCCCCCGGCGCCCCTGCCCGAGGACATCGCCGCCGACCTCGACACCCTCCTGGAGGCCGAGGCCGCCGAGCGCGGCATGATCGACGCCACCGAGATCCCGCCCTGGCCATCACCGACCACGTGCCCGGCCTGCTGGGCCCGCAATGTTGCCTTCTGGCGCGGCGACCTCACCCGCCTGCGCGCCGGCGCCGTCCTCAACGCCGCCAACTCCGGGATGCTCGGCTGCTTCGCCCCAGGGCACCGCTGCATCGACAACATCATCCACGCCGTCGCCGGGCCGGCCCTGCGTGCCGAGTGCGCCCGCGCTACGTGACGTGGGCGGAGACCTTCGACCCCACCCGCCGTCAGGGCGGGGAGCCCTGCCAGCCGGGCCGTCTTCACTGGCGGCTACCACCCTGCCGGCCCAGCACGTCATCCACTCGGTGGGGCCCGTCATCGAGGACGGGCGCAGGCCGACCCTGAAGGATCGGCGCCTGCTGTCCTCGTGCTACACGAGCGTCCTCAACGTCGCGCACGCCGCGGGGCTGGGCAGCGTCGGCCTGTGCTCGCTGTCCACGGGCGTCTTCGGCTACCCCAAACGGCAGGCCGCCCTGGTGACCCTGGAGACGATCGGTCGCTGGCTGGCGGCCCACCCCGACTCCCGGATGCGCATCGTCATCAGCCTCAACGCCGACGTCGACGTCGCCGCCTACGAGGCCGCCCTCGCCCCGCCGCCCTGGCGGCCGTAAGGGGACCCGGGGCTCGCGGCCCCCGTCAGCTCGCCTGGGGGCGGGTGTACTACCGGAGGGCCGGCCCTCTAGCTCGCCGTCGCCCGGGCCGCGGCGCGTGCGGCCGCCGGGGCCGCGGCCGCAATCGCCTCCAGCTCCGCCTCGCCGTGCGCTGCCGAGACGAACCAGGCCTCGAAGACCGACGGCGGCAGGCCCACCCCGCCTCGAGGAGGCGTGGAAGAAGGGCCCGTAGCGCCAGGTCTCCTGGGCGCGGGCGGCCTCGTAGTCGCCCACGCCCTGCTCGGCGGCCCGCTGCCCGAACATGAAGGAGAACAGGGAGCCAGCCCACTGCACGCGGTGGGGCACGCCCTGCTCGGTCAGGGCCGCCGAGACCACCTCGCCGATGGCCCGGGTGCGGGCGGCCACCGAGGCGTAGACGGCGTCGTCGGCCAGGCTGGAGCGTGGCCAGGCCGGCAGCCGTGGCCAGCAGGGTTCCCCGAGAGCGTGCCCGCCTGGTAGACGGGGCCGTCCGGCGCCAGCAGATCCATGACCTCCGTGCGCCCGCCGACGGCGGCCAGCGGCATCCACCGCCCACGACCTTCCCGAAGGTCACCAGGTCCGGCAGCCAGGCGGCGCGCTCGCGCCAGTCGGCGCCCGGCCAGGAGGGGCCGCGGCGTCGGCGGGCTCAGTGGTACAGGCCAGCAGGTCCGAGGTCCAGCCGTCGACGGCCTCCAGCCCCCCCACCAGCCGGCCGGACCCACGCGGAAACCGGTGAGGACCTCATCGAGGATCATGAGCGCGCCGTGCTCGGCGGTCACCCGGCGGATCGCGGCGTTGAAGCCGGGCGCCGGCGGCACGATCCCCATGTTGGCCGGGGGCGCCCTCGGTGATGACCGCGGCGATCTCGGCGCCCCGTTCGGCGAAGCAGGCCTCCAGGGCTGCGACGTCGTTGTAGAGCAGGACGATCGTCTGGGCCGCCACCGCCGCGGGCACCGGCGCTGCCCGGCAGGCCGCCGGTGGCCAGGCCCGAGCCGGCCGCCGCGAGCAGGCCGTCGCTGTGCCCGTGGTAGCAGCCCGCGAACTTCACCACCAGGGTCGCGGCCCGTGGCGCCGCGGGCCAGGCGCACGGCCGTCATCGTCGCCTCGGTGCCGGTGGACACGAAGCGAACCCTCTGTGCGGCCGGAACCCGGCGGCGCACCTCCTCGGCCAGAAGCGTCTCCGTGGCGGTGGGGGCGCCGAAGGACAGGCCGCGGGCGGCGGCCTCCTGGACTGCGTCGACGACCTCCGGGTGGGCGTGGCCCAGGAGCGCCGGGCCCCACGAGCCCACCAGGTCCACGTGAGCTCCGCCCCTCGGCGTCTGTGACGTGGGCGCCGCTCGCCGGGCGATGAACCGCGGCGTGCCGCCCACCGAGCCGAAGGCGCGCACGGGGAGTCGACGCCCCGGGGATGACGGCGCGAGCCGCCTCGAACAGGGAGGTGTTGGTGGAGGCGGTGGTGCTGGAGGGGGCCGGGCCTGCGGGCTGCGATTGCTGAGTCACGGTGATCCTGTCGGTAAAACTGTGAAGAGACTGGTCAGGGGCCGGTTCGGGAGGTGGTCTCGCGCCGGCCGGGGCTGATTCCCAACCTACCGGAACGATCCTGCCCTCCGTGGCTCTTGTATCAGTGCAGGGGCCGGGTTCTCGGCGATCTCCCGGGCCCAGTAGGTCAGGACCATGTCCGCCCCCGCGCGCACGATCCCCAGCACCGACTCGGCGATGACGCGCTCGCGGTCGACCCACCCGCGCTGCGCGGCCGCCTCCACCATCGCGTACTCGCCGCTGACCTGGTAGGCGGCCACCGGCACCGGTGAGGCGGCGGCGACGTCGGCCAGCACGTCCAGGTAGGGACCGGCCGGCTTGACCATGACGATGTCGGCTCCCTCGGCGACGTCGAGCATCACCTCGCGCATGCCTTCGCGGCGGTTGGCCGGATCCTGCTGGTAGGCGCGCCGGTCCCCGGTGAGCGTGGAGCCCACGGCCTCACGGAACGGCCCGAAGTAGGCCGGGCGTACTTCGCCGAGTAGGCCAGGATCGCGACGTCGTCGTGGCCGGTGGCGTCCAGGGCGGCGCGGATCGCGGCGACCTGCCCGTCCATCATTCCCGACGGCGAGACCATGTGCGCCCCGGCCTCCGCCTGGGAGACGGCCATGGCCTGGTAGGTGGCCAGGGTGGTGTCGTTGTCGACCTCGCCGGCGCGCGGACCGTCGGGGCGGATGAGGCCGCAGTGGCCGTGGCTGGTGAACTCGTCCAGGCAGGTGTCCGCGCACACGACGACCTCGTCCCCGACCTCCGCGCGCACGGCCGCGATCCCGCGGTTGAGGATGCCGTCCTCGGTCCAGGCCGCGCTGCCGGCCTCGTCCCGGGTGGCGGGCACGCCGAACAGGTCGATGGCGCCGATGCCGGCCTCGGCGCAGGCGGTGGCCTCGCGGCGCAGCGAGTCCAGGGTGTGCTGGACGACGCCCGGCATTGCCTCCACGGGGCGGGGGGCGTCGATGTCCTCGCGCACGAACACCGGCAGGATGAGGGCGGCCGGGTCCACGACGTGCTCGCGCGCCAGGCGCCGCATCGCTGGGGTGGTGCGCAGGCGCCGGGGGCGGACCGTGGGGGCCTGCGGGGCAGGGGACGGAGCGGCGCGACAGGAAGTCGGCGGCCGGTCGAAGGGCATCGGTCATGAGGAGGCTCCTGTGGTCGTCCAAGGCGTTGGAATGGGCTTGTGCGGGGTGGTGGAGGTTTGGGGGCTGAGGGATGGTTTCGTGTCACGAATGGCGACTTTTAGGCCCCGAGTTGGGGCTACGGCTCCCGAACACATCCGAGTATTTGGCCCTGACCTGGGCAAATGCCTGAGGGGCAGGTGCGCCGGAACGGCGGTGGAGATGGAAAAAGTCGCCAATCGTGACACTTTTGCCGGTATGCAGCGATCACGGCGGCTCCTGAGGTGCAGGAGCAGGGGCCCGTGGCGGCCCAGGTGGCGTCAATGGTGGCTTGGAGGACCCCCTCGGGCGTGGGGGAGGAGGCGACGGCAGCGACCGGCAGGCCGAGCCCGCGGGTTGCCGCCGCCGTGGTGGCACCGATGGCAACCAACCCAGTTCCCTGCGACGGCGGGCCGAGCAGATCCAGGACGGCCCGCGTGCTGGACGGGGCGGTGAGCACAACCACGTCCACGCCGCCGGCGGCCCACGCGCGCTCCAGCCCGGGGGCAGGTCGTGGGCGTCGGCCGTGATGGTCGTGTAGGCGGCCACCTGCTCCACCTCCCAGCCCGCTTGACGCAGGGCGATCCGCCAGTGCCGGGTCGGCCAGGGCCGAGGCCGGCAGCAGCACGCGCCGTGCCGCATTCGAGGCTGGTGGGGGCCAGCGAGCGCGGGCTCCTCCAGGAGGGCGGCGGCCGATCCCCGGGCCACCAGGTCGGGGGCGGTCCCGGTGAGCTCGGTCCAGGCGCGCGCGGTCTCCGGGCCCACGACTGCCACCCGCAGCGTTGAAGGCACCGGAACGTGTAGGTACGGTGCCAGCGCCTCAACGGTTCGGGCCGAGGTGAGCACCAGCCAGGCCGCCTCACCCGCCACGATCCGTCGCGCGGTCGCCTCCAGTGCCGCCGCCTCACCCGGAACCGTCCGTGTCATGGAGGCCCGCAGCACCTTCGCCCCGGCCCGCTCCAGCGCCGAGGCGATACGGTCGCGCTCCTTCAGACGCGGCAGCAGAACCACCCGCCCCGACAGCGGCGCCCCGCCGGTCTCCCGGGGGCGGTCCGGCCAGCCCCCGGACGAGTCGTTGCGTGAGGTGGATTGCGCCATGGCCTCAGTCCCGCCGGGGCTTGTTGGCGTGCAGGTCGACGATCTGGGCGGCACCGTCCTCCAACAGGACCTCGGCCGCCCTGGCCCCCAGCGCCTCGGCCGCACGAACCGCCGCCGTATTCCGGGAGCCCCCGGCCCCCAGAGGCCTCGGGCAGGCTCAGTGCTCAGGCTCGCAGCCGACCTCCTGGCCACCATCGAGTGAGGTGACCACCGCCCGCAGCACGAGCACCCGCTGCTCCTGCTCGCCGCCCCGTAGGGTGCGCCCAGGCCCCCACCGGCGCCGCGCAGCCCGCACCGAGCCGGGCCATGAGCGCCCGCTCGGCCGTCACCGCCAGACGCGTCGGATCGTCGTCGAGCACCGCTACCGCCCGGGCCAGGCTCCGCAGAGTCCTCGCCGGCTCGCGCCTCCACGGCCAGGGCCCCCTGAGCCGGCGCGGGCAGCATCGTCTCAAGGTCAGGACCTCGCTCGCGCAGTGCTCCAGTCCCAGACGCCGCAACCCTGACAGGGCCAGGACCACCGCGTCCAGGTCACCGGCGGCATCGGCCCGCGCAGGCGCCACCGGCTCATCAGTACCGACGCCGACCGCCTCCAGCCCCCGCACCCGCGCCAGGCGCGTGGGCACGTTGCCGCGCAGGTCCACCACCTCCAGGTCGGGTCGGGCGGCCAGCGGGCTGGGCGGCCCGGCGCGGCGAGCCGGTGCCCACGCGAGCCCCCTCCGGCAGGGTGGTCAGGGTCAGGCCGTCGAGGGCGCACAGGGCGTCGCGCGGGTCCTCGCGCGGCGGCACGCAGATGACCTCCAGCCCCTCGACCGGCTGCGTGGGCAGGTCCTTGAAGGAGTGGACCACCAGATCCACCTCACCGTCCAGGAGCGCATGGCGCAGCCGGGCCGCGAAGACCCCCACCCCGCCGAGCTGACGCAGGGGCGTGCGGTCGCCGTCGCCATCCGTGCGCACGGTGACCAGCTCAATGTCCAGACCGCCAGAGCCCTCGCCGAGAGCGCCGGCCGCGGCGGCCTGACGCAGCGCCTCGGCGACCTGCCCGGACTGGGTCAACGCCAGGCGCGAGCCGCGCGTGCCCAGGCGAAGCCGCCTGGAGTCCGTCCCCGTCGTAGTCATGCATCCCTCCTCGTGCGCGGTTCTCAATCGTCGCGTTCGTACCGTAGAAATTTCGCCGTACCTTGGGGGTACGAACTCGCGACCTAATATACGAACGCGACGGCTACTCCCGTCCTGGCATGGCGTCTCACCCGCCATGGGAACCCACCAGGCGCCCGGCCACGGTGCGGGCGTGCCCGACGACGGCCGCGATCCCGGTCCCCGCCACCCACGCCCCGGTGACCTCCAGCCCCGACACCGGCGCCAGGGCTGCTCCTCCAGGCGCGTCGTGCGCTCCCGGTAGGCGGGCGTCACCGGCGGCAGCGTCCCGTCCCAGCGCACCAGCATGTGGTCGATCACCGCCTCCGGCTCGATCCTCACCCCGGTCAGGGCCGCCACGTCATCCAGCGCCACCTGCAGATCCACCTGCGGGCGCGGCTGACCGGGCCGACCGTAGGACAGGCGCAGCGCGTGGACGTCCGGGCCGTGCAGCGCCCGCAGCGCGGCGCCGACCCACGGCCACTTGGCACTCAGGTGCGACAGCGCCTTGGCCCCGCACTGGGCAGGCCAAGGCGCTCGCCGATCCCCACCGGGCTCCGCCCCATCAGGTGCCACGGTGCCGGCCGACGCCGCTACAGCGGCGGGCTCAGCAGGGTCAGCAGGCGCCACGAGCAGCCCCGAGCCCACCGGCTCGCCACTGAGGCTCCGGCGCCCGCGCCACCAGCGTGAAGCGGGCGATCGGCGCCCCCACCGGCACGGTCAGGCTCCGTCGCGCTCGCGGGCAGGCCGGGAATCCCCCGCAGCAGCCGCAGCGCGGCCCCTGCCGAGCAGGCCACGACGACGCGGTCGGTCACCACGACCTCCTGCGCACCATCGGGCACCGGCTCATCCGACGGCGTCGGTCCTCGACGCGTCGGGGCGATTCCCACCCGCCAGGCGGCCGGTGTCTCCCCGCCCGCGCTGTCCTCGATGTCGCCCGGCCGCAGCCACTGGGCGCCGGTGCGGGTGCGCACGCTCCCGCCGCCGGCCTCGATGGCCTCGCGCAGCGCGTCAGTGAGCCGGAACAGCCCGCCCTCGACGGCTGCGTCCACGCTCCGGCTGCCCACCCCGTCCTGGCGGGCCCGACGTCGCTCCAGCACCGCCGCCACAGCGGCACTCAAGGACCCCAGCTCCGCCGTCGCCCGCCGCAGCCCGGGCATGATGACGTCGGCCGCCAGGTCCGCCGGGTCGGCCGAGTGGATGCCCGCGACGATCGGTCGCACGAGGCGCTCCAGGACGCCGGCCCCCATCCGCGCGGTCACGAAGGAGGCCAGGTCGGCCGGGTCCTCGGGGCCGGTTCCCACGGTGCCGGGCAGGTCGGCGTCCTGCGCGGCCCGGTGCGCGGCCCCCGGCCCGATCATGGCGACGACGTCGGCCGCCAGCGGGTCCGCCGGGATCCCCAGGTAGGCGTTGTCAGGAAACCGGTGCAGCACCCACTGGGGCGATCCTCCACCGGCGCCCGGCGTGAGCGGCGGCAGGAAAAGCCTGGGCCGGCCGTGCGGGGCGGCGGTGCGCAGCCCCAGGCTCGGCGAGCATCGAGGTGGCCGCCCGACCGCGCACGACGAAGCCCTCGGCGCCCAGGTCCATCCGCGCCCCGCCGATGCTTCCGGCCGCGACGAGCCCGCCGGTGTAGCCGCGCGCCTCGATGAGCAGCGGCCGCAGCCCGGCACGCACCAGGTCCCAGGCCGCTGTCAGCCCCGCGATCCCAACGCCGATGACGAGCGCGTCCCACCGCCGCTCCCCGACGGCCTCTCCGCTCATGCCTCCCACCCGGCCAGCGCCACGGACTCCCAGTCGGTCGAGCCGTGCACCCGTGCCACGATCCGGGTGAGGACGTCCGCGTCGGTGGCCGGCGGCACCCCGTGCCCCAGGTTGACCACGTGCCCCGGCGCCGCGCGCCCGGCGGCCAGCACCGCGTCGACCTCCTCAGCCAGGATCGGCCACGGCGCCGCCAGCAGCGCCGGGTCGAGGTTGCCCTGGACCGGGCAGGCCCCCGCCTGCGGGTCGGCCCCGGCCAGCGCCTCAATCGCCTCACCCAGGTCGATGCGCTCGTCCACGCCGACGGCGTCGGCCCCCGCCTGCCGCATGAGCCCCAGCAGCCGGGCGGTTCCGGTCCCGAAGTGGATGAGCGGCGCAGCCCGGCCGGTGGTGGGGGACAGGGCGCCCCGGGCCGCATCCAGCGCGAGCGCCGAGTAGGGGGCCACGCGCTCGCGGTAGGCGCGCGGCGACAGCGAGCCCGCCCAGGAGTCGAAGAGCTGGGCCGCAGCCGCCCCGGCGCGCACCTGGGTGGCGATGAACTCGCCGGTCAGGGCGCGCGCACCACGTCATGAGGCGGTCCCAGGAGTCGGGGTCGGCGCGCATGAGCGTGCGCGCCGCCAGGTGGTCGCGACTGGGCCGGCCCTCCACCAGGTAGGCCGCCAGCGTGAAGGGCGCCCCGCCGAAGGCGAGCACCGGCGTCCAGCCCGCCGCCCCGGCGCTGTGCTCCAGCCCGGCGCGTGCCCGCTCGCTCAATCCCTCGCGCACGCCCGGCGCCTGCGGACTGCCCAGGCTCGATAACGACGCGCCGCACCGCCTCCCCGATCGCCCCGACCCCTTCGGCGCCGGAACCGTCACCGAAGCGGCGGGCGACCAGCTCGCTCACCTCACGGCCGCTGCGCACCGGGGTGTCGAGAACCGGCCCGACACCCTCCTCGATCCGCACCCCGACGCCCGCCAGGCGCAGCGGCACCATGATGTCGGAGAAGAAGACGGCGGCGTCGACGCCGTGGCGCCGCACCGGCTGCAGCGTCACCTCCGCCGCGAGCGCGGGATCCAGGCAGGCCTCCAGCATCGGCACGCCGGCGCGCGCCCGCAGCGCCCGGTACTCCGGCAGGGATCGTCCCGCCTGGCGCATGAACCACACGGGCGTGCGTGCGGGCCTCCGCCCCGCCAGGGCCTCCAGGAGCGCCGGTCCCGTCGCGGCCCCGCTGCCGGCCGGGGCGCGGTCCTGCGCCGCCTGCTCGGACTCCATTGAATAATTGTGTGAACGTCCGGTGACGAAATCGCCGTTATCGGGTGAAGAATGCTGACGCCGTGTGCTTTCCCTGCGATAGGGGAACTGAATGCGAGACATATCCGGTTGCCTCCTGTAAGCAGTGGTCAAAGGGGGTTTATTTCGCGTGGTGATGCGGTGTTCCAAGCGTCGATCAGGTGCTGACATGGTGTCAGGAATATGGTGGTGACACATTGTCGCGATGTTGGGTGTGCGTCACCATGCCGCTATTGTGCCCGCACCTCGCGGTGATGTTTCAATAGCGCCCGTTGTGACTACTCATCTTCTCTCAGCCGACCATCGACTGCCGGGCCTCGACGTCGTGGCCCGGCTCGGCGCGGTCGCCCCGGGGCTGGGGCCGGATCTCCTGGAGGCGGTCCCCGCGCTGCGCGGGGTCGTGGTCCTGTCCACCTGCAACCGCCTGGCCCTCCTCATCGACGCCGACTCCTGGGCCGACACCGGCTGCCCTGCGGCCCTGCACCCGAACCTCGCTCCGACTGGGAGTCAGTCCGCGGCGTCGTCTGACCTGGGTGAGACCATCTGCGCCTTCCTCGCCGAGCGCGCCGGGCTCCCCCCGAGCAGCCTCCTGCTGTCCCACCTGGTCGGGGCGAGCGCCCGCCGCGAGATGCTCGCCATCGCCGCGGGCCTGAGCTCGATGGTGGTCGGCGAGGCCCAGATCGTCGGCCAGGTCCGCCGCGCCGCTGAGACCGCCGCTGCCGAGGGCACGCTCAGCCCCGAGCTCGTGCGGGTCGTCGAGCGTGCCTCGGCCACCGCCCGTCGGGTGGCCCACGAGACCGAGTCTGTCCGGTCAGGGGCGCAGCGTCGTCGCCGTCGGCGTGGATCAGGCCGCCGGCCACCTGCCGCCGCTGGAGGGCTGCCGCGCCCTCATCGTCGGCACCGGCTCCTACGCCGGCGCCACCGTCGCCGACCTGCGCGCCCGGGGCCTGAGCGACATCGCCGTCTACTCCGCCTCCAACCGCGCCGAGGCCTTCGCCGCCGGCCACGGCCTGCGCGCCGTCCCCACTGGCGCTTTGAGTGAGGCCATGAGCCGCGCCGACCTCGTCGTCACCTGCCGCGGCACGGGCGGGCCGATCCTCACCGCCGACGTCGTCGCCCCCGTCGCCGCAGAGCGCCTCGGCCCGGCCGGGGGGACTGGTCGCCCGCTCGTCATCCTCGACCTGGCCCTGACCCGCGACGTCGACGAGGCCGTCGGTGACCTGCCCGGCGTCGTCCACCTCGACCTGGCCCGCGTGCGCGACGCCGTCCCCGACGCCGAGGCCCAGCAGGTGACCGCCGCCCGCGCCATCGTCGAGGCCGAGGCCGCCGACTTCGAACGGACCCTGGCCGGCCGGGCCATGGACCCCCTCATCACCGCCCTGCGCGCCCAGGTGGGCCGCGTCGTCGCCGAGGAGGCCGCCCGCCTGCGCCCGCAGCCCGCCCGCCGGCTCGCCCTGGCCGTTCCCGCCATCGACGGGCGCGCCGGGACCGGCGTGAACGGGGTCAACAGCGCCGACGCCGCCGCGGGGGCCTGCCCCCACCGTGACGTCCATGCCGAGCCCGGCCTCGAGGCCGCAGGCGAGATCGACGGCGAGCCGATGGTGTCCCTGGCGCAGGCCGAGCGCGCCCTCCACCACCTGGCCGCCCGCCTCCTCCACCAGCCCACCGTCATGGCCCGCCGCGCCGGCCAGGGAGGGCCGCGAGGAGGCCTACCGTCAGGCCCTTGAGCCCTCGTCTGGGGCCTGGAGAGCACAGGGAGAGAACCATGACTGACACCGTCGTGTCCAGGCTCAGGCCCGCCCAGGAGTCGGCCGCCCGCCCGGCGGCTCACCCGCCCGCCCGCCCGGGCGCCGAGCTCGCTGGAGTCCCGGCCAGTGTCCCGGCCGTCGACCCGCTGGCCCCCTACGACGCCGTCCTCCTGCAGTCCTACGGCGGGCCCCGCCGCCCCGAGGACGTCCTGCCCTTCATGCGCAACGCCACCTCCGGCCGCGGCGTGCCCGACTCTCGCCTCGTGGAGGTCTCCGGCCACTACCAGAGCGTCGGCGGCGCCTCCCCGATCAACGCGTGCAACGCCGAGTCGCGCGACGCCCTCCAGGCCCGCCTGGCCGAGCGCGGCTCGACGCTGCCGATCGTCGTCGGCAACCGCAACTGGCACCCCTTCGTCAGCCAGGCCCTGCGCGAGCTGGCCGACGCCGGAGCCCGCCGCGTCCTGGCCCTGCCCACCGCGGCCTTCGGCTCCTACTCTGGGTGCCGCCAGTATCGCGAGGACCTGGCCGGTGCCGTCGCCCTGCTCGCCGACGGCGCGGACGGCTCCACCGGTGAGGGATTCGAGGCCGATGCCGCCGCCCGGGTCGGCGGGGACGGGGGGCGGCCCCGTGGAGCTCGTCGTGGACAAGACGCGTCCCTACTACAACACCCCCGGCCTGCTGCAGGCCAACGTCGACGCCATCGTCGAGGCCTACGGCGCCCTGGCTGAGCAGGGGGTGGCGGCCGCGGACGCGCGACTCGTGCTCGTCACCCACTCCATCCCCCTGGGCATGGAGGCCGGCTCCGCCCCGGGGGAGGGCTCTGAGGCCGCTCGCGGCCCCTCCGACGTCGACGGTCCGACCGGAACCGTGCGGCGAGAGCCGGGTGTGGCCGCCGACCTGTCCACGGAGGTCTCCTACGTCGCCCAGCATGAGGCGCTGGTTGCCGTCCTCGTGCCCGAGGTCGCCCGCCGCCTCGGCCTGGAGACGGTCGAGGCCGACCTCGTCTACTGCTCGCGCTCCGGCCCGCCGCAGGCCCGCTGGCTCGAACCGGATGTCAACGACCACCTTGAGCACTGGCTGCCGGGCACCTGACCGACGGCAGTCCCGTGAGCAGGCCCGGGGGCGTCGTCGTGGCGCCCTTCGGCTTCATCTCCGACCACATGGAGGTCGTCTTCGACCTCGACACCGAGGCCGCCCAGACCGCCCGCGACCTGGGGATGCCCTATGCGCGCGCCGCCACCGTCGGCACCCACCCGGCCTTCGTCGACTCCCTCGTCGACATCCTCTTCGAGCGGGCCGCTGCCGCCCGAGGTGAGGACGTCCGGCCCGACTCGACCACCGGCGTCGGCCCCTTCCACACGGTGTGCCCGGACTCGTGCTGCCGGAACGGGGCCGGCCACCCTGGCCGGCCCGCCCAGCACGGGACCGACGGCGCCGACCCCCGATAGCCCCAACCCCAGTAGACTCCACAAGAACGAGGAGAAGAAATGAGCACCGACACCCACGGCCAGCACGGCCACCCCGGTGAAGGCGGCCTGCACCGCTTCGAGGACGAGGAGCGCCGCCCCCACCGCGACCCGCGCGACGCCACCGACGTCGACCTGGAGGCCATCAACAACCAGTACCACTACACCCTTTACGCCGTCTTCCGCCTGGCCCGCCCGCTGCCCGCCTCCCAGCCCGAGCGCGAGCAGCTCCTGGGGGGAGAGCGCCAACTTCATCGAGGCCGGCGGCGTGACGACGCGCGGCTGGTACGACGTCGGGGGTCTGCGTGCCGATGCCGACCTGCTGGTGTGGTGGCTCGACGACGATCCCGAGGTCCTTCAGGACGCCTACCACCGCCTGCGCGGCAGCGCGCTGGGCCGCTACCTGGAGCCGGTGTGGTCCTGCATGGGTCTGCACACGCCCGCCGAGTTCAACCCCCGCCACGTGCCGGCCTGCCTGGCCGGGGTGGCGCCGCGCGACTGGGTCATGGTCTACCCCTTCGTGCGCTCCTACGAGTGGTACCTGCTCGAGCCCGAGGAGCGCTCGCGCATGATGGCCCAGCATGGGCGCCACGGCTTCTCCAAGTACCCCGACGTCAAGGGCTCGACGCTGTCCACCTTCGGCCTGAGCGACTACGAGTGGATCCTCGGCTTCGAGGCCGACAGCCTCGACCGGCTCGAGGGGGTCCTGCACCACCAGCGTTACACGGAGGCGCGCATGCACGTGCGCGTGGACACGCCCTTCTACACCGGGCGCCGTGTCAGCCCGCAGGAGTGGGCCCAGCGCCAGCCCTGGGCCTGAGTGGGCTGGGCCGAGGCCGCCGGGTGCCACGAGCGCTGGTACATGCCGGCAAGGCCCAGTCGGCTGACCTCTTCGCAGCAACGACCGACGCTGTCAGGATCCCTCCGCGTGAGGCTATTAGCAGATGCGCAGATGCAGTGTCGAGGTAGACGGAGGGTTATCTCTCTGTTACTTCATTCATTTCCGGGGAATCAATGGCCGAACGCCACAAAGGGATAGGAGACTTGCTTGCTGGGTGCGGAGCAGAGCGATCACCCCGAGTCGGTTGATCTCCCGGGTGCTCGTCATGACTGTGAGCACCCCCTCGGGACTGTCTAGTGAGAGCTATTACTGTGTGTTTATGTGATTCTGATACTTCCTTTCCGTTCTTCTTTGTCTATCCGCTGATGGCTCTAGGGCCGACAATCGTGCTCGTGGCTCTCGGTGTTGTGGGGCAGAGGATGAGAAAGGCTGAGCGCGCGCGTTTCTACTTTCGAACCACGTACAATCTATCTGTCGATCGCATGCTCGCCGAGAGCCCTCTGGACAAGAACTACATCGCCAGGTTGAAGGGGGCTACGTTTGGGAGGTTCGCAGCCGTCCGGTACGTCACCATGTGTGATCCCGTGCCCCGGCAGATTGCCATCAGGTTCATTGACGCCATCTGGAAGGATGTGTGAGGGGCGGGCGTGTTCTGAGACATGCATCGTCAGTCCTGGTGCTAGAGGTGGATGGTGTGAGTGATGGAGCGTCGGTCAGTGGTGGCGGCGAGGGCTGCTTTTTGCTTGCCTGTGTGAAGTCAGTGACTGTCACTTGTGAATCAGGATCCATCTTAGGTAGGTGAAACATGAACGACTGCTCCTCCGAAGCGATAGCTGTGGTAATGTCGATAATGGTGGGCGTTCCCATGTTGGCATATTATGCATTCGGTGGTCGTGAGCGACTGAGCAATAAAAAGTGAGCGTGAGTTTCGCTTCTTTCGAAATGAGTACAGTCTGTCGGTTGAACGTATGGTTGCTGAAAGTCCGGTCGACAGGAATAAGATTCTTGAGTTGAAGCGAAAAGTCGTTCGGGAGGTCTCGGGCTATTCACTACGTCAGAAAAATGGGATCCCGTACCTCCTCGGATCGCGGCTCTCTTCGTTGATGCCATTCGATAGAGCGTGTGAGCCTTGGGGCGCAGGGTCAGAGGAGCGTCAGCTCTAGGTCGGGGAGCCTGCGGCATAGTTGGTGGCAGGGAAGCGGGGTCGTAAGAATATGATCGACATGGGTGCGGTGCGCGCGGAGGTTGAGGCGGCTCGTGCTGAGCCTGCTCAACGAGGAGGACAACCCCAAGGCGATCCTGTCATTGGGGACCCGCAAGCGGGTGTGGCGGGCCATGATCGATCCCGAGGACCCGGAGGCCTCCTGCCGTCGTCGGATCGAGCTGAAGATGGCCTGCGTGCACCGCGTCCAGCACTACTGGGAGCAGTACCACCCAGGCGACCAGCGCGTCCAGGAGATGCTGGACCTGGCCCAGAGCCTCATCGACGGCCAGGAGACCAACACCCGCAAGGCGCTCAAGCAGGCCAAGAAGCTCCGCAAGGACGTCTGGACCGACGACAGCGACTGGACGAAAGAAGGTGCACGCGCCACGTATGCGGCCTATGGTGCCGTGTTCATGGTGGTCTCGGCGTGCTCGCGTGACCCCTACGCCGACGTCACCGGCCCCGAGACGAACGACATCGACCTGCTGCCGGACATCATCGAGACCAGCTATTCCTGCGCCTGCGCCGAGACCGGAGCCATGAACAGTGTCAGGATCCACCAGACCGACGTGCCCGTACGAGTGAGATCTCCTCGGCCGTGAGGGTGGGTGGCGGCGCAACCTGACCAACCTGGTTGACCAGGTCGCTTTCTTCTGGGACCATCAATGCATGAAGACGGTGAAGGTTCAGGAGGCGAAGACGCATCTGTCGGCGCTGTTGGTGGAGGTCGAGCAGGGGGCGACCATCAACATCGCCCGAGGGCGTCAGACAGTGGCGCGCTTGGTTCCGGTCGGGGGCGAGCGGGAGCTGGGCTTCGGCGGATACCAGCTGCCGGACACGTTCTTCGACGAGCTGCCGGAGGAGGAGCTGAGTGCCTGGGAGGGTGCATGAAGGGCTACCTGCTCGATACGCACGCGCTCATGTGGGCGATCAATGAGCCCTCGCGTCTGGGCGGAAGGGCTGTCGAGGTGCTGCGAGACCGAGGGAATCTCGTGGTGGTCTCCGCCGCCAGTGCATGGGAGCTGCATACCAAGAACCGCATTGGGAAACTGCCCGGAGCGGGGCCGTGGCTGGATGCTCTCGAGGGGCACGTGCGACGGCTCGGAGCGGAGTTCTTACCCATCGAGTGGTCGCACGCGCGCTTGAGCGGGCAGCTTGAGTGGTCGCATCGCGATCCCTTTGATCGGATGCTGGCGGCGCAAGCGATGTACGAGTCGCTTGCGTTGGTGACGCGCGATCCGGCCTTCGAGGAACTGTCCGGTGTGACGATCCTGTGGTGAGTGGTCGTTGCCTAGATGTATGAGGTCATGACGTTGGCGACCTTTGTTGGGGTGCGGGTGGCGGGGTGTGGGCCAATGGTGAGACTCCAACTGTTGCCAAGGTGACCGCGACTGCCCGGGCCGGGTGTCCCGGGCTGTTGGTCAGGTTGGTCCGGTCTCGTTGCGGTGGGCGGGAGACCTCGGTCGGCTCGCTTCCTCACGGGGATCTTCGACGCTGTCTGGGACACTTCACCGTGGCTGGGGGCACTCCGTTCCAGGCAAGGCTGTTTGTGCGTCGGGGGACGGAAATCCTGTCCCCCAGTGCGCAGGGTGTCCCTGTCGATGACGAGCCCTTGACATCGGCCATCATCCTGGATGGCCTGACCGGCAAGCCTGCGCAGCAGGCCTGGTTCCTCCTTCTGAGGACTGTTGGCATCACGTACCCTCGCCAGAACAGGGGTGTAGCAAGGAGGGCGACGAAGGTCGAGACATATTCGTGACCTTCGAGGTACTGTCAACGGGTTGGTTTCCGCCGGGTTGAATCCGGCCGACAGTCAGGAGCCCCCGTGGCACATGCCGAGAACCTCCCAACGAGCCGAGCCAGGGGCCGTCGTCGAGCCGCCGCACTGGGCTCCCTGCTGCTCGCCGGCTCACTGGCCCTGACCGGCTGCTCCTCCCAGGACTCCACACCCGACGCCAAGGCCCCCGCCAGCAGGGCGGGCTCCACGGGGCGGCCGACGTCGGCCCCCTCGGCCGCCGCCACGGCGTCGAGCACCGCCGGCACCGTCACGGCGGCCTCCCTGTCCAACGCCCAGCTCGGGTACACCGTCACCGCGATTCCCGCCGGCCTCGACGTCAAGCGGGTCGCGATCCTCCAGGACTTTGTGGCCTACGACCAGATGTCCTGGAAGCTGTGGGTCGGCGGCGGACAGGACACCAGCAAGGTCCCCACCGTCACCACCGGCAACCTCCAGCAACAGCTCCTCGATGACGCCGCCAACCTGAAGAACAAGGGGCAGAAGGCCAAGACCCCCGTCAAGGTGGCGATCTCCGAGGTCGCCATGAGCGCCGACGGCCAGAGCGCCACCGTCACCTACTGCGTGGACCTGACGCAGGTGACCTACATCGACGCACAGGGCAAGGATGTCACTGAACCCACCAACAAGGCGCGGATCCCGGCGAAGAACACCATGGTGCCCGGCAGCGGCGGGCACTGGCTCGCCTCCGAGGAGGAGGAGACCGGCGAGCCGAACACCTGCAAGGTCGGCTGACAAGGAAACGGCCCGGAAGGTGAGCGAACTGTTAACCGCAATCGCTCGCCTGACCCGGGCCGTCAGTGTCCTTGTGGATACCCTCGGCAAGTGGTTCGGATGAGCCGCTTACCTAGGGGAGCCGTCCGGTACCCGCCGGATGGCTCCCCGCCATTATGCCAGCCGGCTCGCGCCAGTGTCCACGTGCTGTTGACCGCCGTCGTCCAGCCCGAGAACTCGTCCAGGCAGGTGAGCCTTGGTTCCAGGTGAGGCATGGCTTGCCTGTGAATCATAAGTAACACCCACAGAGACTTGCGACGTAGTAAAGTGATGGCCATGAACGCAGACACCATGACAACACCGTCCATCAACCTCGCCTTCACCGCCTCCGCCGCCCTGAGTGACAACCTCCAGCGCGTCCTGACCGACCTCATCGCCCTCGAGCTCGTCGGCAAGCAGATCCACTGGAACATCGTCGGCCCGAACTTCCGCGACGTCCACCTCAACCTGGACGACGTCGTCGACATCGCCCGCGAGGGCTCCGACGAGGTCGCCGAGCGCATGCGCGCCATCAACGCCGTCCCCGACGGCCGCCCGGCCACCGTCTCCGCCGCCACCACCGTCCCGGCCGCCCCCGAGGGCGAGATCCTCACCGGTGAGGGCGTCGCCTACATCGTCTCCGCCATCGAGGCCGTCGTCGCCACCCCTGCGCGGCGTGGACGAGGACGTCGACTCCGAGGACCCCACCTCCTCCGGCATCGTCGAGGACCTCATCGGCAAGCTCGAGCAGCAGGCCTGGTTCCTCTCCTCCGAGGTCCGCAAGCCCGTCCGCTGAGCCCGAGGCTCGCGCCGACGCGCTGACTCCATCATGTGGGGCCCACCTCCTTGCGAGGTGGGCCCCACATTCGTGTCTACGGGCCGGACTGCCGACTCCGGGGTGTCGTACTCGCCGGGGTGGTCCCAGATCTCACTTCGATCTCACTTCCGCCAGTCGCCCAGTGCCCCCTCCAGGCAGCCCAGCGCCGCGTCGACCAGGCTGTGGCGCTGGTCATCGGGGCAGCCGGCGTGCACCCAGCGCAGGCAGGCGTCGTCGAGGAAGCCCAGGTAGCCCCAGAGGGCGAAGTCGTCGCGGTGCCCCCGACGGCCGCCGACCACCTGGGCCAGGGCCGTCACCGCCGCCTCGCGCGCCTCCCGCCTCACCCGGGCCGCTTCGTCGCCCGGGTCGTGCCCGGCCAGCACCTGGTAGGTCACCCAGCCGGGGGAGCGCTCGGCGATGAAGTCCAAATAGGTCAGCACCGAGGTCTGCACCCGGTCCCGGGCCGACGATCCCTCCGGCAGGGCGTCGTCGGCCCGCCGGGTGCGCTCGGCGAGCTCGTCGGCGGCGTGCTGGAGGACCTGGGCGTAGAGGCCGGCCTTGCCTGCGAAGTACTTGTGCACCAGCGCCTCGGAGGCCTGAGCCTCCTGGGCGACCTCAGCCAGCGAGACCTCCTCATACGGGTGGCTCGCGAACGCCCGCCTCGCCGCGGACAGGGATCAGCTCGCGGCGCTCGGCGGGGTCCATGCGCAGGCGTGGGCGCTTGTCGGTACGGGACGGCACCTTGACATGCTAACGGGCGCGGCGGCACCCTTGGAGACATGACTAGTGAGTCGTCTGGAATAAGCCGTCCTGCAAGCCCTGCCTGGATCGACCACGCCATCTGGTGGCAGGTCTACCCCCTAGGGCGCCACCGGCGCCCCCATCCGCCCCGAACCGGGCACGCCGCTGACCGAGCCTGGCGCCCCTGCGCGCCTGGACCGCCTGGAGCCCTGGCTCGACTACGCCGTCGAGCTCGGCGTCAACGGCTTGTCGCTCGGCCCCATCTTCGCCTCATCCACCCACGGCTACGACACCACCGACCACCTGCGCATCGACCCCCGCCTGGGTGACGACGCCGCCTTCGACCGCCTCGCTGAGGCCTGCCGCGCCCGAGGTCTGGCCCTCATGCTCGACGGCGTCCTCGGGCACGTCGGCACCGAGCACCCCCTCTTCCGGGCCGCCCGTGCCGGGGGAGGGGAGCGCAGCCTCTTCCGCTTCGACGCCGCCGCCGGCGGGGAGGCGGCTGCCGGCCCCGGCTACGCCACCTTCGAAGGACACGAGTCCCTGGCCGCCCTCAACCACGACTCCATCGAGGTGCGCGACCTGGCCGTGCGGGTGCTCACCCACTGGCTCGACCGCGGTGCGAGCGCCTGGCGCCTGGACGCCGCCTACGCCGTCGACCCCGCCTTCTGGGCGAGCGTCCTGCCCGCCGTGCGCGAGCGCCACCCCGAGGCCTGGTTCATGGGGGAGGTCATCCACGGCGACTACGCCGGCTTCGTGAAGGCCTCCACCGTGGACACCGTCACCCAGTACGAGCTGTGGAAGGCCACCTGGAGCTCGCTGGCCGACGTCAACTTCTACGAGCTCGACTGGTGCCTCAAGCGCCACAACGAGCTGCTGGACCGGTTCGTCCCGGCCACCTTCGTCGGCAACCACGACGTCACCCGCATCGCCAGCAGGGTCGGGGCCGGCGGGGCGGCGCTCGCCGTCGTCCTGCTCATGACCGTGGGCGGTGTGCCCAGCGTCTACTACGGGGATGAGCAGGCCTTCCGCGGGGTGAAGACCGAGACCCTCGGCGGCGACGACGAGGTCCGCCCCGCCCTGCCGGCCGCGCCGTCCGGGCTCGCGCCACAGGGCGCCTGGATGCTGCGGCTCCACCAGGACCTCATCGGACTGCGACGCCGCCACCCCTGGCTCGTGCGCGCCCGCACCGAGGTCACCGAGCTGGACAATCCGCGGCTGTCCTACGACGCCGTCGGTGAGGAAGGGCAGCGGCTGCACGTGAGTCTCAGTCTGGATCCGGTGCCTCGCGCCGAGGTGCGTGCACCCGGTGAGGCGCCGCTCGTCGTCGAGCCGCCCGTGGAGTGAGGGACCCTCGCACCGGCGGGGACATCGACGGCTGTCTACACCGTGATGAGTGGGAGGCCTGGGTGGACGGCGCTCAGGTCTTCAGGGTCGGAGGTCACCGCGGTGTGGCCGAGTTCCTCCGCCAGTAGGGCCACGTGAACATCAACGATGTCCCGATGGCCGCTGCGTCCGCACAGCAGGCCGACGGCTCGCGCGGTCGTGTCATCCAGTGGTGCCACGTACACGCTGGGGTCCGCCAGCAGGCGCGCGACGCGGACCTGTCGCGGACCGCCCCGCCAGGCCTGCGCCACGACGCCGGCGGGAACGCTCAGGGGCAGACCCGTCTCCAGTGCCCGCCGAAGGAGCGCGCGGACCCACGAGTCCCCGCGCTCAAGTGCGAGCAGGGCGCCGGTGTCGAGAGTCAGGCCCGTGACTCTCTTCCTGCCCGTGGCGGTCAGGCCAGTCCCAGCGCCTTGTCCGCCCAAGCCAGGTCCGCGTCGTCGACGGGGCCGAGCTCGCGATCAAGGTCGTCCAGCAACTGGGCGAGGTCGTCCTCCCGCTGTACGCGAGCGACCGCCGCGCTGATGAAGCCCGACACCGACGGCGCCCTGCCCTGCTCGACCGCGCGACGAATCGAGACGACCTGCTCATCCGGGAGGCTCACCGCGATCTTCTGAGTCATACCAGAATCATACCAAGGTGAGGTGGTGGTCGTCGGGGACCTTCTGCCACCGCAGGGTGCCATCGACGCGTACGGGGACAGGAATCCCGTCCCCGTACACGCAGGACGTCCCCGGCCGGAAGAGGCCGCACCCCGCCGCGTGGCATGTCCCCGACAGTGCGGCCAGCAGCAACGCGGATCGGCCTTGACCCTCACGTAGCGTGAGGGACGAGGCTGCTCCGCATGAGCACCTTCAACGCATTCGAGATGAGCCCCGTGCCCGCGCCCAGCGAGGACGCCCAGCCGCCTGAGCCCTTCCGCGGCATCTACGGCATGCCGATGTTCGTCACCGTCCCGACGTCGGACCTGGACGCCTCAGTCGACTTCTGGACTGAGGCGCTGGGCTTCTTCACTCTGTTCAGCATTCCAGGCCAGCTGGTGCACCTGCGCCGCTGGGCCTTCCAGGATGTCCTCCTGGTGCCGACGCCGCAGGCACCCGCTCCAGCTGACGGCCCCTCGGTGAGTGTCAGCTTCTCCTGCGTCCTGTCCCAGATCGACGAGATAGCCGAGGCCTGCGAGCAGCGCCGGCCGGGCAGCGTCACCGGCCCGCGCACCACCCCGTGGAACTCCCGCGAGGTCGAGGTCATCACCCCCGAGGGCGTACACGTCATCCTCACCGCCGCCAGGCCCCTGGACCCGAACAGTGCGCAGGCCGAGGGCCTCCGGCGCATCGGCATCGAGGCTCCCGAGGCCTGACCCCACCGTCCCAGGCTGGAAGAGACGACGCCCTGCCGCGCGGATGTCCCCGTCCGGAGGGTGTCGGCCGGCGTCAGGACGCCGGGTGGAAGCGCGCGCCCGACGTCGGGTCGGCCAGCCAGGCCAGGGCCGCCTCGATGCGCCCTGGTGTCGAGCTCAGCAGTGGCTCGGGCAGCGCGTCCGGCGCGAACCAGCCCACCTGCGTGGACTCGTCGTCGGCCACATGGGCGCGATCCGCGCTGCCTGCCCGCGCCCGCCCCACGAAGTTGATGTCCATGAACACGCAGTTGTCCCCGTTGGGGAAGGCGAAGGGCTCGCCCGCGGTCACGCTCGTGAGCGCCAGCACCTCGACGTCGACGCCGGTCTCCTCCAGGCACTCGCGCCTGATCGCCACCGCCGGCTGCTCGCCGGGCTCGGGGATGCCGGAGACCACCGCCCACCGCCCGTTGTCGGCGCGCCGCCCCAGCAGGAGCCGGCCGGCCGCGTCGACGACGACGATGCTCACCCCCGGCAGCCACAGCATGTCGTGCCCGATCTTCTGCCGCAGGGAGACGATGAACTCCGGAGTCGCCATGCCGCGAGCCTAGACGATCACTTACCGCGGAGGCGCAGGTTGAAAGCGGCAGCTTGGGCAGACGGCCGTCGAGCGCTGGCACTCGCTTAACACTCGACCGAATCTTCATAAACGACGCGGCTCCGGGTCATTTATGAAGATTCGGTCGAAGTGCTCGGGGGTGAGTGAGCGGAGGTGTGGTGCGTGGTGAGTGTCGGGTGTGCGGGCGCGGCCTAGCCCGCCCCGCGCGCCCGCCCCGGCCCGGCCCTCGCGCCTAGATGAGCATGGCGACGACGAACCTCGTGAGGGCTGCCATGACCCAGGCCGTGACGAACATGTAGGTGTAGGCGATGATCGGCCACTTCCAGGTTCCGGTCTCGCGGCGCATCGCCGCGGCCGTGGCCATGCACTGCAGGGCGTAGACGAAGAACACCAGGATCGCCGCAATCGTGGCCGGGTTGAACAGCTGGTCGCCGGCCTTGTTGGTGAGCGTGTCCTTCTGGTAGGTCATCGTGGCCAGGTGGGCGCCGGGGTCCTCGGGGTCCTCGGCGGCGGCGATCTGCCCGAGGGTGGCCACGAAGGTCTCGCGCGCCGCCAGCGAGGACAGGATCGACACGTTGATGCGCCACTCGAAGCCCAGCGGCTCGAAGACCGGCTGGACCGTCTTGCCGATGGCGGCCGCCCAGGAGTTGTCCATCGTGTAAGAGGTCTTCTGAGCCTCCAGCAGCTTGCCGAGCTCCTCGGGGTCGGTGATGACCTGCCCGTCATCCCCCTTGACGGTGGACGATGCCGGGTCCTCCGCCGCCGCGGACACGGCCGTGCACTCGGTGCTGGCGGCGCAATGGGCGTTGAACTGCTCCTCGGAGCGCATCGGCATGTTGAGCAGCACCCACAGGATCAGCGTGGTCAGGGCGATGACGGTCCCGGCCTTCTTCACGAAGCCCTTGCAGGCGTCCCACACCATGATGATGACGGTGCGCGGCCGCGGCAGTCGGTAGGGCGGCATCTCCATGTAGAAGGGCAGCAGCACCCCGCCGCGGTCGGTGAGGCGCTTGACCACCCAGGCGGCCGCCATCGCGGAGACCGCCCCCAGCAGGTAGAGGGCGAACATGACGGTGCCTCGTGCGCTCAGCGGCCCGATCTTCGCGTCGGCGGGCACCATGATGGAGGTGAGCAGGACGTAGACGGGCAGGCGCGCTGAGCAGGTCATGAGAGGGGCGGCCAGCATCGTGGCCACCCGGTCCTTGGCGCTGGGTAGCGTGCGGGTAGCCATGATCCCCGGGGATCGCGCAGGCGAAGGACGACAGCAGGGGCCACGAAGGCCCGCCCCTCCAGCCCGGCCCGGCTCATGATCCGGTCCATGAGGAAGGCGGCTCGGGACATGTACCCCACGCCCTCGAGGAAGGCGATGATGAGGAACATGATGATGATCTGGGGGACGAAGGTGAGCACCGAGCCCACGCCCCCGATGAGACCCGTCGCCCAGGAGCCCGGCCAGCAGTGGGTGGGAGTCATCGAGCCAGCCGTGCACCAGTTGCCCCCAGGGCGCTGAACCCGCCCTCGACGGCGTCTTGGAGGGGCGCCGCCCAGGTGAAGATCGCCTGGAAGAAGACGTACATGATGGCGAAGAACACCAGGGACCCCAGGACGGGGTTGAGCAGGATCCGGTCGACGGCGGTCGTGATGCGGTCCTGCTGGGGCGCCTGGTAGTCGGCGGCACCCAGGATGGAGTCGGCCCAGGAGGCCACCTCGGTGGGCGCCGTCGGTGCGGGCAGCGGCGGGCGCTGCCAGTCGGGGATCTCGGTGAGGTGCTCGCGCAGCTCGGGGATGCCGATGCCCCGGTTGCCGACGACCCGCACGGCCGGGATTCCCAGGGCCTGCCCGAGGGCCGCGACGTCCAGGCGCCCGGCGCGCCGCGTGAGCTCGTCGGTCATGGTGACCACCAGGCAGGTGGGCAGCTCCAGGGCGAGTGCCTCGGCGACGAAGTTCAGTCCTCGCCGCAGCGTCGTGGCGTCGACGACGACCACGAGGGCGTCGGGCACGGAGACGCTCTGCGAGGCGTCGGTGAGGACGTCGCGCACCACCTGCTCGTCGGGGCTGATCGGGTCCAGGGAGTAGGCGCCCGGCAGGTCCTCGATGGTCAGGTCGGTCTCGTCGATCCGGCAGGTCCCCAGCGACCGCGCCACGGTGACGCCGGGGTAGTTGCCGGTCTTGGCGTGCAGGCCGGTCAGGGCGTTATAGATGGAGGTCTTGCCGGCGTTGGGGGCGCCCGCCAGGGCGACTCGCGTGGCACCGGCCACCAGGGTCTTGGAACTGGAGGACCCGCAGTGGCAGTCGGGGGCGCCGGCGACCTCGGAGGCTGCGCAGTGGTCGCTCATGGCAGCTCCTCCTGACGCTCGGGGGTGTCGGCCTGCTCCTCGGTGAGGGGCTCGACGACGACGTCGGCCTCGGCGAGCACCTCGACCTGGACCATGCGGGCCTCCTGGCGGCGCAGGCACAGCTCGTAGTCGGCGACGCGGTAGACCACCGGATCGCCCAGCGGGGCGCGGCGCAACGGGGTCACGGTCCGACCGGGCACGAAGCCCAGGTTGCTCAGCCGCTTGACGATGGGGTCGTCGGCCGTGTCCTCCTGCAGGCCGATGACCCGGCCGCTGGTCCCCAGGCGCAGATCGGGCAGGGACGTGTGCGCGGAAGGCGGGGTGCCACCGGTGCCTCCCGGCGGTGTCTTGCCGTGATGTGAGACTGCAGTCGCCATGTTGCCCTCGGAGCTCCTCTGATCCTTGAGTCTGTGCTTGGTCGCGATGCGGGGATGCATCGACCATGACAGTCTAAGGTGAGGCTTAACTACCGTCAGGCTTTTGGGGCGTCACCGATACAGATCAACAGATCAGGGGGGGGCTGGGCCCATGCCCTGCAACGCGCCGAGCCGGGCACGTCCCGTGCAGCCGGGCGGAAGAACGGTGGGGCTGCGCGAAAGATGCCCGGCTCGCTGAGGGAGCGCCGGTGGTGGACTAGGCGATGGACTACTCGTCGATCCGGCGGACCTCGACCAGCCAGGGGCAACGGCGCCGCAGGAGGTGCTCGAAGCGCGCGTGCATCGTGATCTCTGCGGCCGGGCAGTGGTCGCAGGCGCCGTCCATGGCGATCTCGACGACGCCGTCGCGCACTGAGTGCACCACGAGCGCGCCGCCGTGGCTGTTGACGAAGGCCCCCAGTGAGCCGCCGGCGATCTGTCGGGCGGCGGCCTCCAGGGCGTCGTCGGGTCCGGAGGCGTGGGCGGTGGTGGCGCCCTTCCATGACTTCGGGGCGCCCAGGGCGTCCACCAGCGCGGATCGCACCCGGGCCCCCTCCGTGCGCCAATCGTGGCCGGCGCCCAGGAGGGTGAGCACCCCGCCGCCGTCGACCCTCACTGAGCGCAGGGTGCCGTCATCCAGGAGCTTCTGGAGAAGCGCCGGGGCCTGGGCGACCTCCCCGGTGAAGGCCAGTAGGCCGTCGGGAATGACCCATCGCAGCACGTCGGGGTCCGGCGTGGTTGTCGGGTGCGTGGGAACGATGGGCACGGCTGCCTCACCTCTCCTGCTGTCCGGGGCGCCCCGCCGTCGCGGGGGCCGTCCTGGTCACTGCTTCGTTCTTCTGCTCCACCTATATGAAGGCGGCCACGAGTGCGCGGCTGAGGGCCGCCATGACCCAGGCCATGACGAACATGTAGGTGAAGGCGATGATCGGCCACTTCCAGGTGCCGGTCTCGCGGCGCATCGCACCGGCCGTGGCCATGCACTGCAGGGCGTAGACGAAGAACACGAGGATCGCGATGACGGTCGCCGGGTTGAACAGCTGGTCGCCCGCCTTGTTGGTGAGCGTGTCCTTCTGGTAGGTCATCGTGGCCAGGTGGGCGCCGGGGTCCTCGGGGTCCTCGGCGGCGGCGATCTGCCCGAGGGTGGCCACGAAGGTCTCGCGCGCCGCCAGCGAGGACAGGGTGGCGACGTTGATGCGCCAGTCGAAGCCCAACGGCTCGAAGACCGGCTGGACCGCCTTGCCCCCCTTTGCCGCCCAGGAGTTGTCCATCGTGTAGGAGGTCTTCTGGGCATCCAGCAGCTTGCCGAGCTCCTCGGGGTCGGTGATGATCTCGCCGCCATCGCCCTTGACGGTGGACGACTCCGGCTTCTCCACGGCCGCCGAGATGGCCGCGCACTGCTGGTCGGAGGCGCAGAAGGCCTCGAACTGGGCGTCCGAGCGCATGGGGACGTTGAGCAGCACCCACAGGATGACGGTGGTCAGGGTGATGATCGTGCCGGCCTTCTTCAAGAAGCCCTTGCATGCGTCCCACACCATGATGAAGATCGTGCGCAGGCGGGGCATGCGGTAGGGCGGCATCTCCATGTAGAAGGGCAGCAGCACCCCGCCGCGGTCGGTGAGCTGCTTGACCACCCAGGCGGCCGCCATCGCGGAGACCGCCCCCAGCAGGTAGAGGGCGAACATGACCACGCCGCGCGTCCCGAAGGGGCCGACCTTGGCGTTGCCGTCGACCGTCAACGAGATCATGATGACGTAGACGGGCAGGCGGGCCGAGCAGGTCATGAGAGGGGCGGCCAGCATCGTGGCCACCCGGTCCTTCGTGGAGGGCAGCGTGCGGGTCGCCATGATCCCGGGGATCGCGCAGGCCAGTGAGGACAGCAGGGCCACGAAGGCCCGCCCCTCCAGGCCGGCGATACTCATGACCTTGTCCATGAGGAAGGCGGCTCGGGACATGTACCCCACGCCCTCCAGGGCGGCGATGATGAGGAACATGATGATGATCTGGGGGATGAAGGTGAGCACCGAGCCCACGCCCCCGATGATGCCGTCGCCCAGGAGCCCGGCGATGAGCGGATGGGACTCGTCGAGCCAGGTGTGCACCAGTCCGCCCAGGTAGCCGAAGCCGTTCTCGACGGCGTCCTGGAAGGGGGCCGCCCAGGTGAAGATCGCCTGGAAGAAGAGGAACATGATCGTGAAGAACACGATGGTGCCGGGGATGGGCCGCAGCAGGACCTTGTCGACCGCGGAGGTGATCTGGTCGTTCTGAGGCGCCTGGTAGTCCGCGGCGGCCAGCACCGAGTCGGCCCAGGAGGTGATCTCGTCGGGGTCGGTGGGTGGCGGCAGCGGGGTGCGCCGCCAGCTCTCGACCTGGGCGAGCTGGGCACGCAGGTCGGGCATCCCGACACCACGGTGCCCGATGACTCGCACGGCCGGGGATTCCCAGGGCCTGCCCGAGGGGCCGCGACGTTGAGCCGGCCCGTGCGGCGGCTGAGCTCGTCGGTCATGGTGACGACCAGGCAGGGTGGGCAGCTCCAGGGCGAGGGCTTCGGCGATGAAGTTCATGCTGCGCTGCAGCGTCGTGGCGTCGACGACGATGACCAGGGCATCCGGGGCGCTGATCGTGGTCGAGGTCCCGGTGAGGACGTCGTGGACGATCTGCTCATCGGGGCTGATCGGGTCCAGGGAGTAGGCGCCCGGCAGGTCCTCGATCGTCAGGGGTCCTACCGCCGACCTTGCAGGTACCCAGTGACCGCTGGACGGTGACGCCGGGGTAGTTGCCGGTCTTGGCGTGCAGGCCGGTCAGGGCGTTGTAGATGGAGGTCTTGCCGGCGTTGGGGGCGCCCGCCAGGGGCGACGCGCGGGGCGCCGGTCACCAGGGTCTTGGAGCTTCCCGAGCCGCAGTGGCAGTCGGCGCCGTCGTAGGGGCTGCTCGCAGTGCTGCGACTGCCCGGTGGCGTGCTGCGTGGTGTTGTGGGTGCTCACAGAGTCTCTCCCGTGTTCGGTGCTGCGGGGTCGTCGGCCGCGTGCCGTCCGGCCGGCCGGGGTTGGAGGATGATGCGGTTCTCGGCCTCCACGGTGGTGACCTGGACGAGCCGGGCCTCCTGGCGGCGCAGGCACAGCTCATAGTCGGAGACGCGGTAGACCACCGGGTCCCCCAACGGGGCGCGGCGCAGTGGGGTGGCGACCCGACCGGGGACGAAGCCCAGGTTGCGCAGGCGCTTGGCGAGGACGCCGCCGACGCCGTCGTCGAGCAGGCCGGTGATGCGTCCGCTGGTGCCGGGGCTCAGATCCGACAGTGCGAAGGTGGTGGCACCCGGTTCGGGAAGGTATGCGGTGTCTTCGGGGGCGCGGTGTCGTGGAACAGCAAAATCCATGGTGTCCTCAGATCGACATGAAGAGGGCTTCGTCAATGTGAGTCTAAGGCAACGCTTCTTTATCTCGCAGCAGGTCAGGGGGCCTTCTGCGTTGGTGAGAGGCATCTGCGCGGAGATGTGGTGGGCGGGGATCCCGATTTCTTATCGAATCCTGGGAGTGGGGGCTGTGGCCGCTCCGAGTGGGGGGCGATCATGGAATCAAACCGTATGAAATGTGAGCCGACCGCTTCCTGCTTCCGCAGAATGTCAATTTTGCGGAAACAGGAAATGGTTGGTTGATAAGATGTCGGGGTGGTTGTTCGGAAGTGATTTACTTGAGTTCCAGAATTGCTTCCGTGCTCCCTCTTTCCTGAGGGTTCTTGAGGGGGGTGGGGTGTCTGGGGAGGTGTGGTACATGTAGCCGAGCGTTGCAACGAAGAGGAAGAAGGCGGTGCGGACCGGTCGGGCGTTGTGACGTTCCATTTGTCGGCGAGGTCTCCGCAGGTGCCGAGCCAGATCTTGTTGGCGGAACGGACGGGCCAATCGAAACCGGTAGAATTCTGTGCTGTCATGGCAGACGTTCTGTGATGTCTGATGTACTGGTATCACGCCGAGGTTGCGGCCTGAATAAATCAGTGTCCAGCAGTGAATGACTGGGTGGTGAATATGCCCTATGTGAGGCTTCTGGGTGCTTCGGGGGTGGAATATTCGCCAGTTTCCTCCTGCTTCCATGGGGCGAGTCTTGGAAAATGCTTAGCATCCAGTAAGAGTGGCGTGAATCCCCCGCTCTTTCCGCCTATTAGATATGATGCTGCTTGTGAAAATAAGGGAGGTGCGACGACGGACCTGTCAGAGGACAGCAAACCCTCTCCTCTGACAGGTCCGTCGTCACACCTCAGTGCTGCAGGGATCAGCGGGGCCGGGACATGGCCACGGCGCGGGCGCGCTCGGCCCAGGCGTCGTCGAGCGGCTCGGGCTCCCAGGCGGTGCCGGCGTGCTCGGCGGCGCGCGCCAGCAGCCAGTCGGCCACGGCCGGGTTCTTGGGCAGCAGGAGCCGTGCAGGTAGGTGCCGATGACGTGGTGGACGCGCCCGCCCTCGGTGGAGTCCTTGCCGTTGTTGCCATCGCCCACGCGCACGGTGCCGAAGGGGCTCGCGCCCGGCCCCAGGGTGGTCAGGCCGGAGTGGTTCTCGTAGCCGACCACCGCGCCGAAGTTCTCGGTGTCCAGGGTGATGTTCCCGATGAGGCGGGTGTCGCCGGCCACCGTGTGGGCGTCCATGAGGCTGATACCGGGGATCTCCTGGCCCTTGGCAGTGGTGAAGCCGTGCCCGAAGAGCTGGTAGAGGCCGCAGATCGCCAGCATCGGGACGCCGTCGGCCGCCCACGCCTTGAGGGCGGGGCCGACCTTGACCAGGTCCTCCTTGATGCGGTCCTGACCGGAGTCCTGACCGCCGCCGCCCACGAGGACGTCGACGTCGCCGGGCAGCTCGTCACCTGGGTCGTAGGAGAGGAGCTCGACGTCGTAGCCCTGCCACTGGGCCCGCCGCGCCAGCACGAGCGTGTTGCCCCAGTCGCCGTAGATGTTCATGTCCCGCGGGTAGAGCTGGAGCAGGCGCAGGTGCCCGCGGGCGGGGCCGTCGGTGGTGTGCTCGTAGCGCACGGTCATGACATGACCTCCTCAACGTCCGTCATCTCGCCCAGGATCGAGCGCAGAGCCAGCATCGCGGTGTAGGTGGTGAAGATCCGCATGGGGCGGTCCGTGTCGGCGGCAGCCCGGCGCATGAGGGCCACGGCCCGGCGCAGGTCGGGCTCGACGTCGGCGACCTCGACGTCGTCATAGCGCAGCCGCAGCGCCATGTCCCAGGCCCGCACCCCGGTGACGACGGCGACCCCGCCGGCGCGCAGGGCCGAGAAGTCGACGTCCCACAGCCAGGACATGTCCCGGCCGTCGGCGTACTCGTCGTTGATGGCCACGACCACGACCTCGCCGTCCTTCGCCTGGGCGGCCGCCGAGAGCAGCCCCATACGGAAGCCGGCCGGGTTCTTGACCAGGGAGAGCTGGACCGGGCGGCCGTCCAGGGTGAGGACCTCGCCGCGGCCGAAGGCGGCCTGCACGGAGCCCAGGGTGGTCAGCAGCTCGGGCAGGTCGGCGTCCTCGCCCAGCACCTCCAGGACCACCCCGAGGGCGGCGCAGGCGTTGAGCAGGTTGTGGACGCCCGGGATGGCGAAGTCGACCTCGTGGGAGGTCCCGTCGACGCTCACGGTGGCGCGCTGGCCGTTGATGGCCCCCAGGGTGACGCGCGGGCCGGGGGCCTGGCCGCCCTGACGGGGGCTGACCAGACCGGTGCGCAGGTCGTCGTCGGACAGGAACAGGGAGCGCAGGTCCTCGCCTGCGCCGAAGGAGACGACGCGGGCGCTGACGCCCTCGAGGAAGGCGGGGGCGGCCAGGCGCGGGTCGTCGCCGTTGAGGACGACGACGTCGCTGGTGGCCTTGGCGATGGAGTGCAGGAGGGAGGCGGTGTAGTCGATCTCGCCGAAGCGGTCGAGCTGGTCGCGCATGACGTTGAGCAGGAGGCAGGCGCGTGGGCGGACCCGGGCCACGAAGTGCACGGCGTGAGCCTCGTCGAGCTCGAGGACGGCGATGTCGGCGTCCAGGTTGCCGGCGGCGTCGACCTCGGTGAGCAGGGAGGCGGGCACCGGTGGTGCTCACTGGAGGCAGGAACTCCTGCTGGCTCAGAATGACTGACCGGATGCGGTCGGGGCTGGAGCACGAGGGCGCCAGGCGCAGGTCATTCTGGGGCAGCGGGGCCGGTCACGGATGCGTCACGATGCTCACG